>Ga0163180_10001385_pt1 | contig 13769 bp, 12 predicted proteins | sample AtlANTMetagenome_2_FD_109647 | JGI IMG/M metagenome (GOLD analysis project Ga0163180, IMG submission 109647) | Marine eukaryotic phytoplankton communities from the Atlantic Ocean - Atlantic ANT 4 Metagenome | ecosystem: Environmental > Aquatic > Marine > Oceanic | place: North Atlantic Ocean...
AAAATATGATTGAAGAAGCTAGTGGTAATATGATTGAAGAAGCTAGTGGTAATATGATTGAAGAAGCTAGTGGTAATATGATTGAAGAAGCTAGTGGTAATATGATTGAAGAAGCTAGTGGTAATATAGTCGATGAAGCAAAAAAAGAGGGATTTTCAACATTATCATACGCAAATGTTGATAATATTTCTCAAATAGAATCAATAAGTACAGTTAAAGGTAGTATGAATTGTTTACTTCAATCTTCTAATTTGACAAATTCTATGGGACCATTATGTTTAACACAAGAACAACAAGCCGCATTACAAACACGTGGAGGTAATGCTTCTTGTCCACATATGTAAAAAATTATTTACTTTTTATAAATAATTTTTTTATTTTATAGTTTTTATGGATTTTTATTTTTTATATTAATATTTATATTTAAACAGCAGTAGGTGCTTTTAGAAAGTGGTGCTTCATGTATCTTTGAAGATTGAAGTAAGTAAGCTCCTCGCCCTTACCGATGGCAAGAAGTTTAGTAAGAGCAGCATCAGGGTGGATCTTACGACCATTTTCCTTATCCTGTAGAGACTTGTTTCTGATGTATTGATTGATTTCCTTGCTAACCTCAGTTCTAGCCATTTCTGAACCCTTAGCCTTTCCAAGGAAAGTAGCGAGTTCATCACTAATCTTGGTTGGCTTTACAAATCCAGAAGGAGCTCTGTTAGTAGAGACCTTTCTCTTCTTTCCAGACTTCTTAGCAGCATTCTTCAATTCTCTTGTGACAGTCTTCTCAAGAGTCTTGAAATCAGTCTTCAATGAAGAAAATAAGTTGCTTAGTTGGAGCATCTTGGCATTGAATTCAGTGAGCTTGTTGAATACAGTAACCTCGCTGCTTTCTTCAACAGGGGCTTCAGTTTCAACCTTAGGGGATTCAGCGGGTGCGGCAACAGATTCCTTCTTGGTGGCCTTCTTAGCCTTGACAACAGTGTTTTCGGGAGCAGATTTTTCAGATTTGGTAGTACGGACCATTTCCTTATACCATATAGTAAGTATTCTATTTATATTGTTTATTAAAATATAATTTATACAGACCATTTAGGAGACAATATTTAGGTGCGTTTGATTTACTGCAGTGATTCATAGAGCCATGGTAATTGTTCTCTAGCTTCATTTGAAACAGTTGTTAAAGCAGTTAATACCAGAATTGCTCCTAATTGTTTATATTCATCGTTAATTCCAGTGTAAATAAAATTTTCCATAATAGTAATACAAGTTTTTTTCAACGCTTCTAAATCGCGAATATTATTATGACGAATATTAATATTATGAACACCTTCATAGAACGGATTAAAATAGGGACATATTCTTTTACGTGTTAATACGGGCATATTTGATCGGTAGTTCCATATATCCCAAATTTTACGAAGAAATACAATACAATCATCAGTAGATAAATTATGAAACCAATCAGAAGATGTATAATTACCAAGTAAATCTATTTCGTAAAAAATATTACGAACTCTTTGATTTAATTCATTATTTCTTATATTGTTCATACGATCAATTGTTTGTTCTCGCATTGTTTGTTCACTATTAAATGATTCATTATTTATTCCGTGTATTTTTTTGTTTAATTTTGAAATAATAGATACATTACGAATTGTATCAAAACTCATTATATTTCGATTATATGGATTATGTATTATACTTTTCTTACGGAGTAATGTTACCAATGAATTAATATCAAATCCATATGTAAAACCTTCTTCATCTTTATAACTAAAAAAATCATAATAATTTATATTTTCCAATGGTTCCAGAGTGTAAAAATCTGTCTCATTTGTACATATTTTTCTATCATGTAATGCCGGTCCTTTCAAATGTATAATATTTTTTATAATATGTCTACGTATTAATGATTGTATTTTAACAATATTTTTAATCTTAATAAAATATAACGTAATTCTTTCAATTAATATTGGTTTAGTACCAGTTACATGTAATTTGTATTTTTTCGCAATATTTTTTAATTCAAATACTCTATAACTGTGTAAATTTATATTATCTTTGAAAAATTCATGATAATTTATAATATTATTCATTTTTGATTGAACTTGCATATCCATTTTATAATATATATATATTTATATTTATTTTTCATGCTATAATATTATACCATAATTAATAATTATTATTTTTTTATGGTAATAATATAAATTATTGAAAAAAATTGATTTAAAAAAATGGTTATATGAGATAAGTATAATAACAGCCTGATATTATGACTGATAACACTATGAACGCAACTACTTGGAACCCAACTAACTTTAAGTACATGCCAATGAACAAAAGTGACCGTGGCAGTAAATCCATTCAACTACAAAATACCGATACTAAACGTGCTGTTAAGTTGAGAACTACCCTAATGATGACATGGGGTATCCAGGATTTCCTCGATAAGACCACTGGTGTAAGTGATGGCAAATTTAATATTGTACTAAATTTTCCCAGAGACGAAGATGATCACAAAAATGAAGAGTCAGATATGTTGCTACAAAAATTAAAGGATTTTGAAAATAAGATTATTGATGATGCCGTTGAACATTCCGAAGAATGGTTCGATGAAGTCCTTCCAAAGGAAGTGATAAAGCATAATTACTTCTCATTCATCAAATATCCTAAAAATAAGGATACAAATAAGTTTGATTATACAAAGCCACCTTCTCTCAAGATAAAGGTCCCTTGTTATGATAATAAGAATGATGGAACTAAGGATTGGAAAGTCGAATTATATTCATCTGTTGATGAGAGTTGTTTATTTCCTGATCCCGCCAATCCTAATTTGGTACCACAAGATTTTGTACCAAAGTTGAGTAAGGTATTCTCTTTCATTCAATGTAATGGTCTATGGTTTGGAGGAAAAGGATGGGGAGTATCATGGAAGTTGACTGCTGCTATTGTTAATCCATTGAAGATTGAAGGATATGGTGGAGCAACTAAACCAAGTCTTGGTCTTACAGACAAGGAGAAGCAACTTATTGGTATGTCAAATTCTACACAAGAATCATCAGAAAATGTATTTACTGCTGTTGCGGAGACTACTTCTTCTGAACAAGTAAATACTGAAGTTGCTGATAGTGATGATGATAATGAAAAAGAATCGGAGCCTGAACCAGTAAAGGAGGCGCCTAAAAAGAAAAAGGTGATCAAGAAGGTGGCAAAATAAAATAAAAAAATATGTGTAGCTAGTTTAGTTAGGTAGTTAGGATAATAATAATTAATACTTTTCTATTGAAAAATATTAATAAATGATATTAATTCATATCTTCATTTGGTATAAAATTAGGCATATAATGATATATTCAATATTATATTACCTTTTTTGCTTACATCAAATACATTTTTTGTATTTATTTGTGGTAAACCTTTGTTATATAAAATGAGCTGCTGGTTTGGTTTCATAAGTAATGATTCGCTTTCAAAACATAATGAGTCGTAAAAATATACTGTTTTATTCCATATATCACATATATTATATGAAACATTGAAAACTAGATTATTATCTATTATATGTACATTATTATCTAAATCTGGTACCATTTTTATCAAGTATTCCATATTATTTATTTCGTATAACAATTCTTCATGCCATAATGGTATATTAATTATTGTATTATTTATAGTCATTTTATATACATTGTATTGTAATAAGTCATTGAGCGATGGCTGTAATATTATAATCTTTTTTTCTTTACGCTGTTTTATTTGTTCAAAAAGTTTTTGTATTTGTTCATTTATTTCAATTGTATCCATATTTTTTAAAATAAACTCCTGAAATTTCAATAATAATTCATATTTCTCTCCATTACAGAACATTGTATATATATTTTTTATGTCATTTATTGTCATTTGAGATAAATGTTTACGTAGAAAATCACATATACTATGTTTTTCATTTGGTTTATTGATGTTTTCTAATAAAAATTCATATGCTTCTTGAATTTTATGAAATTCTTCTTTATTACCATTTCTATCTGGATGATGTAATAGTACTTGTTTGCGATATTTTTCTCTTATTTCTTTGTAGTCGTCGCATTCAATATTTAATATTTTTTTTGCTTTTTCATAGTCCATGTATTTCTTTTAGTATATATATGAAAATATTTTCTAAATGATAAATTGGTCTATAATTATTATTGTAATAACAAATATTTGTGAATAATTTATCATTTATATTTGATATTTGCGATTTCGTAAAGTATTCATTTCTTATAAAAAAATTATAAATATACCATATACATTCTAATACATCCAAGTTGTACGTAAGTATATCATATATTAATTCACGAAAATTCATATACTGAAATTCGGAATTTTTCATTGCATCTATTATCGGATCGCATATTTTATTGAAAACATCATCTTGTAATTCATGTTCCCTTTTGTTTGACAATACTTTTAATTCTTTTATATTTGTTATACAACTAGTATCTACATCTACCTTTTTGTAATTATTATCGTTTTTATGAATTTTTTTATGAAATGAGTTTATGTCTTCTATTTTTGTATAAGAAGGTATTATATTTTCATAAAGCTTTTTATCAGGACGTTTCATATTTATTATTGTGAATGATTGTAGTATATTATTTGGTAAAAAACTTATATGCTCTGTTATTATTATAAAATATAATTTTATATTCTGATCTATACTCACTTGTTGTACATAACTATAAAATATTTCCAATAATTCATTGTTTATTTGATGGAAATTTTTGCACACTAAGAACCCCACTTTTTCATTCTTCATCATTAAAATATCAATTATTTGAACAAATGCTTCATGAAATAATATTTTGGCATTACAACCTAATATATTCATATCTAATTCGAAATGTATATCACTCATGTGAAAAGTAAAATCTTGTTTTTCTGAATTAACAAATACTTTGGTTTCATATTTTAATTTACTTGGACTGTAATTGCGCAACATATATAGTACTTCACTGTATTTACCTACTCCAGGTGGACCAAAATATATAAGATTTTTCATTTCTTCATTTTTTTCTGGAAATTTTATATTCTCTATTTCTTTATGAATATTATATTTACTTTTTGATATAGTATAATCATCAAATGTTGTTTCATAATATTTCATTATGTATTATGAAATATTATGTTTTTATATTTTTTAACGCACAGATTATACCGGAGAAGATTTAATCAATCAGCTTCCTGAATTCTGGAAGATCCATATCATAAAATATATTTTCACTATTATCGACAATGGATACCACTTCTGTATTACTTGTAGTTTCTATTTGTGGTTCAGATTGAGAAATGTTTGCTAGTTCATTTTCTAATTCTGCTTCTATATTACCAGTACATGCACCTCGTGTAACATGCTTATATTGATCGTTTGTTTTTAGTTTATAACGAATTATCTTGAATAAATCATATGAATCATTAAAAGTTAAATAACTCATTACATATGTTACTAACATTGAAATCGCACTTATATAATTAAAATTACTATTGTCATTTGAGACATATGTATTTAATGTACTATCCATTTTTGTTCTTTTTACCGTTGTTAACATTATGAATGTTGCGATTATTAATGTTACTACTGATAATAACATATATTTATAACGATTAAGTATTTTTTGATATTTTTTTGACAGCTTTATTTTACCGATAACAGAATCACTATTTAATGTATGAATAGTTACCATCATCATTATTAAAGATAATAATATTATCATTATTGGTAAACTATATAATGTATATAATTGAAATAAACCTCCACCTGATTTCTTTGCTGGCATTGAAAATAAAATGTATACCGCGATTAATAATACATTTACAAAGATTGCATTAATTTTAATACGAGATTGTAAATACATTAATACAAAACAAAATAACATTACTATTAATAATAAAAGTGTTAATGGATTCAAAAATAATGATACAATACCAGATGTATTATCTCCAAAAATTTTTGAAAAATCTATATTTAATATATTCCTATTTTCGTATAAATCTAATATTAATTTATAACCACTCATTGAAGTTAATAAAAATAATAATATAAATATCAAACCTTCGATGTTTTCAAAAAATAAAAATATGAAAAATATAATGTACAATATAATTATTGCTGTGTACAATAAAAAATTCAATTCCATTTATTATATTGTTATATTATAATTTTCTTCCAACCAATTTAATAACACTTCTTTATCACAATACAATAAACTTTCACGAAATTTTTTTGTATTAAGAAATTGCGGTTTCACCATTTCGTCTGTTTTATAAAAAATATATAAACCATATTTACCTTTACGTACACTTAAATCTGTATTTATTTCTCTAAGTATATTCGCATTTGATGGCTCACTGAAGACATGTTTTATATCATCAAATGTTACTTGTTCCGCTGGTTTACGTAATTTTACTGCTTTTGTATTTGATCCCCAACTTAAATAATAACCGTATTTACCTCGTTTTAAATATAATGGTTCGCCCTCATGTGTACCTAATGAATTATCTTTTTCTAATAAATCATCTAATGAATATTCGCCATTCTTTAACTTATCTAAATCTATTTGTATTTTTTTAACAGATTTAAATATAGGCTCTTCTCCTTTTGTTCTTAATACTGCTCCGTTTTTTGAAAACATAAACACATGGTTTTCATCTATATCATACACTTCTTTTGTTAGATGTTTCAAAGATTTGGATAATTCTTTTATTTTTTCTTCACATTCTTTACATATTTCTGTCCAATTATTGGAGTCTTTGACAATAATATCCAATTTCTCCTCCATATGTTTTGTGTATATATACGAAAATAACTCTTCGAAATATTGTAATAAAAATTCCATTATTAATGTTCCTATTGGTTGAATTACTAATTTATTTTTTTCTTGTCCTATTATTTTTTCTGATGTTTCAAAGATTATTTCTTTATTCGTTAAAATTAGTGTTTTTATAGCATATTTCTCACCTTCTATATCCATTTTTTTTACATAATTACGTTGGACAATTGTATCTACAAATGTAGCATATGTTGATGGACGACCTATCTCTAAATTTTCCAATTTATTTATCAATGATGATTCACTATAATGACTATGATGTTTGTCAAAATGTTCAGTACATATTATCTTATTATGTATTATATCTTTTATTGAACGAAAGAAAAATAATAATCCATTTGCTTCACTTTGAGCTGAGTTCAAAGATTTGTCTTTAATTACTCGAAAACCTAAGAATTTTGGTATTTCTATCACATATTTATAATAAAAATCATTCGGAGCATCAATTGTTATATCATATACATCATATTCTGCTTCACTCATCATACTTTCAATTGTATGTCTATAAATCATATTGTATAATGAATTTAATTTACCATCTTTGTCAATTGTTTTTTTATCTATATCTGTCACTCGAATAGCTTCGTGAGGATTATCACTATGAGCTATTAAAGATTGAATATTACCTACATATTTTTCACCATATAGTAATTTAATATGATCCTCTCCTATTTTCAAAAAATCTTTGCTATATTTCTTATTTTCTGTTCTCATATATGTAATATGACCTTCTTGATACAATATTTGTGCCAAACTCATAGTATCTTTTGGTGATAAATTCAAAGAACTATTACATATTTGTAATAATGATGATGTGTTTAATGGTGGACTTGGTTTACGTTTTGATTGTTTTAATGTACCTATTTTAACGGAATAAATGAAATCTTTGCTCTTTGTCAAAAAATCTTTACATTCTTCTTCTGTGTTCAAAGATTTATTTAATTTACATTCCAAGTTTTTATTTGTGAAATACCCTGTGACTCTATATTGCTTTTCGACATTCTTTGATAACATTTCTTTGTGATTATCATATATTAATCTCAAGGCTGGTGTCTGACATCTACCCGCTGATAAACTATTATTTTTATCATTAAATGCGTATTTCCATAAATATGGAGAAATTTTATAACCAATTATCACGTCGAGAACTTGACGCGCAATTTGACTTTGGACTAAATTCATATTTACCGTCTTTGGATTTTGAACGGCTTCTAATAAAGCAGTACGGGTGATTTCATTGAAAATTATGCGTTTCGTAGTGATTACATCCAGTCCAAAAATGTCGCAAATATGCCACGCTATGGCCTCGCCTTCACGGTCGTCATCGCTTGCTAATATAATGTTTTCTTTGTCATATTGGTCGATGATTTTTTTCATTTCTTTTACATGCGTTTGTTTATCTTCCATGATTTTGAATTGTACATCATAGTCTTTGTATGTATCTAAATGACGTAAATGACCCTTAGATGAAATACATTTGTACAAAGAACCGAGAAATTTCTCAATTTTGGCACATTTTGATGGCGATTCTACTATCAATAAATATTTGGAACTGTCCTTGTTGAATTTAAAAGTTTTTGCTGTCTTATACTTGCTCATTGAATATTTATATATTATTATTTTTAAATAATAATGTATTGTATTTATATATGAAGAATTATACAATTGGAAGAGGAAGGTGGAAAAATAAGAAAAATAAAACACGAAGGAAATAAAAATTTAAATATATTATTATTTAAATGTTTAAACAACTGGAAAACTTGGATCCATAGCAATACCGCAAATTCCTGGGTCATTGGTTGAATCTGAACGGCCAATTTTGACATATCCATCTTCACCCCATGAAGTGCTCCATGAATTCTTCACCAACCAATATTTGACGCCGTTTTCTTCGCCATAACCAACAGTTAAAACACCATGATCCAATTGAGTTCCACATTCAGCGGAATCTAAAACGCCATTAGAATACATTTGGAAATAACGAGTATCGGCTTCAATTGCTACAGCAACTGGTTGTTGAAATACAGCATTTTTCAAGGAAATTTGATCATTTGGTTTAACGTCATAACACTTGCTAATTTTGGCAACAGGATCACAGCTCATACATTCGTCATTTGCGGTTTTAGTTGTACCTGATACATATGGGTATTCACTTAAAGCACATTGACCATTCTCAATAACAAACTTAAAAGCACCTTCCATTTGACCACCATTACAACCATGAGAACCATACTTAAAACCAGTAGCACAATCAACTAATTCTTGTTCAGATAAATCAACTAAATAATCTTTATATACTGCCATAGCACCTTCAACTGCACCTGTAGCACTGAATGTCCAACAAGAACCACATTGTCCTTGGTCTTTAACTGATGTAACAGCTCCATCTGTAACCCAATTCTTAGAATCTACAACATTAGAATTATCATTTTCATAAGCGCTACATCCGTAACTACCTAAACGCATTCCACTTACATAATGTCTTTTGTATTCATCGTTTGTCAAATCAGCGAATTGATTTATTCCCAAAGAAAAGTTGCTAAAACTATTCAAATTATGATCCAATATAAAACGCATATTATCCTTGAATACAGAAAAACGGTACTCAAACTCTTCAATTGACTCGTAAACCTTGTTGAATTTTTTTTGGAAAAATCCAAAATCTTTCCACGTATTTTCCTTTTCTTCTTCATAAATGAATCCAATATCATCATTTGATGAATAAGAATTTGTGTCGTAACACCAGACACGAGAAGATAGCAAAAAGAATAAAGCAGTAAATAATATACGCATTATATTATTTAATTATATTTTTTCTTTATATTGATCATAAAATTTATACTATTGAATTACCACTGGCTTCAATTATTAATTCTTCTGTTTCTTCAATTACATTATTAGTAGGTTCTATTAATTCTTTTGTTTCTTCAATTACATTATTAGTAGGTTCTATTAATTCTTTTATATTTGATTCAATATCTTTTTTATTAACAATAATATTTTCCTTTTCTTTTTCATGATGTGTACTTATTAATGGGCTATCTTCACCACTATGTATTTCTGGAATTGTAACTTTGAGATTTTCAAAATTTATTGGACCATTATTTATACTTTTTAAATCTATCTCACGGGGTTTACTTTTTGATTTAGTTCTACTAGTATATTTCATACCATCTGGTACCTTTGCTAATAAATCTGTATTCATTTCAACATCTAATAAGTTAGAAGATTCGCAAAGTTTTGTATATAGTGAATATTTATCATTCAAAAATTCTTTACCATCATCTAAACGATTCTCACGTTTTAACGCAAGAGTTTTGTATAAATTAATTGCTAAAGTATAAAATTCTTTGGATTGTTTTAATTCTAATTCCATCGATGCCTGAATTCCCAAATATAATTCAAGTGATCCAATTATACCCATAATCATACCAATTAAACATGTGATACCACTAATTATCTGTTGTTCTAAAACTGGTTGTAAACCTACCGATGCTGTACTATTAATAGATGCTAAAATAATTACAGGTAAACGAAACCATTTACCATAAGATTTAAAATGGTAAAAACGACGTCTATGATATTCACTTAAGTTTACACAATTTACACGTAAACGTTCACAAATTTCTTCTATCTCATCACTCCAATGATTCATTACCATTATATATATTGTATACAAAATGTTTTATGTTTAGATTATTGAAAAAAAATACCTCTATAAATAAAAATGAATTTATTATTTTTTACTATATTTTTAATTTTAACGCATGGATATAAATTTAACTTTAAATTTCCCGAAAATTTATTTAGATATGATGAAAAATACAGTAATATAATATTACGACGAAGTAAATTGGTTTATAATCATAATAATTATACAGATTTTGAACAAAGATACAAAGAAAAGGTATTTAATTTGACACCTGCTGGTATTAATGGGTTTTATATGTTAGGTATAATTAAACGTATGAATGAAATTTATAATATGAATGATTTTATTTTTTCAGGGGCTTCTGCTGGTGCTTGGAATGGATTAATTTTATGTTCATATAAACGCAATGAAATATTTGATAATATAGAAACTAATCCTGAATTTTTTAATATTAAAAAATTTAATGAATTACAAAGATTTATGAAAAAATATTTTTTAACAAATTATAAAACAAATGATTTTAATTTTACCAAACTTTTTATAGGTGTTACACAATATCAAGGTTTTCATATGTATACAAATATATTTTCTGATTTTTATAATTTAGAGGATTGTTTAGATTGTTGTATTGCTAGTTCACATATACCACTTATTACTAATGGTCTTATACAAAAATATGATGAAAAATTTACATTTGATGGTGGTTTTAGTAGTAATCCTTATATTAAATATGGTCATGTTATTGCGCCAAATATGTATAGAGATTTAGATGATGGATTAAATGCTGGCAAAGACGCAATGAAATTATTTAAAGATGGTTATGATGATACTATTAATTTAAATGAAAAAAATTTGTCTTAAATATATAAATGAACGTTGATTTATTAAATCAATTTATGTTGTCTATATTTTTTATTTATTTAATTTTAACTAGTGCAGATATAAATACATTACTAGGTTGTTCAACGCAAAGATTTCTTAGAAAATATATTTATATAAAACATATAATTTTGTTTGCGTCTATTTATATTTTGACATTTATTTTGGATTGGTATACACCAGATTCAATTATAGTACACAAAGAAGGATTTAATAATGAAAATAAATATGATTATTTGATTTCTTCTTTTAAATATAGTGTTATTATTTACATATGCTTTGTTTTAACTACTAAAATGACACCATTTTTCTTCTTATCCTTTGTATTTACAATCATTATTGCGTTTTCGATATATTTAATTTTAAAAGTAAATATTGTAAAATCGAATATTAAATTAGATATTAAAAGTAATATTTTCTTGAATAGACAAGATATTATAGATATGAGTGAAAATAATAATAACTATGATTCCATCACTAATGTTTTATATTTATATAATTCTTTGATTATTGTGTATATTTTTATGATCTTTTTAGTATGTATTGGATTTTTTAAATATTATATTAAACAGCGCAATTCTAAAGGAAAGGATTTTGATATATTGAAATTTTTATTTGGAACTAATGAGTGTGATCATAAATAATGAGACTAGATAAATTGATTTTTTTTTAAAATGCTGAATTTCGTATACAAATATTTTCTTTTTATACATTATGGAAACTGTAGACACGCAAATTAAACAAGATGGACGTCATAGTGCTCGAGCGGATGAATCTGTTCGCATAAAAAAACTAGGGACATATATGAATGAAAATACTGAAGTTGGTCGTAAAATAAAAAATGCTTATTTTTCAAAATTTGGAAAAAATATTATTAATGTTTCTCTTGCTGGTAGCAATAGAGATCATTATGATATAGTAATTCATAATGATGATGGCACAGAAATGCGTGTTGAAGAAAAACACAGTGAAAAGGTTTTAGATAAAAATATGGTTCCTTGGAAATATAGTGTTCAGGTACTTAATGGTGTCGGAAATCACTATGAGGTTGGTAGAAAATATGCTCGTATATTTTATGATACTATTATTTCACAGCTAAATTGGCGTGATTTATTAAATTGTGAAGATGTTCCTGATATTCCTCCATATGAAGAATGGGTCAAAGATGCGTTCAGATGCGGTGATCCGAAAACACCATTTGTTAAAAAATTAAAATCATTATGTCGAGATATTTATGGATCAAAGTCATCATTTACTGGACAAAACGGTACATTGGACGTAAGATCAATATTTCCTGAATTTCAATTAAATGAATCCGAAATCACACAATTTTTATTAGAAATTAATGCGAAATTACAAGAAGTCATGTCACAAAAGGATTGTTTCCTTCAAACTAAAGGTGATATTGAGAGTGATGATTTTGAATTTGTCTGGCGCGAACGTGTAGAATGTCCTGAATTTACTAAAATACAAATTAGAAGAGAAAAAGATATATTTATTGATTTGTATAATGATAATGGCGATAAATTTTCCGGTATTTTACGATGGGGAAAAGGATGCGGATTTACAAATATTCGATTCGATGTAAGATAGTTATGGAAAAAAATACATATAAATTAGTTATTTAATTAGTAAACTCTATATTTACTCATTATATAAACACTTTTTTTAGCTCTTGTTAATGCTGTATAGTAAAATATGAAATGTTTAGTAATATAATCGGGATCTTTTATTATCATTTTCGGGTTTTTTTCTACAATATCTGTGTCTATTACTACATTTTCAAATTCCAATCCTTTAGTAGCATGAATTGTGGCAAAACTTATTTGTGCCTTTGTTTTAGATACAGAGTTTGTATCTATTTTTTCTATAAGATTTTTTAATTCATTTGCGCTCATTTCTAACAGAAATAGACTTAATCCTTCGTCTTCATCATTTTCATCATTTACTGTCGATGCATTTAATAATAAACTCCTTTGTCGAGTTAGTAGTTGTTTTTTTTTATTACTCCAACCATATATATAAATATTTGTCATTTCGGTGGCGTTACATAACAAACTTTTCCATGTTTTACAAATGTGTATATAATTATTTTTTGGATATGAAGTTATGATTTCACTTTTACATTTGGATGAAGATACTATATTACAATTAGGTACTTCTTCGTTTAAATGATTTGCTAATATTTCGCCAAACCGAAATGTAATATATAGTCGAAGACGCACTGCTTTAAGTAAAATAGGATATTTTTCATAATTATCTATGTCAAATATATTTACACATTTTCGAAAACTATAAATACTTTGCAATGAATCGCCTATTAATAATCTGGTAATGGTAATTGAAGATAACAAAATATCCACCATAAATATATC
>Ga0163180_10001386_pt1 | contig 13766 bp, 14 predicted proteins | sample AtlANTMetagenome_2_FD_109647 | JGI IMG/M metagenome (GOLD analysis project Ga0163180, IMG submission 109647) | Marine eukaryotic phytoplankton communities from the Atlantic Ocean - Atlantic ANT 4 Metagenome | ecosystem: Environmental > Aquatic > Marine > Oceanic | place: North Atlantic Ocean...
AATGTTCTAAACCGATAAGATGTTTGCTTTTTAGCATTTAATTCTCCAAATGTTTGCGAAAATTAGTTTATTTGAATCAATTTATCAACAATATCATTTGAGGAAAAATTTTCTAAATCAAAGGATATATCATACCTATTAGAACTAAACCACTTATTTTGTCTTTTTGCATACTGTCTTGTACGAATGAAAATATTTTCAATGGCTTCGTTAATAGAAATCTTATTATCAATAAATAATGACAATTCTTTGAAGCCAATATAGTCAATATGAGAAATATCAATTTTTTGATTAATTATTTCTTCAACTTCCTCAATCATCCCATCGCCAATCATAAGCTCAATTCTTTTTAATATTCTAGGATGTAAAAAGTCATTCTTCATTTGCAAATAAACAAAACAATAATTATTTGCATACTTACTAGCTTTTGACATTAAGTCAAAATTTTCAGACATTGGCTTTCCAGTAGTTTCAAAAACTTCTAAAGCTCTAACAAGTCTTTTCTTGTTATTAATATGGACTTTTTCAGAATAATTTGGATCAATTTCTATGAGTCTGTTAAACAATTTTTCTTTATCATTTTCATATTCTTGTTCTAATCTTTTTCTAATAACTTCGTTGGTATGACTTCCTGAAAATATTCCTTCAACTAATGCCTTAAAATAAAGTCCTGTTCCACCACACAAAATCGGAGATTTATTTTCTGATACAATTTGATCAATTTTTTTATCAATTAATTGTAAATACTCTCCAGCTGAAGTTGTTTCATCTAAACCTTTAAAGCCAATAAGGTGGTGAGGTACTTCATTTAATTGATTTTGATTAGGTTGGGCAGTTCCAACAGAAACTCCCTTATAAATTTGTCTTGAATCAACACCAATAATTTCACCATTAGTTTTTTTGGCTAGTTCAATTGCAATACTTGACTTACCAATTCCAGTTGGTCCAAAAATTGAAATTATTTTTTTCAATTATGCTCCAGTTAATAAATAAAAAATGATTGAAACGGGAGTCAATATAATTGTTGATAGTATTGGTATGCCAATTAAATTTAATATGATTAGTCCAATTAGAATTCTTGGACCATATACCTCAATATTATATAGTGTTCTTGGATTTTTAACAATTAATGGAAGAATTCTTGAACCATCTAATGGGTTTAATGGCAAAAGATTAAAAATAGCTAGAACAATATTTATTTGAATGAAAATTTCTAATGGAAAAATAACCTGTTCGCTAAATTGAAAATAAAAATTTAACCTGTAAATAATTGATGCTATGAAAGCAAGGAACAGATTGGAAGCTGGTCCAGCCATAGCAATCATCATCATATCAGATCTCGGATTTTTAAGATTTTGCATAAGAACTGGAACTGGCTTTGCCCATCCAAATCCTAAAAAATATAATGCAAAAGTTCCAAAAGGATCTAAATGATTAAATGGATTTAAATTCATACGATTTTGATAATAGGAAGTATAGTCTCCAAGCATATACGCTACTCTTGCATGAGCATATTCGTGGAAAGTTAATGCAAATAAAATTGTAGGCACTAAGATTAGTTGTATTTCTATTGGTAGACTTGCTATTCCCATACGTTAAAGATAATTAATTCTTCTTTTTATCAAAAGCTTTCATGTATTCACTATCAATAAACTCTTTCGATAAATGCACATAGATTTCTGTTGTTGAAATATCAGAATGACCTAATAATTTTTGAATCTCAATTAAATTAGCGCCACCGTCTATTAAATGAGTTGCAAATGAATGTCTAAAAGTGTGGGGAGAAACGGATTTAGTAATTCCAGCTGCATTAACATATTTTTTGATAGATTGCCATATAGCAGCTCTTGTTAATCTTTTGCCATTGTTGCTTAAAAAAACATATTTTTGATCGGAGGTTTTTCTATTTGAGAGTATTTGTCTCGATTGATATAAATATTTTTCCAACCATTCTTTTGCATAAAATGTAAGTGGTATTATTCTCTCCTTATTTCCTTTACCAAAAAATCTGATAACATTTGCATCAAACTGAATATTATTTATTTTCAATTCACATAATTCGCTTACTCTAAGTCCACATGAATAAAGTAATTCAATAATACATCTATCTCTCAATCCTAATAATTCATTATCAGTATTTTCAGATTGTTTAAAAATCTTTTGTATTTCATCGACAGATAAAATTGTTGGTAATTTTTTTGTTAACTTAGGAGTATAAATACCATTTAGAGGATTTTTTTTTATAACTTTTCTGTCAATTAAGTACAAAAAATATGATGATAAAGACGAAAATTTTCTTTTGATAGATCTCGGAGAAATTTTACTTCTACTGAGATATCTAAAATATTTTTTAATTACGTCAGATTGATTTATAGTATCTTTAAAAGAAATCTTTCTCTTTATTAAATATTTTTCAAAAGATTTTATATCTGATAAATAAGAATCTATTGTATTTGAGGAATGGTTTTTTTCAATTTTTAAAACTTGAACGAAATGCTCTAAGTTTTTAAGCATACTTACCCAATCATTTCAATATAAGATTTAGAGTCCAATAAAGAATCAGCACTAAAATCAGATGATAGTTCAATTTTAACCATCCATCCATCATCATAAGGACTTGAATTAACATTTTCAGGGTCATCATTTAAAGCCTGATTAACCTCAACTACCTTACCAGAGAGTGGCATAAATAAATCAGAAACAGTCTTTACTGCTTCAATTGTACCAAAAACTTCACCTTCATCGAATGACTCATCTATATCTGGAAATTCAAGAAAAATTATATCTCCAAGCTCTCCTTGAGCAAAGTCAGTTATACCAACAGTGGCGATATTATTCTCAATTTTGACCCATTCATGTTCCGATGTATACATTAAATTATCAGGATGATTCATTATCTTTTTCCTTTATATTTTTTAAAAATTTACTTAAAAAATTTATATCAAAATTTCCATTATTAAAGTCTTTATTTTCAAAAATCATCTCCAATAATGGTAAAGTTGTTTTGGGTCCTTCAATAAAGGTTTCTTGAAGAGATCTTTTCATTCTGATTAATGCTTTTTCTCTTGAAGATGAATGAACAATTAATTTCCCAAGCATTGAGTCATAATTAGTTGGTATTTGATATCCGGCATATATAAATGAATCTATTCTAACTCCAATTCCACCTGCAAAATTGAGTGATTCTATTTTTTTAGGAGATGGAATAAAACCGTTAAATGGATCTTCTGCATTAATTCTACATTCAATTGCATGTCCATTCATTGATATATCTTCTTGTTTCATTGGAAGCTTTAATCCTGCATAAGTTCTAATCTGTTCTTTAACAAGATCAATCATACAAACCATTTCAGTTACGGTGTGCTCTACTTGAATCCTAGTATTCATTTCAATGAAATAAAAATTCTTTTCGCTATCTACTAAATATTCTATAGTACCTGCTCCTACATAGTTTACTTTTTTTGCTAGCTCCAATGATTTTTTAGTCAGCTCTTCTCTTAATATCTCATCTACAAAAAGTGAAGGTGATTCCTCTATTAATTTCTGATTACTTCTTTGAATTGAACATTCTCTCTCACCTAAATGTAGGTGATTGCCAAATTTATCAGATAGTATTTGCACTTCAATATGCCGACCATTTTCAACAAATTTTTCTACATATATTTCAGAGTTATCAAATGCCATTCCTGCTTCATTTTGAATAATATTAAATCCCTTTTCTGCTTCACTTTTATCTCTTACGATTCGCATACCTTTACCACCACCTCCAGCTACAGCTTTCAACATAACAGGATAACCAATCTTATTTGCAATTTTTAAAAGTTCATCAGATGAAGATAAAGTATTACTCCCCGGAATTATTGGAACGCCTGCATCTTTGGCTACATTTCTGGCATTAACCTTATCCCCCATTAAATCAATGATTTCAGCATCAGGCCCGATAAATGTAAATCCATTTTCTTTACATATTTTACTGAACTTAGCATTTTCGGCTAAAAAACCATATCCAGGATGAATTGCATCAGCGTTTGTAATTTCTCCAGCGGCAATAATTCTTGGAATATTTAAATAACTTTCAACTGCAGGACCTTCACCAATGCAAATTGCTTCATCAGCAAACTTAATATGTAATGAATTTTTATCAGCCTTAGAATAGACTGCAACGGTTTTGATACCCATTTCATTGCAAGCTCGTATAATTCTAATAGCAATCTCCCCCCTATTAGCAATAAGAATCTTTTTGAACATAATTATTTGGATGGCTTTAATTTAAATAATACTTGATCAAATTCTACTGGACTTGAATTTTCTACTAGAATCTCTTCAACAATTCCAGATTCTTCAGCTTGAATTTCATTCATAATTTTCATTGCTTCAACAATACAAATTGTATCTCCAGCATTTATATTATCACCAACATTAACAAAGGTTGGGGATTCTGGATCAGGAGCGGAGTAAAATGTCCCAGGCATAGGAGATTTAACTTCAATAAAATTTTCTTCAGCTAAATCTGTTGGCGCATCTACAATATCTTGCGATTCTTCTTTAACTAAATTTGGAATATTTAGATTTTTTGATGATAATTGCTCAGGATCAACATTTAATACTGGCGGTTTTTTAGTAACCTTTATTTTTTTAAACCAGAATCTAACTTCAATTTCATTTATATCGCTATTTTCAAGCATATAAATAATTTCTTTTATTTTATCTTTCCACATTTAACTATTGTTTTACTCTTTCAGAGTAAGAACCATCCTTAGTATCTATTTTAACTAAGTCACCTTCATTTATAAACAATGGAACTTGAACTTCTAATCCAGTTTCTAAAGTAGCAGGTTTTAAAGCATTAGTTGCTGTGTTTCCTTTATGGCCTGGATCAGTTTGAGTCACCTTAAGAATTGTTTTGGGAGGAAAAAGTAAACTAATTATCTCTTCATTATCAAAAGAAATTTCTATACTATCACCCTCCTTAATATAAAAATGTCCATCATCCATTAATAATTTATTAACCTGAACCTGGTCATAAGTATTATTATCCATAAAAACAAAACTATCTCCATCTCTATATAGGTATTGAAATTTTCTAGAAGTAACTCTAATAAATTCTATCTTGGCTCCTGAATTAAAGGTATGATCAATAATTTTTCCAGATTGAATATCTTTAAGTTTTGTTCTAACAAAAGCTGGTCCCTTACCAGGTTTAACATGTTGAAATTCTACAATCTTCATACGAGCATTTTTGAAATTTATTACTGCTCCGTTTTTAATGTCTGCTGTAGTGCTCATGTTTGTAAATTAATTGAATTAATTGCTTTATAGAAGTTTTCTTATAACTTTTTTTAATAATTCCAGAATGTATTTTTTTTCGCTTGAATTTGGATCTTTTTTAGCAAATTTTACTTGGTCAATTTCGTTCAATAGCTCATTTAGGTCTTTATCTTTAAAAAACTCTTTTAATTCAGATGAAGTCATTTCAAACGATATAATATAGAAATTATTTTGAAAGTATTTTCTTAAAACCTCTGAGATTTCTAAGAAAAATTGATTAGAATTTTTTGATAAATCAATTTTTTTGACATCATTCAATGCTTTTGATTTTGGATTAAAATTAAAAAATTTTCTTTTTGAAAATTTTTCATTATTACGTGTTCTGATTAAGTAAAGAGCAAATACAGTCAATATAGATAAAAGAAATAAAGCGAAAAGTTTTAACCTTTCGATTGGAAATTGAATCTCTTTTAAAGGCTTATCATCCATGACAGTTGTCATTGTACTATCTAAAACTGACGATATATATACAAACGATGAATCTGTTTTAAAAATTGCAACCTCTGAAGAATCAGGAAAACTAATATTAGCATATAATGGCGGTATTGCCACTTTTCCCGTATCCCAAAAAGTAATTTGATAACTCAGTGAAATTGAATTATCCAAAGTATCTATTTGAGAGTCTTTCATATAAACTTTTAAAGAATCAGACAACCACAAAGATGAATCTTGCCATGCTATAGAGTCTAATGTAAATAATTCTCCTAAATCTTTTATAAAAACATTATGAGTAATAGGATAACCAATCTGTGTATTTTTTGGGAAAGTCTCATACGATATATTTGGACTTCTTACATCATTTTGACAAGCAAAAACAAATAGTAGTAATAGTGAAGTAAAATTTTTCATTAGCTTCTTTTTGCTCTTGATCTAAAGAATTGCATAAGAAACTTTATGTAATCGTCTTCTGTATTAATTTGCAATAAGTCAAAACCAATATTTTTACATTTTTTAGAAAATTTATCAAGCTTGTTATCTGAATACTTTTCAAATCTATCACGATTTTTTTTGCTGGAGGTATCTATCCATGTTGTCTTTCCGGTTTCTGAATCATGGATATTTATAAGGCCAATATTTGGAAAATTTCGTTCATAAGAATCATAAATTTGCAATCCAACTAAATCATGTTTAAAGTTTAAAAATTTTAATTCGTTCCAAAAATTATCATCGATAAAATCTGAAATTAGAAAAATTACACTTTTTCTTTTAGATATCTTATTTGCAAAGTCAATTGCGTTTTTTATTGAAGTACGTTTATTACTGTTTTCAAAATCATGATTTACAATATCTGTTATAAGTCTTAAAACATGCTTTTTACCTTTTTTAGGAGGAATATATTTTTCAACTTTATCACTAAATAATGCAAGTCCAACTTTGTCATTATTTTTGATTGCAGAAAAGCTTAACATAGCTGCTATTTCAACTCCTAAATCAATTTTTAAATCCTTTTTAGAACCAAAAACTCCAGAACTACTTACATCTATAAGAATTAAAACTGATAACTCCCTTTCTTCTTCAAAAATTTTAATATGAGGCTTTCCAGTTCTAGCTGTAACATTCCAATCAATAGACCTTACATCATCTCCAGGAACATATTCTCTTACTTCTGAAAATGTCATACCCCTTCCTTTAAAATTTGAATGGTAATCACCTCCAAAGAAATCATTAACAATATTCTTAGTTCTTATTTCAATTTGACGAACTTTTTTGAGAATTTCTTTTGACATATTAAAATTAAGGAACTGGTACTTCTTGAAGAAGTTGATCAATTATATCTTCAGAAGTAATTTCCTCTGCCTCTGCCTCATATGAAAGTAAAATTCTATGCCTCAAAATATCCTTTGCAACATATTTTACATCTTCAGGAATAACATACCCTCTTCCATTAATGAAAGCCTTAGCTTTGGATGCCAGAACTAAATTTATTGATGCTCTTGGTGAGGCACCAAATGAAATTAAGTCAACAAGTTTTGATAAATTAAATTCTTGAGGGCTTCTTGTAGCAAAAACTATATTCAAAATATATTCTGAAATTTTTGAATCTATATAAATGTCATTCACAAGACTCTGTGCCTCTAAAATTGTTTTTGTTTTAATAATAGGTTTAATTTTATTATCACTTTGGGTACTAGCTCTATTAATAATTTCTTTTTCTTCTTCAATTGATGGATAATCAACAACCACCTTCATCATAAATCTATCAACTTGAGCTTCTGGCAATGGATATGTTCCCTCTTGTTCAATTGGATTTTGAGTAGCTAATACTAAAAATGGTTTTGAAAGCTTAAAAGTATCATCTCCAATAGTTACTTGCTTTTCTTGCATAGATTCCAAAAGGGCACTTTGAACCTTAGAAGGGGCACGATTAATTTCATCTGCTAGAATTATATTTGAAAAAATTGGCCCCTTTTTAGTATTAAATTCTCCTGTTTTTTGGTTATAAATAAGAGTACCTAATAAATCTGAAGGTAACATATCTGGAGTAAATTGAATCCTTTTAAAATCAGCATTAACTAAGTTAGCTACAGTATTAATTGTAAGCGTTTTAGCTAGCCCAGGAACTCCTTCAAGCAATATATGACCATTAGAAATAATTGAAATGAGAATTTTATCTATTAGATCATTCTGACCAACAATAACCTCTGATATGCCTTCTCTTAAAGATTCAATAAAAGTTGATTTTTGTTGAATCTTCGAATTGAGTCTATCTAATTCATTTTTTTTCATCAATATTTCTTACTTTATGTTTTGTTTCAAATTCTGTATCCGTTAATGGAACTAAGAATCCACTACTTCTCTTAATTTTTAAAGAACCTTGTAAATCTAATACATTTTTACCAATTATTGAGACAGTTAAGTCTGAAACACCATTTAAATTTATGTTCTCAAGCTTAGCAAAATATATATCATAACCATTAACGATTAAATTTAGTTCAGGTTTCAAAATTTCTTCAAAATTTAAAGTGCCACCAATCTGCAAGTTAGGTTCTGTTTGAAGCCCTAAACTTTTTTTAGGATTGTATACTGTACCAATTAAATTTACTTGACCAATATTTTCGACTATATTTAAATCTAAATTTAATCTTCTAATAGGTTCAGGTTTTAATTCGACTGGAAATGTTTTTAATCTCATAGTCGTATTTCTGATTTGAATTACTCCATTTAGTTTTTGAGTAAGATCTGAACTTCCAGCATATTCATCTTCCAATGTAATATCAAAAGAAATAGTCTCTTTTGTATCGCCTATACTTTCTACATCCTGAAAAAATTGAGCGATATAACTCACAGGAAAATTTTCAGAAGATTTTAAACGAAACTTGTATTTTTCAAGAACAGTATTTTCTGAATATTGATTTAAATTTAAAATAAAATCAAATTGGCCAATTTCTATATCTTCATCAATTAAACTACCATTTTCAGCTTTTATAGTAACTGGAAAAAATCTTTCACTTTCATTAATTTTTGACTCTTGATTCTGAACACTGGCAAGGTCTAAAACTGGATTCTTAAGCTTGATATTAACCGGATTTATTAAATTTAAATCAGTATTATTATTTAAAATAATTTCAAATACAAATTGTAGAGTTTTAGAAAAATTTAAAGTGGTATTTAGAGATATATTCTCAGAAATAATTAAGGTATTTCCTGAGCGTTTAATTATTACATCTTCTAGAGTAATATACGCATCTATATTCTCTTCTCTGGCTTTAAAATAGATTGAGGATGATTCTTTAAAATCAAGCTCAAATCTATTTGTAAGACTATTTAAAGCTTGGTTTGATTTATTTAACTTAAACTCAACACCATCTGATAAGTAAAAATAAAAAGCTATTATCACAATAACTGTGAATCCAAGAAATGCAACTGCAACACTAGCTATTGTCTTAAGAATTTTTAAAATAGTGCTATTCATAGTTGAAAAACTAAGTAATTATAGATTAATAAAAAATCTAAAACTAGTCTTCAACTACTTCAAAATCAGCATCTTTAATTTTCTTATCGTCTTTTGCTTCAGATTTTCCTCCTGCATCTTGAACTGGAGGCTCTTGAGTATTAGTATTTGATGCATCATACATTGATGAAGCTTTAGAACTCCAAACAGAGTTTAGATTTTCCATTTCAGCCTTAATGTCTTCTAATACTGAAGATTCATTGGCTTTTTTAAGCTTTTCTAAAGCATCATTAAGATCATTTTTATCATCATCTGATAGCTTATCATCCAAATCTTTCATTTGCTTTTCAGTTTGAAATACCAGCTGTTCAGCTTGATTCTTAGTGTCAATCTCTTCTTTTTTAGCTTTATCTTCAGCTTCATGCTTTTTAGCATCATTTACCATTTTTTCAATTTCCTGATCTGATAAACCACTCTGAGCTTCAATTCTAATACTTTGCTCTTTAGAAGTTGCCTTATCTAAAGCTTTAACATTTAAAATTCCATCTGCATCCATATCAAAAGAAACTTCAATTTGAGGCGTTCCTCTAGGCGCAGGAGGAATTCCATCTAAGTGAAATCTTCCTAAGCTCTTATTATCTTTTGCTAAAGATCTTTCACCTTGAACTACATGAATTTCAACCATTGGTTGATTGTCAGCAGCTGTAGAGAAAATTTGAGATTTTTGAGTTGGAATAGTTGTATTTTTCTCGATTAAAGGAGTTGCTACACCACCCATGGTCTCAATCCCTAATGTTAGCGGAGTAACATCCAATAAAAGAACATCGTCAACATCACCTGCAAGCACTCCTCCCTGAATTGCAGCCCCTAATGCAACTACTTCATCTGGATTTACACTTTGATTAGGCTCTTTACCAAAAATTTCTTTTACTTTTTCTTGAATAGCTGGTATTCTAGTTGAACCACCCACAAGAATAACTTCATTAATATCAGAAGGTGATAACTTTGCATCCTTTAAAGCCTGTTTGCAAGGAGCTACAACTCTCTCAACTAGATCAGAAACTAGTTGTTCAAAATTTGCTCTCGTTAAAGTCATGTTAAGATGTTTGGGACCTGAAGAGTCGGCAGTAATAAATGGAAGATTTATTTCTGTTTGCTTTGATGAAGATAGCTCTTTTTTTGCATTTTCAGCTGATTCTTTCAATCTCTGTAACGCCATTGGATCTTTTCTTAGATCAATTCCTTCATTTTTCTTAAACTCATCAGCAAGCCAATCAACAATTTTTTGATCAAAATCGTCTCCTCCAAGCCTGCCATCACCATTACTTGCATTCACTTCAATACTTTGGCCTTCATCGTTTAAAATATCAAGTATGGAAATATCAAATGTTCCACCTCCAAGATCAAAAACAGCAACTTTTTCATCTTTTTTCTTATCAAAACCATATGCTAATGAAGCAGCGGTAGGTTCATTAATAATTCTTTTAACGTTTAAACCTGCAATCTTTCCAGCATCCTTTGTGGCTTTTCTTTGAGAATCATTGAAATAAGCTGGAACTGTAATTACGGCATCAGAAACAGTTGTTCCTAAGTATTGTTCTGCCATTTGTTTCATTTTTTGCAAGACCATTGCGCTAATTTCTTGAGGTTGATACTTTTTTCCATTAGCCTCAACATTAATTTTTTTACCATCAATAGAAATTTCATAAGGAACTTCTTGTATATCTTTTTTGATTTCAGCTGGAGTTCTTCCCATAAATCTTTTAATTGAATAAATAGTATTTTTTGGATTTGTTACAGCTTGTCTTTTAGCAGGATCGCCAACTAGCCTTTCTTCCTTCGTAAATCCAATTACAGAAGGAGTAGTTCTACCGCCCTCCGGACTAGTTATAACAGTTGGTTCTCCACCTTCCATTACTGCAACACACGAGTTTGTTGTTCCTAAATCAATGCCTATAATTTTACCCATTATTTTCTCCTTAAAATTTAATTTCAATTATATTGTTGCAAAGATAATGCCAGAGGGAAATTAATGACAAAATTGACAAATTGTATGACATAAAGTCATATAATTAATTTATTTCTAAAGTTCCATCGACTAATTGATATTTTTTGTGCCCGATATCAAAAACATTTTCGTCATGTGTTGCGATAATAATTGTTAGTTTTTTTTCGGTATTCAATTTTTGAAAAAGGGATATCATTTTTAATACATTTTCTTTGTCGAGATTGCCTGTAGGCTCGTCAGCAATAATAATTGATGGATTATTAATAATTGCTCGCATTACGGCCACTCTCTGCTTTTCTCCTCCTGACAAATCATTAGGAAAAGATTTCATTCTATCTTTAAGATCAAAATATTCAAAGAGTTCATTAATTTGATTTTTATCAATTTTTTCTTTAGCAATCATTTTTGGCAAACAAACATTTTCCTCGATTGTTAATTCTGCTATAAGATTATGAAATTGAAAAACAAATCCAATATTCTTATTTCTAAGCTTATCAATATTTAACTCATCTTCAATTTTTTTACCATTTATTGAAAATTCTCCACTGTCTGCGTTATCAAGAGTTCCAATAATACTTAACAATGTTGATTTTCCTGAACCTGAAGGTCCTTTGATTGTTACGATACTTCCTTCTTCTATTTGAAGATTAATATCTTTCAAAACATGAAGCTTTTTATTTCCGTCAATAAACGTTTTTCTTAGTTGTTTTATATCAATAATCATAGCTGTTTATTAATTATTTTCATTGGACTCAAATTATTTATAAATCTTAATGGAATATTTGTAAAAATTCCAATTAATAGTATGGAACCCATCAAAAGCCAAAAAACATCACTAATATGTATCTGCATTGGTAAAGTCTCTACTAAATAGAATTCTGGAGAAAGTTTTATAAAAGAGAATTTATTTTGAAATAAAATGACTAATAAAGCAAAAAGAATCCCTCCACATAATGCAGTAAGGCCAATCAAATAACTATAGATTATAAATATTTTTTTGATATTATTTTTTTTCATACCTAAAGATGAAAAAATTGCTAAATCACGTATTTTATGTGATGAAATCTGCATGATTGATGAACATAGGTTAAATGATGCAATCAATATGATTAACAGTAAAGTGAAAAAAGTTATTTTTTTCTCAATTTCAGTTGCTTCAAAAAGTTGACGATTTCTATCTTTCCAAGATAAAAATGTTAGTGATTGATTTCTTTTATCTGAAATAGCTCCATTTACCTCAATGGAAATGTTATTATTTCTAAAGATTTCTTTATTTATACCAAATACTAAAAAATCATCAGATCTTAAAATTCTATTTGAAAAAATATTTGAAACTTTAAACTGATAAATATCAGGAAGGCTTAACGAATTCAACTTAAAGTCTTTTGAAATTATTTGAATTCTATCTCCAATATCTAAATTGAGTCTATTAGCAAGGGATTTTCCAATGATAATTTCTTCAGTAGAAAGATTCTGGAAATTGTTTTGAAGATTAAGATCATAGAAACTATTCAAGGATTCATTAGATACTGATTTGAACTCAATAATATTTTGTTTGTTTTGAGCAATTATTAAAAATTCATCTTCTTGAAATACCGATAGTCTCATTTTATCAATATTTGAATCTTGAAAAGTGTCTTTATAGTTAAAATTTTGTAAATCTTCTATTAAATAATCTCCGTAAAGTTTTTTTGCTTCATTTTGCAAAATTCCTTGGAAACCATTTAAAACAGAAATAGATAAAACTATTGAAGCTGCTCCAATAAAAAGTCCAATAAATGAGATGAAATTAATGGTGTTAGAGCGAAAATCATTTCTTGGAAATAAAAATCTTTTAGCAATTAATAAATATATGTTCATTTGTCCCTCAAAACATTTACAGGACTAAATTGAGAAAATCTTTTAACAGATATTGAAGAGATAATAAAACTCAACAGAATACTAATCAATATGATAGAAAGTGAAATATTTATATTAAAATTCATTGGAAGGTAATCAACAAAATAAATATTCTGTTCAATACTTATATACTTGAATTCATTTTGTAATTGAATAAATAAATACGATAAAAATACTCCAAATACTGATCCAATTAAGGCAAGAAATATTGACTGAAAAATAAATATCTTTGAAATAGAATTATTTGATAAGCCGTAAACCTTAAGTATTGTAAAGTCAATCTTCTTTTCATCGAATAAAATACTTAAAGAACTTAAAAGTCCAAAAAAAGAAACAATTGCAATTAAGCTAAAAATAAATAAAATAGGCCATTTTTGAGTATCGATCCATTCATAAAGACTTGAATACTTATCATAAACATTAATTTCATAGAATGGATATTCAATAGAATTATTATCAGGTTTAAGCTTTATCCATCCTGAAATATTATTTTCAATATTAAAGAATTCTTGAAGATTATTTAAGCTAGTAAAAACATTTCTTTCGTCAAAATCAGGTATTCCAGAATCATAAATATATTTAATAGTAAAAAATTCGTATCTATTGCGATTAGACAAATTATCGAGTTTTTTAGGATTA
>Ga0163180_10001389_pt1 | contig 13749 bp, 8 predicted proteins | sample AtlANTMetagenome_2_FD_109647 | JGI IMG/M metagenome (GOLD analysis project Ga0163180, IMG submission 109647) | Marine eukaryotic phytoplankton communities from the Atlantic Ocean - Atlantic ANT 4 Metagenome | ecosystem: Environmental > Aquatic > Marine > Oceanic | place: North Atlantic Ocean...
CGCAAATGAATCAAAGCCTATTTAAACGTTTTTCGATCGAGCTGAAATTTCGTCCACGAACAGAAACTGTTCTATTTCAACTCTAAACGAAGTTTCAGCGCGATTGATGCACGACAAGGTCATAATTTTCGCGCGTTTCACCAACACACAAAAAGTACGAAAACCCATATCTTTCTTTTTTCGTTGTGTGCATTCAGCACCACAAAAAAAGAGAGACGAAGAAGGCACTTTTTCGACAAAAAAAACTCTTTCGTTTTCTGCGAGAGAGAGAGAGACACACACAGAGAAACGAGACACCAGAGTCACGCGGAAGACGACGCGACGAAGAAAAGAACCGCGCGACTTTCTTTGCGATGACGACGACGTTTTTTTTCCGAGCGGCGGCGGCGGCGGCGGCGGCGCGCGTGGTTTTGGTGGAAGCGGGGGGGTATGTAAGGATGGGAACGCTTCGATGACATTGACGAGGATTAATCTTTCCCGGGGGACGTCGTCGTCGTCGTCGGGACGGGACATAGGGCGGCGGCGGTCTTTGGTGGCACCGCGCGGCGCCGCGTCGCGAGGAGGAGAGAGCGCGTTGAAGAAAGGAGAGCAATATTACGTCGGGGGAGGGAAATGGATCCGGGACCAGGATGGATTGGGAAACGCGGAGACCAAACTGGTCAGCGATACCGGCCGGGATGCGTTCGTCGGAGGCTTCGCCGGCGGCGAAAAGAGATTGTTGGAATATAAAAGAGCGCTGAACGAAGCGGGAGCGGGAGATAAAGCGAAGAAGAAAAAGAAACAGAGAAAAGAAACGAAAGACGTAGTCCTGGCGAAGGATTTTAACAACGCGGCTGGAGGTATCTTCTATGGCGAAGTCGGTTTGCAGTCGTGGAAGGAAACGGGGAGAATCCCGACGAGATCGAAGGAGGCGACGGTAGGGTGGGGACCGCCGGTTTTGCTGGCGGCCGCGGCCGCGGCTGGAGTGACGTACAAAACAACCGGGGCGTTGACCGTAGATGCGGTGACGAAGACGGTCGAATCGGTGAGTTCTGGAGTTTCGAATATCGACGGCGTGGTCGGGAAGATTGGCGGCGCTGTCGGTGCCTTGGACAAAGGCGCGAGCGCGTTGCCGACGCAAGCCGCGTTGGTTGGGTTTGGCGTTTTGGCGTTGTACGCGTTACTTGGGAAAATCATGAACACGGCAAAGAAAACGAGCGGGGATTTCGTGAAAATCGCGTTGTTCGTCACGATTACGTGGACGATTGCGAAGCAAATTTTGCAGTAACTACACCTAAAAATAATAGTACATTTCTACATTTCTGTCTACTTACTAGTACATACGTTTCTCTATTCTAATCTTTATTCGTCCCCATCTAACGAAAGCGCGGCGAATGCATTCGAATGACCCTTTCTCACGCGCTGTTCTTCGCTACCATCATCATCGCCATCGTCGTCGTCGCTGCTCTCGGCTTGAAGGTTATTTTTGAATTCGTTTGCATCAAAACACGGATCTTCGTCCTCGAAGTAATCGATTAAATCGAGCGCATCGTTACCGAGAGTATTATCACCATCGTCCTCGCCTTTGAGAGGAAGTCCACCGTCCATTCTATTCATCTCTTCGAGTTCTTCTTCAAAACCTTCTTCGTCTTCGATGTTCACATCTTCGTCCGCGTACGGCGCATGACTCGAGTCTCTCCTCGCTTCGACTGAGATGGCATCTGTGGGCGGAGGAACGGCGTACGGTGATTTCCCGTCCAAAACACGTTTCAACGCAATCACGCCTCCGGCGCGGTCGTCTGGTCGTCCTCCAGACGCGAGAAGTTTTCGTTTCAATGCAGTTTCACGAGCTAACGATAACGGCGACCAAGGTAGAAACCCTTCGAGAACATCAGAAGGGTCCCGTAACTCTAGTATTTCGCTGTCGTACATATCTGTCGGTAGCGCGGAAACTTTCAACGTTTCTGGGAGCGTCTTTGAAAGTTCTTCCGCTAAACGTCGATCTTTCTCGTTGGACGTCTTGCTGTTCGCGTATGATTTCCATCGATCTTTACACGCGTCCCGCATCTCAGCAAGCCAACGCAAAGACGAGTACGGTTCTCTCACTACCGGTAACGGAACTATACCACCGACGATTTGTTCTGGTAAACTCACGTCCAATCGAGGAAAGACTAATCCAGGCGAATCGCACAACCACACGCCTCTGGCTAACCGCAACGTCTGCAAAGTTTTGGTGTGCCCCGGCGTCGCTTTCACCGAGACGGCTTTACGACCGAGCAAAGTGTTTATCATGGAAGATTTACCCACATTTGGATGTCCGACGAGTGCGACGACGCACTCGTCTTTAGGCACATCGTCATTTTCCTCGTCTTCGCCGTGAATGTTCTCAAACGCGTCCTCGAAAAAGGCGTAGTTTTTCTTCTTCGTTCGAGCGAGACGCGCATCTTCGTCCTCGTGCGGATCGTTTTCGACGATATTCTTCCACCGTTTACCATACTTCGCGACTCGTTTTGCTGCAGATATAAACGCTGATTTACCGACCGTCATTTCAAGCGTCGGCTCGTATATCTTTTTCGCGAGTTCCTCTTCGTCTTCTTCGTCTTCATTTTCTTCTTCGTCTTCATCACTCTTCTCTTCTTCTTCTTCTTGTTCTTGTTCTTGTTCAACCGCAATAAAACCGATAACCTCGTCCACTCCAGGTAAACCTTCCAACAAACACTTTCTCCACTTCTCAGCGGCTTCCCTTGGCACTTGATCGATCTTATTCAACGCGCAAACCAACGGTTTCTTGTGCACCCTCGTCGCGTGCGCGTATAACGCCGCTGGAAAATGCAACATCGGATTCCTCGCGTCTAAAACGCAACAGATTACGTCCGCTCGTTCCATAGCTCTCCATAACTGTCTCCAAACCTCTAAATTTTGCTCAAATGCCGGTGGATACCCGCCTTTCGCGACCATTTTCTCTTTCACCCGTCTCGCCCATTTCGCAAACGCCTTCCTCTCTCTCAACCGCAAGCGATTTTTCGTCTCTTTCTTCTCGCCGCCGCGGTGCCATTTCGGTCGGCGAGGCATGAAATCAATCGCGTGGATGCTTTGGTGTTCTACAGTCGCGTTTCTCGTGTCACTTATATCATCATCATCATCGTTCATCACCACGCCTAACTCTTCGTACGCTTTTGGTGCGGTTCCAATCGGTCGTCGCGCGTCTTTCACTCGTCTCTCGACGTCGTAATCCGCTTCTTTTGCAAACGTCGTCGTCATGCCTTTCTTATGCGCGTTGTGACTGCCAATGCCTTTCGTTTTCTTTCCCTCTCCGTTGGTGCATTTCGTGGATTTCATATCCAGGGCGTCTACCGTGAACACCGTCGTTGCCATGCCTTGCAACGCGGAGACGCGAGACGCTTGGGAGACGAGTTGGTGCGCCGCGTCGTCTCCGGCGCGTTTTTGGCGGCTTCGCAATTGCTGTTGTTGCATCTTTTGCGCGTGAGAGAGGGACTTCTTTTTACCCTTCTTCGGCGGCATGACGAACGACCGAACAGAGACAACAACAGACGCGGATAAGACAGGACACACACACACACACACAGCGGGCAGATGATGCGGGGAAAGAAAGAGAGGTGCGCGCACGCGCGCGCGCGGAATACGACGAGTATTCCACGCGCAAACCCCGGGAAAAGGTGTGCGCGAATGAAAAATGGCGACATGAGATGAGACAACGAAAAAGCACAACTCAGGGGGGGTGGAATCTTACGCGTCGTCGCGCTACATAAAATAAATATTATATTTCTTCTACTGCTGTTTGCATAAACGCGTACAAGTTTCGTCGTCGTCGACATTTCTTTAAAGTTTTCGAGGCTGTTGAGGTTGCACGCCCGCCAACGCCGCCGACTTTTGTTGTTGTACATCCGCGTTGCTCGCGTCTTTCAAAGGCGTTCTGGATTTCACCTTCTTAGAAAGCGCCGAGCCACTTCCGAACCTCCTGAAGGAACCTCGACTCGATCTGCTCATTTTCAAAGCCGATTTTCGAATTATTTCGACCGCATTTTTACGCTCAATTTCCGAGTTGACGTCTTCCATCGGTAAGTCTCGACCTTCGGCGGCGAACTTGTGCGCTTCTTCGTAGCGCTTCAAATCGAAGAGCATCTTTGCCAACTCGACTTTATGGATTAATCGGTTCGGTTTGAGTTCGATGCATCGTTTGAAAAGTTTTTCGGCGTTTTCGGCCGAGCCAGGCGCCAGAGCTCCGTACATCATCTTCACGTAGACTTTGGTGATGCCGCTCAAGTTAGCCATAGACCATTCGTATCGACCCATGACGTGCAAAGCCATGTCATCGTTCGGATCAATCTTTAACGCGTTATCCAGGGATTCTTTGAGCATTTTACCGAGCTCAACTTTTTCTCTGTTTTCGTTAGAGAACATTTGCGCGCGACCGTACGCGACGGCTAAACATACGTGCGCTTGACACGAATTTTTGTCGATTTCAACCGCTTTCTGAGCACGAGCGATGGCTTCGTCCGCTAACGCTTTCGCTTTCACTCTGTTTTTGAAAATAGCAGGTTCAAAGACTCGGTCGGAAAGAGACTTCGATAACGCGATATTTGCATACTGATTCATCGGTTGACGCTCGACAGCTTTGGTAAAAATCTCCACCGCGGAAAGCGTATCGCCGATTTCGTTCTTCTTTTGGCCTTCCTTGATTAAATTATCAAACGACTCTGATTTTTGCATGACGTTTGTTCTCGAAGACACGCGATTCATCGCATTCACGCTGCTTCGGCGAGCAATATTCGCGATGGACTTGACACCAAGCCTGGCGAACTTCAATCTCGGGAACGAAATATTTCTTTTCTTCATGCTCAAATTCACGCGACGAATCCTTCGCGACATGCGCATCAAACGGTTTCTCGAGTTTGGAAACAACCAATCCAACGCTTTTAAAACGCCCAAGCCGGTAAAGACAGACGGTAGCTGCGTGAAAATTGACGACGGCAGAGCGACGACAAAGTTCAAAAGTACCGCTACAAAAGTCACCTTTGTGTAAAACCATTTTTGTTTCTTTTCTTCTTCTTTTTGTTGTTTCTTGTTATGTGTATTCCTTTTATTCGCGGTCGTATTCACCGTTTCTTTCGGCGCCGCTTTCCCTGTTCTGTTCACCGGCGCGTGCGAGGTAATGTGCAACAAATCCGCCGACGTCGTCGGTTTATCCCACAGACGATTGACCATTTTCCGTTCGATTTCAATTTCTCTCTTTCGAAAAGATCCAGAGAGTTCTTCCTCGTCCTCTTCCTCGTACGAAATTTTTCCACCTCCCCTTTTTCGTTTGTGTTTGCTTACGTGAACATCTGGAGTACAGGCATCGTCGCTGAAACAAAACTCGTCGTCTACTTCGCAATCGTCGTCAATCCAAATCGGATCCGCCACTTTATTCCCTCCAAACGACCCCGTCTTTTTGTGAACACCAAACGGCGCGCCGTTCGTCCCTCCCGCCGGGGTATTCCTCTTCGCGCTTCCATCGAACCTTCGTCCAACCGAGTTCGCCGGCGATCCCGGCGACGTCGCGCCCGTCGACCCATTCGGCGACGCGTCTCCGACCGCGGAGTTCGGCGACACCCCGCCGCACTCCGTCACTGCCCGCCGTTCGCGCACGATCGGGTCGAAATCTGTCGTCGCGATAAGCGTAACAATAATAATAATATCAGTATATATCGTTCGACGAAGAACACCAAAGACGTCGACGAACGACGAGAGGTTTTTTTAGGGAAAAAAAAAGAAAAACAGGGGAAAAGGTCGCGGCGTTTGTCGTCGTCGTCGTCCTCGCGCTTCGTTCGTGGTTCGTTGGTCCCCCGGACGTCGTTTCGTGGTCGACGATTGGTTCTTCTTTCTCGCGAAAAAAAAAGGTTGGTGGTGTTGGTGTTGGTGGTGGTTCTCTTTGGTAAAAAAAAAGGGGGTACAAAAAACACCCACAAAAAATGGGAGGAAATTTTGCCCCCCTTTTTTTCCCCAACGGGATCCCACTCTCGTTTTTGTGTCCGTTGTTGTTGTTGTGGTTTTGGACGTAAACGACAAAGGTGGTGGTCATCGTCGGACGGTCTCGTCGCGCGCTCCTCACTTCGCGCGAAGGAAAAAAGGTAACACAACACGCACCTTCGGCGAACGAGGTGCTCGCGCGCGCGGCAAAGTCCCTCATGATGTGCGACTTTTGTGAGATGCGTCTTTCTTTGACGTCTCTCTTCTCGGGAAAGACAAAAGAAAACGCTTTCGAATGCTTTTCCTTAGTAAAACCTTTGCTCTTCTTCTGTGTCGATGATATGTGTGCAAGCGAGACGATGACGCGCGATCTCTCTCTCCCTCTCTCTCTCTCTTACTCGCGATCTCCAAAAGCGACGCGCTCCGCCAAAGACGAAAGAGAAGACACGAAAGCGCGAAGAATAATGGCGTCGGTTTTGACGAGCGCGGACGAAATTGAACCAAAAAGGTCCTTTTTTTTGTCCATATGTTTAGGGTATTATTTATCCTAAAAGTGTCTTTTTTTACAAATACTAATTCTCGAGCTCTGTCTCTCAACGACCTTTTTGCCTAATAAAGCCAACAAAGCCGCTCTCCGAATGAAACGAAAAGAACACACCATCATCATCATCAAAATCGGATGATGTTCTCTCGGATAAGAAGAACTCGTCTCTAGTATTACGACGGAGGCAACGAGCGTCTCCACGTCTTCGCTTGCGCGTCCAACGCGCGCGCGATGTGCTCGAACGACTTTGGCCTCGCGTCGACGTCTTTCGCGGAGCAGGCGTCGAAGAGCGAGGCGATGGCGTCGAAGGCAAGCTCGTCGGCTTGGGTGAGCGGGAGGTGGCGTTGGGAGGACGCGAGCACGAGCTCTTCTCTGCGTTTGTTCCAGTCGGGTGGCAAAACCAGTCGACGTTCGGAGTAGCCGACGACGGCGACGACTTGCATGGGATGTAAGTCGTCCCAAGGCGTTCGCGCGGTTAAGAGTTCCCAACATACGACGCCAAAGGAGTAGATGTCGGCGCGTTCGTCGTACGGTTCGGCGCGGAGCATTTCCGGAGCCATCCATTCCGGAGTGCCGTGGAATTCCGAGCGCGCGGAGGCTAAGGTGGAGAAGCGGACGCGGGACATGCCAAAGTCGGCGATTTTAACTCTCCATTTTTCGTCGACGAGGATGTTTGGCGATTTCAAGTCCAAGTGGAGGATCGGAGGCGAACGGCTGTGGAGATAGTGCATACCTCGAGCAACGGCCATAGCAATGTTAAGACATCTGAGACCGTCGACTTTGAAACACTCTTCAGATTTCAAGATGCCGTGTAAAGAGCCGCGACGCATGAATTCGGTGAGAATCAGAGGCGGCTCCAAAGAGTAGCCCATGAAGAGGAGGAGGTTGGGATGTCGTAATCTAGCCAACGTTTGGACTTCGTTTTCCAGTTTTTCGCGAACGCTTTTACCGCGTTCGAGAAGTTGTTTGACCGCGACTAAAGTGCCTTGGTACGACCCTCGAAACACTTCTGCGAAGCCGCCGACGGCTATGCGTTCGAGAAGGCGAACATTTTTGGCGTCTATCCGAAACTCTTCTGCAAGCGCGTCGGTTTTCAGCTCGCTCGTTGACGCTCTGTTATTTCTAGTGCTATTACTGTTATTATTGTCATCGTTGTGTTCGCTGTACAGAAATCCGCGCGATTCTCCATCCTCGATGTTCCCGTCGTACCTCGCCACCGCGTATCTCCCGTCAACCGGACTCGCGTACGCGTCGTCGGGAGTCACATTCGTCGTTCTCGTCGTAGCGGCGTGAAACTCCTCGTCGTCCCCTTTCAACTCGACCAATCTCGGTGCATTTCCATCCGCATCTTTGTGCGCCACTTCTCCTAATGCCAACGTCGTCCGTCCTCCGTTCTTCTGTCCCTCCTCCCCGTCGTTCGCCGCCGACGCGTCGTTCTTCGCGGTCGCGTCTTCCAACTGTCCTTTCCCAAAGTGTGCTCTAAAATGTAAGTTCATGTTCACATCCACCGTCTCCCCATCGATTCTATCCACTCTCATGATTGGTCCATTCAACGCTTCCACTCGTTCCGGGGCTATGACCATCCGTCCAAAACTGTCGCCAACATCGACGGCGGCGGCGTCTCCGGCGGCGTCTCCAGCGGCGTAGGACGACGCACCGCGATGATGATGTTGTTTCACCGTCCAATTTTGCACCGGCATTTTGGATAAAGTCTGGTGTAACCACCGATCGATCTGCGCGGAAGGGGCGGTTTGACCGACGACGGTTTCGGTGTCACGACCTCCAGGAGGACCAGCACCTTTTTGTGCCGGGGCCGCCGCCACCCCGGCGGCGGGAGACGTCGACGCGCCGAGCGAGGGCACGACGGCCGCCGCCAAAGGCGGTTCGGGCGTCTTTGGGTGACGCGCAGCGAGCGCCAGGGGATTGTGTGATGACGATGCCGTCGCGTCGTCGCGTGTGTCGGCATCCTCCATCCTCCATGCACTCGCGAAGACAACACCACGACGGAAGGAAAAAGACGAAGAGAAGACGACTTTGGTGGTGGTGTTTACGACGACGACGACACACACCGAGAGGCCATCATCATCATCATCATCAACATCGCGCCGAGTCAAAAAGAGTCAACAACAACAAAAGTGCTTCTTTTATTTGTGATGATTGTGTGAAGAAAAAGAAGAACAAGGAAAAAAAATGAGGGAAAACAACTTGTCGCGAAGAAAGAGCGTCGTCGTCGGCTGTTTTCGTTCGGGATGATACAGTAGAGAGCGTGCGAAAGAATACAGCTTTAATTACAGAACACGCTCCAACACCAACGACTACCGTTCTTTTTTCGAATCGGTGGTGCTCGGAGGTGAGGAAGAAGAGGAAGGTTTCTTCCGTTCGCGGCGTCGCGTATCGGCGGCGGCGGCGTAATACTCTTCGAGCATATTTTTTAATTTCCAAAAGAGGACGATAGCTTTGGCCAGGACGACGTCGAATATCCGCAAAACCATTGCTAAGAACGATTCGAGCGTTGTTTTGGCTTCTTTTTTAAAGCAGGCGAATTTCTTCTCGAGATTTTTAATGTCCTGAATGGATTTGACGCTCGATCGGTTGGCGAGCATTTGGGCAGTTTTCGAGCGATCCAAAGCGCGCTCAACGACACCAAGGGTGAAGAGACAGTCAACGGTGATGACGGAGACCAGCAGAATAACGAGGAAGCCTACAAACGATCGCATGTGGCCTCCGAAGAAGATGTTTAAGACGAAAAGGATGGCTTTGAAGTGCCCTCGCACGACTTTGGCGATGGCGTGACCAACCTTTTTGGACGCGATTTCGCACGTAATGCGAATGGCGACGAGAAGGCGGAAAAAGTTGGTGTAAGCGGCGCGTTGTTTCGTCCTGGCCTCGCGAAATTGCACCAACAGTTCCTTGAACGAGTTTGGTCTCTTTCGTCGTTTCTCCTCTTCTTCTTCTTCCAACCTCTTTTGCTTCGCGAGCCTCGCTTCTTCGTGCGTGCGAGAACATATCTTAACCAACAATTTGTCGTCCACTTCCACGTCTTCGGCGAAGCAACACGTGCCTTTGTCGTCTAAGACGACGGGTGAAAAACACACCCCATCACACCCAATGCTTCGGTTATTTCCGCCACACACGCCACACGCATCTACGACGGTGTCGCCTCGACACACGCCGGCGCAATCAGTTTTAGCGTCCGAGCCGCACTGGCCGTCGCACCCGTACGTTTCTTTCCCTCTACACCGACGCAACTCAACATCGCCGTGACAGTTCACTCGTGATTGGAACCCTTCTGAGCACCTCGAGCTACACGTTTCCGTCCATTCGCCAAACGCGTGGTGAAAAACAGGCAGACTATCCGCGAACGGCGAGAGACGATAAGCCGTTTCCAACGCAATCTTTTCCTTCTCGCACATCCTCTTAGATGGTGGCACCGGTGTCGCGACGTTCTCGAACCGTTCCGCATACGCACAAAATTCATATACATTCGTTTTAGCTTCCGTAAACGAGCGCATCACGCGCAACACCATCTTCCCTATCATCGAATGAAACATTCGATCACTATTTTTCTCCTTGTTCTCTTTCAACGACTTGCGGATCTTATCAAAATACACGTCTGCGTTCATCTTTTCAAATAATAAACGGTCCACGGTCAACTGCCACACTAAAACCACCGACCCGTACACGTCCTTAAAAAAACTATCCAATCCATCCGCGAAACGTCTCAAAACGAACGTTTTTCTCATCGTTCCAAGTACTAAATCGTACAACATGCTCGGCATTTTCATCGGCACGTCCGAAACATTTTCGATGCCAATTTTGTTCGCCGTCTCTAACACTCTCCGACATCCTCTTCTCGTCCGATCTTTCACGGTAAATCGTATCTGGTACTTTTCGTCTACGCTCAAAACATCCGTCACGAACTGCGGTATTCGTTTCTCTCGTTTCCTTTGTAATTTAGCAATCTCTTTCTCCATGCCATCAATCTGCGTTCGCGCGAGCACCCCGGTGCTATTTAACTCTCTCAAGTTCGCTTCCAATTCGTTCGCGGCGAATCGACCGGCGTTCCCGGTAATCGCATTTCCCACGAAAACGAAGACTCTGTATGCCAGTATTGCGAGTGCGACGGTCAGATACGATTTCTTGACGTTGTCTCGCGTTCGTTTCGTCCGTTTTTTCTCCAGCTTTCTTTTTCGCTCCTTTTGGACGTGCATAATCTGTTTCTTTTGCAAGGACCGATTTGGAGAGGATTGCGGGGAAGCGCGCGACACATAGATCGGTCTGGACGACTGCTCCGCCACATCTCCGCTCGAATCGACCAATCGAAACAGCGCTTCCGGCATGTCGTCGTCGTCGTCCGATGATGATGATGATGATGATGATGATGATTCACTCGTTTCTCCTCCTTTGTCTCTTCGTCGATGCCTCCTTTTCTTTCTGGTTTTCCCACGCGGAATACGCTATGCGCGCAACCGCACCGGTGACGACGATCGTCCCGGCGACGGCGATCGCGGAGTTGTACGGCACGTACCGCTCCCAGTTCAACACGCGGAAGAAAGACGTTTCGGGAACGACGACCGCTCTTCTCTCCTTGCTCATTCAACTCTTTCTTTCTTCTTAGCGTCGCGCGAGGTAAAGTAAAGGCGAAAGGTATAAATTCCGCTCTTTTTTTTTATGGTGTTGAAACGAACGCAAAATAATGAAAACGAATGGGGGACTTCAAATTGCATCGAGAATGGGGACGAAAGTGTGTGGGTAGACACGTACTCGTCGTCGTCGTCGTCGTCGTCTTCGAAGACTCGAAAGCTTCGAAACAACGAATACTCGTTTCAACACAGAACAAACATCATCGCGCGCTAGTCTTAATTTCGTTGTTGTTATTATTATCGTTATTATTATTTATTATTATTATTCGTTACTCTTCGTATTGGTATCGTCGTCGTATATATTACTTCGACGCTTTATTTAGCCTCTTTTTATTCCCCGCGAAACCCATCGAACGGAATCGTGACATCAAACCGTTGTTTTCGTCTTTTTTCCCATCGTCGGCGACGTTGACGTCTCTCAACATTTCCACGATTTGCTCGAATTCCGGTCGAGTGTTCATATCAGCTTGCCACGAATACTGGATGGTGTGCGCTAGGACTTGGTGGCAACTTTGCGGAATGGTTGGACGCATGCCTCTTTGGACGACGCCGACGGCGGCTTGGAGAGGGGTGTATCCGGAATAGGGAATATCGCCACCGGTGATGAGTTCCCAGAGCGTAATCGCGAAGGAGTAGACGTCGCACTTATGGTTGTAAACTCGATGCGCGATAACTTCTGGAGCCATCCAACGGTAGGTTCCAGTTTCTGCCGTCATCACTCCGTCATTTGCCATGACCCGCGCGACACCAAAATCGGCTATTTTCACCACGTCATTTTCATCCATCAACAAGTTTGCTGTTTTCACGTCGCGGTGTACGATGTTGATCTTGTGGAGATAATCGAGACCTAACGCGACGCCGATGGAGTACTTCACGATTTGAGACAACCTCAAAGGCGCGTGCTTGTGTAAGAAACTCAACATCGAACCGCCGTGCATAAATTCCGTCACGAGACACAACATCGGTCCTTTCGTGATGGCACCGATGAGTTGAATGACGTTTTTGTGGTGTACTTTCCTCAACGTGGATAACTCTTGTTGAAACTCTCTTTTGACATCATCGTGATTCTCATTTTTTGGCGTTTTCAGCACTTTTACCGCAACTTCTTGACCGCAATACTGTCCGAGATACAAAACGCCAAACGCACCTTGCGCAATCTTCTCGCTATATGTCAATAACTTTTCATCGATTTCCCATTCGGAAGGCATGGGCGAAATGCTTCTCTCGTCCATTAAAGCACGTCTAGTTCTGCCACTACTTTCACCGCTTTTTTTCTGACTCTGCTCTCCTGATTTTTGTTGCGGATGCCGCGCCGGCACAGCATCCACAGCGCCGCTACTCTTTTGTTGTTGCAGTTGTTTCATTTTCGCATTGGGCGAACCCGCGTCGCCCCAACTCAACTGATCAAACGTGCTCTGCAACAACGTCTCCAACCCTTTAGCATCATTCTCCCGCCATCCTTGTGCAACAAACACGTCTAAAACAAACCCATCAGACGTGCAAAACACGTGCGCTTCGGCAATGTTCAACCCGACGTCAAACAACGTCGTCGATATCCTCGATAACGTCCTCGGCTTATTCCCTCCACACACCGCGATCTCGTATGTCCCTTCTAATCTACTTCTATTGGTACTGGTATTACTATCTATGCTATTCCCATTCATACTTCCATCTCGACTGTTTGGTGACCCACCTGCATCCCCGCCTGCGTATCCTTGAAACGTGCTCAGCGTCGCCGAAGACCCAAATATAGGTTTTCGCAAACCTCTCAAAGACTGTTGTTGTTGACTATTTTGCCGCAGTATAGCCTTCGCTTGCGACTGTTGCCTATTCGAATATTCGCTCCCTTCTTGCGGCGCGGACGACATGCTCGTGTCTTCTCTGTTCGATTTCTCGTCCTCGTCCTCGTCTTCGACGTCCGCGTCAAAGCTCTTTTCGCTTTCTTCGTCGCCTCCAACCAAAACCTCTCTGACGTGTACCACTGGTGCATCTTTCGTCGACGCTCTTTCCAACAGCGTCACGTGTGTTTCGATGTCCTCCAAATGGTGCGCGTCCAGTCCGTACTGTCGTGGTAATCGCACGATCAAATCGTGCACTTTCGCTTTCCTCGCCTCGTCGGCTTTCAACTCCGGCCAATCCTCGCACAACTGTTCGATGACTTTTTGACAGACTCTGAGCTTTTCCACATTGGACGACGAGGGACTACTACTACTCCCAACGGCGTTTTGCGTGCTGCGAGTGCGGTTGCTTTTCGCCCCGCCGCCGCGTCGTTCTTTCGACGACATCGGGTTCCACCGTTTCCGGCCGTTGTTGTTTATTTACACGCGCTCTTTCTTTTCTCGGGACGACGACGACGACGACGACGGGAAGATGATGTGCTCTCCTCCGACGTGCAGACCGTTTTTTCCTCCCCCTCGAAGACAAAAAAGCGCGCAGTCGATTTACGCGAGACGCTTTTCACCACACCCTTTCACCAGTCTCCTCCTCGCCAACAAAAAAAGAGAGTCGAAATTCCGCCGCCAAAAACGTGGCGTCGCTCGAAACCGTCGAACGCGCGAGCGCGACGCGGTCGCGTTCGATGATGTTTTTTATCGGTCGTTCGAGTGTCACGCG
>Ga0163180_10001394_pt1 | contig 13729 bp, 4 predicted proteins | sample AtlANTMetagenome_2_FD_109647 | JGI IMG/M metagenome (GOLD analysis project Ga0163180, IMG submission 109647) | Marine eukaryotic phytoplankton communities from the Atlantic Ocean - Atlantic ANT 4 Metagenome | ecosystem: Environmental > Aquatic > Marine > Oceanic | place: North Atlantic Ocean...
AAGCATTGATGTTGGTGCTGCTGGAACAATTCAATTGGCTCCTTATGGTGCTGGTGAACTGGTTGGTATTGGAACCACACGTCCAACATCGAAGTTAGATGTTGTTGGTGATGTTCAGGTTGTCGGTGTCGTAACTGCTACTTCATTCTCTGGTGATGGTTCTTCTCTAACTGGTGTTGGAGATACTAGTGATATATCCACAAGAGGATTAGTTGTTGCTGGTATATCAACCTTTAATAGTATTATTAAGGGTCTTCATGAAGTTCAAGTTGGTGGTGGATTAACTGTTGTTGGTGTTACTACATTCAATAATGATGTTTATTGGAGAGGTCAAGGTGGTGAAAATTATGATATGCAATGGACCCGTAGTAATGGGCAATTAAGAATAAAGGATAGTGGTAAATTAGTATTTGGTACCAGTGGTGACGCATCTATTAAGCATGATGATTCAAATTTTACTCTTTGGAATACAAAAGGTAATAGTTATTTCCAGAATACTGGTGATGTTTATCTTCGTACTAATAATACTGAGAATTCTGTTATTGCTAAGGCAAATGCAGAGGTTGAATTATATTATAATGCCATTCAGCAGATGGAAACCACTGCTCAAGGAATTGATGTTACTGGACGTGTTGAAACTGACCTCTTAAATGTTTCTGGTGTTTCTACCTTTGTTGGTGCTGTAGATGTAAGCACTGGTGGATTAGATGTAGACGGACAGACTGACTTAGATGAATTAGTTGTTGCTGGTGTTTCTACATTCTCTGCTAATGTAAGTATAGGTTCTTCATTATTATTTGGTGATAATAATAAAGCAATATTTGGTGATAATGCAGGTGGATATTTAGAAGTTTATAATAGTGGATCAGATTCATTCATCAAAAGTCATACTGATGATTTGTGGATATATGGACATGATAATATTATCCTTGCTGGCACTACTAGTGATCACAAATATCTTAGAACTGTAGATGGTGGAGGAGTATTTTTATACCATAATAATTCAACAAAATTAGAGACAACTAGTTCGGGAATTACAGTAACAGGTGGTATAACTGCTACTGGATTGGATATAAGCACTGGTGGTGTTGATATAGATGGACAAACTGATTTAGATGAACTTGTAGTTGCTGGTGTAACTACATTCAGTCAAGGTGACATATATTTCCCTGATGATACTTATTTTAGAAGTTCCCAAAATTTCCATATAAGAATAGCTGATGATCAGCAATTTAGAATTTCTAATAATAATACTAATCAACCTTTCATAAATGTAGAAGGAAATGGTGATGTTTCATTATTCCATTGTACAAATGGTTTTAGTGCACAAAAGGTATTTGAAACAACAGGTTCTCGTAATGTTGGATTTGGTGCCACAATTTATGGAAATCTTCATGTAACATCTCAAGGTACTACGACTAATGGTGCTGGTATTATAACTTGTAGTGATTTCAATGCAAGGGGTGCAAATATAACTGGTGTTTTAACTTGTGTTAATCCTTCCTTCACTAATGTATCCGCAATCGGTGGTAATTATACTGGTGTCGTCACAGCATCATCCTTCGCTGGTGATGGTTCTGCACTAACTGGTATTGAGGCAGGTGGAACTGGTGACTTCTATGTAGGATTCACAAGTTCTGTCACGATGAATCCTACTAGTTATGAAGCAACAGGACATACATTCCCATCAACAGTAAGTAAAACTTATGTGATTGATTCCATCATGGCATCAAACGTTTCTAATGTTGGTATCGGAACAACTGTAAATCTTATTGCTTCTATCTCATCAAACTCTGGTGTTGCTGCAGGAACTACAGAACAAACTTATATTGCATATAATATTCCTATTGCTGCAGGTGGTGCGATTGAATTAATCAAAGAACCAATTGTTGCTAACCCGAATGATATTGTGAAGTTATGGTCTACTAATGATGCTTATGTTGGTATTGCGAGTGCTATTCAGGTTCACATGACATATACTCAGCAAGATAGTACTGACTTCTTCGGTAAGTATGCTGCTAATACATCTATAGGATCCACAACAATAATTGGCATACATACTGCAGGAACTACTAAGTCAGCAACTATTCAATCTGTACATATTACAAATAGAAGTGATGCTGGAGCATTCCCAGTTGATATTATGTTAACAAATAGTACGGGTGTTGTGACGACATATCTTGTCAAGAATTTAGTCATACCAAAATATTCATCAGTAGAAATTTTAGAGAGACCAAAGAGAATGGAAACTGGATCAACACTAGGAGTAAAGGTACAGCAAACAGGAACAATAGATGTTATTGTCTCTGGTAAGACATACTCTTAGAGGTAATATGACATGAGTGGGATATTTACACTAGGACAAGTTGGTAGGAAACAAGATAGAGGCAACTGGGATACAGTATCAAATGTATTTCTTACAGAAAAAAGAGAACCAATTGCAAGTACTTATGGATATGCTGGTGGTGGTGCTGATACTTCATTAATTTTTCGTATTAATTTTGCGAGTGATTCTACAGAAGCACCAGCAAGATCTAGACTAGCAAAGGCTGATAATTGGCATTGTTCTTCTGTTGCTAATAAGAATTATGGATATTGGAATGGTAATTATCCAGGTGATAGTAGAGTAGAACGTCTTGATTTTGCCAATGATACTGTTGTTAACACTGTTGTAGGTAATTTAACAAGAAATTTGTTTGGTTCTGCACCAGTACATAATCTTGATTATGGATATTTTGCTGGTGGTGGTAATACTGCTGCAAAAACAACAGTAGATAGAATTGATTTTGGTAATGATACGGCAATATCACTGGTAAGAGGTCCATTAGCTGTTGCTTCAGAATGGGCATTGGGAGGAACTGGTAATCAATCTTATGGATATGTTGCTGGTGGTAGTGGAGATACTGCACCAACAACAATGAATCGTATTGATTATGCTAATGATAGTTCAGCAGCAACACCAAAAGGTCCATTAAGTGTTGCTAGGGGTCGTACTAAAGCAATTGGAAATAGTGCATATGGTTATTGGGGTGGTGGTGGTTCTCCTAATACGTCAGTAGTAGATCGTCTTGATTTTTCTAGTGATACTACGACTATGGCACCAAAAGGTAATTTACCTGTTGCTGCTAGGGGTCATAATACCACTGGACATCATAATAGTGGATATTTTTGTAGTGGTAATCCTGGTCCAAGTAATAATGCTCGTCTTGATTATGATAATGATACAGTAAGTCCTGTTCAAAGGGGGTATCTAGCAGGTGGAACATATATGGGTTCTGGAACTGGTAGTAGAACCTGTGGTCGTCCAATAATGACAAATAATTATTCATCAGCAGGAGTTCCTTATGGATATTTTGCTGGTGGTGATGAACCTGGTGCACCAGGTCAGGTATCAAAAATAGATCGTCTTGATTATGATAATGATACTGCGACTATGTTACATAAAGGCAATATTATAGGAGCTTTAGAACAGTGTGCTGCATGGAGTACTTTAGATAATTTCTATAGTACTAATGGTAATGGTAATAAAGTCCTAAGATTGTCTTATATGAATGATACGGCAACAACATCAGAAAGAGGTACTTTTACTTCCACAGGTCTTGGAAGATCTGGTGTTATGCAGAATACTAATTATGCATATATTTATGGTGGTCCTAATCCATCTGGAATATCAACTATACAACGTATTGATTTTGCTAATGATGGTGGAGGATCAGTACCAAGAGGTCCATTAACTGGTGGAATATATGCTGCTGGAGGTCACAGTAATCAATCTTATGGATACAGTATGGGTGGATATGTACCATTTGCTTCTCCAGCAAGGAAATCATGGGTACAAAGACTTGATTTTGCGAATGATACGGCAACAGCACCAGTAAGAGGAAATTTACCTGCAGAATATTCTGCAGGAACTGGATCTAGTACTCTTGCATATGGATACCATAGTGGTGGTGGTCCTGCAGCAACAACAATATATCGTATTGATTTTTCTACTGATACAACAGCAGCAACACCAAAAGGTCCATTAAGTCCTGGTGGTCATGGTGGTTATGCAGGTGCTACTAGTAATGATACATCTTATGGGTATTGGGCTGGAGGAAATCCAGGAATGTCAACAACGGATCGTCTTGATTTTTCTAGTGATACTACTCAGGCAACAACAAAAGGTCCATTGAGTGCTGGTAGAAGATGGGTCTGGGAAGGAGCATCAAGTTCTAAAGAAGCTGTTTTGCAGGGAGGAATGACATCACATACATTTGGACAAACATCTTCTTCTACTACTAGTAATGATCCAGGAAAAATAGAATCTTATTTAACTGGTCAAGATTGGGATTATAGTGCCTTGGATCAACTATCAATCTCATCAGGATATGGATATTTTATGGGTGGTGGTAATCCTGGTTCAATATCAACAATAGATAGAATTGATTTTGGTAATGATACTGCTGATGCAGTAGTAAAGGGAAATTTAAGTCATATAAGCAGAAGAATTGGAGCTTTCACTAGTCTTAATTATGGATATAGATGTGGTGGATATAATGCTGGTACAAGTGCTGCTATAACAGATATAGAACGTCTTGATTATACAAATGATACAGGAACTTTAGGAGATGCAGGTTATTTAACTGTTGCTAGACATTTTGGTGCTGGATTATCAACTAAAGATTATGGATATCTTGGTGGTGGTGAAGATCCATCGAGTGTTGTAACAATAGTAGATCGTCTTGATTTTTCTACTGATATAACAACAGCAGTAGCAAAAGGTCCATTGACTGTTGCAAGAAAAGGAACAGGTGCTGTAATGAGTGCTGATTATGGATACTGGGGTGGTGGTACTGATCCATCGGGTGTTAAATCAACAGTAGATCGTATTGATTTTGCGAGTGATACTACAGCATGTGTAACGAAAGGTCCATTAACTGAGGCAAAAGCGTATGTATCAGGAACTAATAGTGCAGATTTTGGATATGTTGGTGGTGGATATCAACCATCAAGTCCTTATCCAAGATCAACAGTGGATAAGATCGATTTTTCTAATGATACACGAACAGCAATAGTAAGAGGACCATTGACTGCTGCTAAGTACAACGGAGGATCAACAGGTAATGAATCTTATGGTTATTGGGGTGGTGGTGCTACTCCTAGTATGGTATCAACAGTAGATAGAGTTGATTATTCTAATGATACATTAGATGCAGTAGCAAAAGGTCCATTGACTGTTGCTAAAGGTGAAGGGTTTGCTGGAACTTCTAATCGTGCTCTTACATCTCAAAGAAAACTAAAAGGTCTTACTAATGTAATTTCAGAAATACAAGGTCCATTATATTCTAATACTACGAATTATGGATACTTTGGTGGTGGTGGATTTTCTTCCATAGGTTCAGTAGTAGATAGAGTTGATTATTCGAATGATACATTAATAGCAGTAGCAAAAGGTTCATTGAATACTGTTAGACATCAATTTTCAGCAACAGGTAATGAGTCTTATGCATATTGGGCTGGTGGAGAAACTCCTTCTGAAGTATCTTCAATAGATAGATTTGATTATTCTAGTGATTCATCAGTGATGGCACCAAAAGGTCCATTAAGTGCTATTTGGTTTGGTACAGGATCTGCAGGTAATTCTTCTTATGGATACTTTGCTGGTGGTCGTGCTGGTGGTCCTTATAAAACAACAGTACATAGAATTGATTATAGTAATGATTTAGTAACAGCAGCAATAAAAGGTCCAATAACATCTGCTAGATATCATCTAACAGCAACAGGTAATACTTCTTATGGATGGTTTGGTAATGGTGGTAATCCTAGTCCTGGTCCTGTATCAACAGTAGATAGAATTGATTATAGTAATGACACACCAACAGCATCACCAAGAGGTCCATTAACTCTTTCTATTCTTGCTAGAGCAGCAACTGGTAATGCAGATTATGGTTATTGGGGTGGTGGTCATCCTAGTAAATCAACGGTAGATCGTGTTGATTTTGCAAGTGATACAGGAACAGCACCAACTAAAGGTCCATTGACTGTTGCTAAAGGTTGGCGAGCAGCAACAGGTAATCTTTCTCATGGATATTGGGGTGGTGGTTCTCCTGGTGAATATTCAGCAGTAGATAGAATACAATATAGTAGTGATACTGCAACATCAGTAGTAAAAGGTCCATTGACTCTTGCTAGAGGGGCATTAGCAGCAGCAAGTCCTAAAGCAAATGCACTTCCACAATCTTATACATCAACAGCAGTATATTCTAATGGAACTTCTTTTGGTGGATATAATGGTGCTGGACTTTATGCTAAGACGCAGATAGAACGTATGGATTACTCTAATGATAGTGTAGATCCAATCATTAAAGCAAATTTCAATAGACGAATTGAGCTCAATAATGGTGCCGTAAGTAATCTTACTAGTGGATATTGGATTGGTGGTGGTTATGATTCGAATGGTGCCCCTCCTGGTTCATCAATTTATCGTCTTGATTATGCGAACGATACCAATGTGATGACAGTAGGAAATAGGATTGATGATGATAAATCAGCTGGTGCATTTGGAAATAAGAATTATGGATATACTGGTGGAAATGATGCAAAAATGGAACGTCTTGATTATGCGAATGATTTTGCTGGAACACTACAAAGATCTACAGGAAATTCAACTGCTCATGAAAGAGGAGCAACAGCATCTGCTGACTATGGATATTATAATGATTCTAGTTACCAGAGTAGAATTTCTCGTCTTGATTTTGCGAATGATACAGTTGCTGCATCAGAAAGAAGTCATTTGTCATATGCTATAGGTGGTAGAAGTTCTGCAACAGGTAATGTTAATTATGGATGGTACTTTGGTAGTGGTCCAACAACAGTAAATAGAGTTGATTATAGTAATGATACTGCAACAGCATTAGTAAGAGGTTATTTACAAACTACTAGTCCTGTATCTGCAACGTATGCTTCTGGTCATGGTAATGAAAATTATGGTTATGTTCAGGGATATTATAATACTAATATACAACGTATTGATTATGCAAATGACATGGCAACACCAATAACCAGAGGTCAGAGTAAATTGATATATGGTGGTGCAATGTCTTCTGGAACAAGTTGTAGGGAAAATTCATTATCTTTATATACAATTGGTCAAACAACTAAGGATTGGCAATTTGCTGCTTCTGGTCCAGAACAAGTTCTTACAGCAACTGTAGCAGCATACTTTGTGGGTGGTGAATCTCCTGGTTATGAAAAAATTGTACAACGTATTAATTATGCTAATGATACAGCAACTGCAATGTTGAAAGGTAGTGTACCAGTCAATATCAAATATGCTGGTGGAGTAAGTAGTCAATCTTATGCATACGTTGCTGGTAATAGTCCTTCTAAATCAGATATATATCGTCTTGATTATAGTAATGATGCTGATGCTATGGCACCAAAAGGTAATATATCAGGTAATAGAGACAAAGTTGCAGGAATAGGTAATCTTAATTATGGATACTTTGGTGGTGGTAATCCTGGTCCAGTAACAACAGTAGATCGTGTCGATTACTCTAGTGATACAGGAACAACACCAAGTAAAGGTCCATTAGTTACTGCTAGAGCATATACAGATGCTGTTGGAAATCTTTCTTATGGATACTTTGGTGGTGGTACTCCTGGACCTGGTTATGGTGATTCAACACATGTAGAACGTCTTGATTATTCTAGTGATACAGATACAACAGTAGCAAAAGGTCCATTACATACTGGTAGATTTGCACCTCAAGGAACAGGTAATGCTGATTATGGGTACTTGGCTGCTGGACATCCAAGTACAAGTTCAATAGATAGAATTGATTATTCGAATGATACACCAACAGCATCACCTAAGGGTCCATTACATAGAACTGCTAGGTATGGTGGTTCCACTGGAAATAAAGATTTTGGATACTTTACTTCGGGTGATCATGGAGACAATCCTTCCCCTTCTACTTCTGAAGTATATCGTTTAGATTATGCGAATGATACTAATGTATCTGTATCAAAAGGACCATTAGCTGTTGCTCAAGATAGAATGGCAGCTGCTTCTGCTGCTGAAAGTGGATTTCCTCAGTAGTTTGTGCTATAATATATAAGAAACAAATATAATTGTTTATGGGTGTGATGATTGCCCTTCCGTGTCACGGAGGGATTGTGGCAGAAAAAACTACGATGAGTTTATTCAATCTGGGTAAGCTCTTTGTTCGTAGTGGAATTCCACATGGATTATTAACACAGGCAAACTCTTCTTTGATTACTCAAGGAAGATCGAAGTGTGTTAGTTTCTTTATGAATAATACAGACCATGAATATTTGTTATTTTTAGACAGTGATATTGGATTTAATCCTGAAGATGTGTTAAAGTTAATGAATCATCAGGTTGATATTGTTACTGGTGCATATCCGATGAAGACAATACCCATAAGGTATTGTGTAAATATCATACAACCAGAGCAAAGGAAAGGTGATTTGGTTAAGATAGAAGGAAATGGAATGGGGTTCTCACTCATTCATCGTAATGTTTTTATAAAAATGGCACAGAGTTTTCCTGAATTAAAATATACTCCACCTACTAAAGATAGTAATGTTCCCCCAACACAGGGAGAAATAGATAATTCATATCATTTCTTTATGGAACATAAAAAAGGCGATGGGTTCTTATCTGAAGACAAGAGTTTCTTTTTTCGAGCAACTATGCTAGGATATGATACATGGCTAGATACTACAATTAAACTCCAACATGTTGGTTCACATATTTTCGCAGAATAAATTATGAAATCTGGTTCTACAGAAACTGCATATCATTATCTTGCAGAGCATTATAAATTTCCTGAAGATGTAGAAGTTACACATTTTCCTGATAAACTAAGAGAATCTAATAAGAAGTATAAAATTCTTTGGGCACATCATGCATATGATCAACCAGTATTCAATGGTTTCGATCATAATACAGTAGATCATATTGTTATTCCTTCTCATTGGGCAAAGGAACAATTGATTAAGTACCATCATGTACCTAAAGATAAGATTACTGTAATTGCTACAGGTGTATCTGAGAAATTTACTTTCTCAGAGAATAAAACTAAGACTTTTATTCATACTTCTGTACCATATAAAGGATTAGAATTATTCCCTGCAATTATACCTCTGATTCATCAAAGACATCCTGATGCTAAGTTTAAAATCTTTTCATCAATGTCTTTATATGGACAGATGAATGATCCATACATTGAATTGTATGACAAACTAAAGACGATGCCGAATGTAGAGTATTCTGCAGTGGTAGATCAAGAAGAGTTGATTAAGTGTTATCAGGATGCTGCATTCTTTTTCCATCCAAATATTTGGGAGGAAGTATTCTGTGTATCAATGGCAGAGGCAATGAAGTCTGGTGCTTATCCAATCATTACAAATATTGGAGCACTACCTGAAGTATCAACAGAGCAGTTTGCTTCTATTGTTCCTATTGATGGAACCCGAACCACGGAGAAATATATAGTTACAGATGCCTTTATAAATAAATTCGCAGAGGTTTGCTGTACTGCTCTAGATTATTTTGAAAATGATCGAACATTATATAATCAGATCTCAAAATCTGCTTCGAATCATATTACACAAAAATGTGATTGGAAGAAAATTTCCAAACAATGGGAAAAGTTAATTACAAAAATTACAAGTGGACAACCTATGACTACCGAAAGCACTGAGAAAAAGCAAACTGCTTTATCATATCAACCAATTGATGCTCAACAAGCAGTTCAAGATGATGATTACCTGTATAGGGCATTTGAGAATGTAATGAAGTGGGAGGAAAGTGATAAGGAACTTGCACAGGGTAGAACAAACTTCCAGTTAGAAAAGTTTGCACTACTTGATACTCATACACTTCCAGTTGCTTTCGAGAATAGTCTTAAGTCAAGAAGACAGATGGCAGAAGGTTATATGTATAAACTCATTGAGATGAAAGAGAAAGTTCGTGAGTTTGAGTACAAGTGGAAAGATCAAGACAAAGCAAAGCCTCTTATGTGGGATGCTGGTGGTGGTCCTGATAGTAATAAGAAACTATGTTGGTTCGACTTGGATGAACTATCACTTACTCACTACCTAAAGTCTAGTGAGTTAGAAATTCGTGATAGACTACACCAGATGGAGCATCTAGATAAGATTCTTGAGAAACTTATCGAACAGAATGGTGGTAAGGTCGTAAGTCGTCAGCAGTTCCTTGATAATGATGGTGCATATTGGGAGCGTAGATTTGCTGATCAGGCAATGGATGAAATGGTTGCTGCTCAGACTGGTATTTCTATCGGTAATCTTCACAGTATGCGTCGTGCATCTGCACCAGCAATTGTTGATAAGAGAAATGAATTACCGAATGGATATGTAGGACTGAATAAAGTTCTTGAAAGTCCTCAAGGTAAGATGGATTTCCTTAACGATCTTCAGAAGAAAGTTCTTAATGGTATTGAGGAAGTGACTGGTGAGAGCCTAATGCTTGGAGGCACCAAGGAAGAAGAACAGAAGAGATTAGAAGCAGAGAAGAAGAGACTAGAAGCAGGACAATAAATTCTCCTGATTTCAAAATCAACTTTTAATTCCAAAAATAGGCGTAAAAAAATCCCAGTATTTTTTTCGCCTATAGGTTTTTTTATGAAAGGTAATTAATTATGAACCAAAAAACTATTGTCGTAGATAATTTTTATGATATTGCACATATGTATCATAAAAGTTTTTCTGAGCATGTTAAAGAAATCAACCCTCAAGAATTACCAGAGAAATTATCACATATTTTAGATCGTCCTATTAATATAGTAGAAGCATTTAATATAGTAGACAAAGAGAATACACCTAATACAATTACGGCAAATACTGGTTGTGATTGGATTGGTGTAATTTATCTCACGATGCCAGCAGATTGTGTCATGAAGAAGGGTATAAGTTTCTATTCACATAAGGTAACAAGGTTAGAATCTTTTCCTAATGAGAGTGAGATGGATATTCATGGGTGGCAGAACATGGAAGATATAATGAGGACATTTGATGTTAATAATAAGGAACAATGGGAAGAATATACTAATTTATTTGTAAGATATAATAGATTGGTTCTATTTCGTGCTGATTTGTGGCACTCTTATGGAACTGGCTTTGGTACTGAACTAAATAACTCAATGATGTACCAAAAAATATTAATACAAAATGTCTAGAGGAATCTTCGGTCTTAATGAAGCATATAACGAACAAGTATCAGGAGATTGGTCTACAGCATCGGATGTATGGGCAATTGGATCACCAGTAATAGTAGCAAAAGGTGATGTTGGATATTTTGCTGGAGGTAGAACTGCATCAAGTCCTGCTACTATTGTTTCTTCAGCAGTTCATAGAATTGATTACTCTAATGATAATACATCACAAGCAACAAAAGGTCCAATAACTCAGGCTAGACAATATACAGCATCAATAGCTAGTCTTAATTATGGATATACTATTGCTGGTATGACAGATATTGCTGATACTACTCAGACAACAACAATAGACAGACTTGATTTTGCCAATGATACAGAAACAGCATTGGTAAGAGGTCCATTAAGTGATGGTATAAAAGGAGGAGGAACAGCAGGTAGTAGAGATTATGGATATTATGGTGGAGGTCATAATCATCCTCATGGTAATCGATCAACACTAAGTAGAATAGATTATAGTAATGATACTGCAGTTGCTGCAGCAAAAGGTCCATTAGCACTTAATACTGCATACATATCAGCAACAGGTAATCAATCTTATGGATATTGGAGTGGTGGTGTCTATGCTGGTTCAAACCAATCAACAGTGCAAAGACTTGATTATTCGAGTGATAGTACAGCAGCAGTAGCAAAAGGTCCATTAAGTCTTGCTAGACAATATAGAGCAGCAACAGGTAATGCTAACTTTGGATATTTTGGTGGAGGTTATAATCCTACTGTATCGACAGCAGATAGAATTGATTATTCAAGTGATACATCAGATGGATTAGCAAAAGGTCCTTTAGCAGTTGCTTTATATAGTTTAGCAGCAACAGGTAATACAACTCATGGATATTGGGTTGGAGGAGCTTCCCATGTTTCTACAGTTCAAAGATTAGACTATGCATCTGATACAACAGCAGGAATAGAAAGAGCGTTTTTGGTTAAGGGTACAGATAGATTTGGAGGAATGAGTGCCGCAGCAAATGCACTAGGAGTAGGACTACAAGGTGCAGCATCAAACATAGGAGTTAATAGAGTACCTGTCGGAACTAATTTTGGATATATTTTTGGTGGTTATAATGGCAGTTATCTATCATCAATACAAAGAATTGATTACTCTAATGATACAGCAACGGCACCACAAGTAGCTTCTTTGCCGAATGCAATGAACAATAGAGGTACGGTAGGAAATACTAATTATGCATACGTACAACCAGGATCTGTACCTGCAGGAACGAACTTGCAGAGACTTGATTATTCTAATGATACATCAGGAACATCAGGAAGAGCAGCGAGTCCTGAATCTAATTCGGGAGATTCTACAGGTAATCAACATTTTGGATATTTTTCATTAAAACATCCAGAAACAAGTGTATATCGTTTAGAGTATGCGAATGATACTGGTGCAACAATATTCAGGACATATAGATCAGTTAGTAATCAAGTTTATGGTGGTGGTGCAGCAAGTAATTCTTCTTATGGATATTTTGCTGGTGGTGGTCAAAACGGAGTTGCTGGTTGTACTACTATGGATAGGGTTGATTATGCTAATGATACCGCAACAGCAGTAGCAAAAGGTCCATTATCTGCAGCTAATACCTATGGTATAAAAGCAACTGGTAGTTCTAATTTTGCATATTGGTCTGGTGGTACTGGTGGTAGTGGTCCTGCTCCTGGTGCTAGATCAACAACGGATAGACTTGATTATTCAAGTGATACAACAGCATGTGTAACAAAAGGTCCATTAACTAGTACTAAGTATCATACAGGAGCGACAGGTAATAGTTCTTTTGGATATTGGAGTGGTGGACAACCTGGTGGTGGTCAATCAGATGTAGATAGACTTGATTATTCAAGTGATACAACAGCAATGGCACCAAAAGGTCCATTAACTCATGGTTCTTATGGGCATGATGCTGAAAGTTCCAGAGCAAATGCACTCCCAACCGAAAACATTTATTCGACTACTGCTTCTAGTAGTGATGAAGTAAGTGGAACTAGAAATTTTGGAAAAAATGAATATGGATATTTCGTTGGTGGTGAATTTGGAACAGAAGTATGTAGAATTGATTATGGTAATGATACGGTAACATCAATAAGAAGTTATTTGACTGTTGCTGGATCTTATAAAGCAACAGTAAGTAATACTGATTATGGGTATGCTGCTGGTGGTAGTCCTCCATCTAATTCAATAGTAGATAGAATTGATTATGCTAATGATTCTGCAACAGCAGTAGCAAAAGGTCCATTGGCTGCTACTAGAGAACAATTTGCAGGTGCAGGTAATCAAGATTATGGGTATTTGGGTGCTGGTAATCCTGCAGTAACAACAGTAGAAAGAATTGATTATTCTAATGATACAGCAGATCCATTAGTAAAAGGTTCATTAGTTTATGGTAGTCGTTGTAATTCAGCAGTAGGTAATCCACATTATGGATATTGGGGTGCTTCTAAAGGTCCTGGTGGTCAATCATCAATAGTAGATAGAGTTGATTATAGTA
>Ga0163180_10001395_pt1 | contig 13725 bp, 8 predicted proteins | sample AtlANTMetagenome_2_FD_109647 | JGI IMG/M metagenome (GOLD analysis project Ga0163180, IMG submission 109647) | Marine eukaryotic phytoplankton communities from the Atlantic Ocean - Atlantic ANT 4 Metagenome | ecosystem: Environmental > Aquatic > Marine > Oceanic | place: North Atlantic Ocean...
ATGATGGGTCTTTAGGTTATGCAGCAAAACAATATATAGCTAGAGTAGATGGATTTGCTAAAGATCAATTTAATGCAGTTAAAGCTAATAAAGATGCATATACAACAAAGTCTTATAATGATTATTTAGTTTCAAGAGATATGGATGATCTTATACCAGTAGGTGGCGCAACAGGCGTTCTTTCTGAGGAAGGAGAAATGTATCTGTCAGGTGTTGTTATCGGTCAAGATAAACAAGGCCAAGATATTTTATTTAATGGTGTTTTACCAAAAGTAAAATTAACAGATAAAACTGAAGCATTTGTATTTCCAGATGGCAGTCGAGTAAGACTAGATAATCCTCTTGTCAGAGGTAAGTATAGTAAAGTAAGGCCTGAACTTCAAGTACGAGACAAAGTATCTGAAAGATATATGACAGCAATTGATCGTGCAGTTAAAGCAGCTCAACGAGATAAAGGGATAGCAGTAGATGACAGGTTTACAGCTACACAAACTGTTGCTGATGCTGCAACTCAAATTATATTTAGAGAGTATGAGCTATATGGAGCAGACCCTACTCGTCAAACAGCTTTAGCACGTATGATGAATAAAGCAATTGACAGATGGGCAGCAGCAAGTGCTGAATTTGTAAAAACAGGCAAAGGACTTGGCCCTAACAAAGATCGTGATCCTAGAGATGGGGCTGCGCTAGAGGCTTTCTTTCTTGAAGAAAAAATAGTAAAAGATTTTGGTATATCACCAAAATTAATTCAGGGAACAGACCCTTACCTATTAAAAGATTTAGCAGATAAAGTCTTTATATACAGTGATGATGATGAAAATGATGCTAAAAGAGACTTTAGAGAATCGCAAGAAATCTTTAATAGAGGTATAAATGGAAAAGGCCGTAAGTATGGGTTTGATAAAGAGCCGCCTGAAGGTCATACTAAATTAACTTGGTGGATGTCTCGTATCTATGATAGTGCATCTCCAGAACATAATAGTGCAGTTACTTTTTTAAATGAGAATGTAAAATAAGGAGCAACATATGGTTGATACATCGAATAATCGGATAATAACCGATATAGATGGGGAAGAGTATCGGGTAGTTGATGGCGACACCGATGTTGATTCAAAAGGCAATGCTTATAGGTATGGAGGATTTAATACGCGTGAGCAAGCGCAAGTTAAACAAGACAAATACGGGGAGGATAGATTTGTTCTCCCCGACAAAGGCGCTTACTTACAAGCCGAAATAAGACAAAAAGTAATTGAAGATGGTAACTTTAACCGTGTTGTTAAAACAGGTGAATTCGATAAATATGGCAGAGAAATTATTGATCGATTAGATCCAAGCGGAAGAAGTTTAAATGAAACTATGATAGCTAATGGGCTTGCTGAAGTAAATCGTTATACTTCAGAATCCGCATTAGCAGCAAAACAAGCGCAAGAAGCTAATAGACAATTAACAGGCGAGCAAGGTAAATACGCTGATTTAGAGCGTCAAATTAATGCGTCATTTAATGAACATGGACTAATGGAAAAAGGTGCAGCATTAAATGAAGCGTTATATGACCCTAATTATCATTCATCAGTTATGTTCAGAGACCATGATAGGGATTTAGCTAATAACCAAATTGGTTTTTGGTCACAAGCAGGTTCTTCATTTGGACAATCATGGCAAGGAATTAAAGAAGGTTTTTACGGATATGCAGATGCATTAGGTGAAACATTTGATTTAGAAACGTTAGAAGATATTGGCGAAAATGGAATTGCAAGAGCCAGAGCAAAAATGAATGATGCACCTTCGATTGTTCTCGATTATCGGGAAGTCGATGGTTTAATGAAAGGCTTCCAATATGTAATGAACAATGCGGCTATGGCAGCGCCTTATATGGGGCTTACAATAGGTGCGATGGCAGCGGCAGTTCCAATTGGAGGTCTTGCAACAGTAGCAACAGGTAGCACAGCATTAGGTGTAGGAATTGCTGGAGTATCTGGTCTTGTTCCTAACTCTGTTATTTTTGCGGGTCAAATTTGGAATGAATTTGAAGGCGAAAGAACCCCAATGCAATTTGTAGCAGCATCCGTAGGAGGCATTTCAGCAGCGGTAGTTGAAAGATTTGGCCTATCAAAATTACTTCCTAAAACAGTATTGCTACAAAAATCAGGAGTTGAAAAGGTAGCTCGTGCTTTAAGAAAAAGAAATAATGCTAATCCTTTAAATACTAAAATTTCAATGGCACAAGCTAGGCAAGCTGTTGTAACCGCAACAAGAAAAACACAAGCCGCTTATGCAAAAACACTAGCAAAGTTAAGTGCAGATGATATAGTTAAATTTTCTGCTTATGGGGTAGGTAAGGCTATTGGCACTTCAGCATTAATTGAGGCAGGCACTGAGGTAGCGCAAGAATCAATCCAGATGGCAACTGCTGCAGGGTTTTCAGAAAAACAATATGACCCTGACGATATCTTTAATCGATTGTTAAATGCTGGAATTGCAGGTGGTGCTATTGGTGCTGGCTTCGGTGGTGTTGCTAGGGGTCGTGCTGATTTAAAAAACTATATGCTAAAGCAAGACCTAACTAGAGTAGGTGATCAAGAACGATTAGATACTCTTGCTAGGAAAAAAGTAGAAACTTTAAATGCAGGCGAAAAGATTAATAGCATTGAAGAAAACATTAAACAAAATGATGCCCAAGAATTGCGTGAAACAGAAAATTTAACTACCGCTACAAGAGCAGAAGTAGCTGGTGATCTTGAAAATGCAGGTAAAACTGAAGAAGAGATTAATCAACTAACAAGAGAAAAAGAAGAAGAAGTAAAAAAGGCTAAAAAAGAAAATACAATTTCAAAATTAGCTAATGCTTATCAACAAAATAAAAGAGGCATAGTAAACTTTTTTACTCAAAATAATAACTTGTATGATTATGGTTCTGCGCTTGCAACAGGGTTAGCTAATCTTGTTCGTTCAGCTGAGCGAGCAGTAATACCTATGACCAGAGCAATTATTAGTCCAGAGATGTTAGATATTCTTGCTCGAATAGGAGGTAGTACTACAGGTCGTTTCCATGATGGTGACAATTTTAGAGCTTATCAAGAAATGATAATTGGAAAACTATCTGGAATAATAAACAGATCAGCAATTATTAAATTAATTCTTGGCGAAAAAGCAAAAGTAAATTCAAAAAATATAAAAGAAGTTTCTAAACGAATTTTATTTTTTGCAAGAACAGGAGCGTTTAAAGACTATAGAAAGTTTCTAGAAGAATATAGAAACAACCCTGATGCTAAATGGAATAGCAATAAAAAATATGGTTCAGGAAAAGAAGCAAGAGCTTATACTAAAGAAGAAGCAGATTTACTTTTTACAGTCTCTTTAAAATTTGAAGAAGCTTGGAGAGGTGCTTTTGAAGTAGCCAATGCTCAGTATAATGAAGAAATGCTTAATACTGAAAGGCGAGATGTTAATTTAGAATTTGATCCTGATGGCTGGTATAAACAAGATACTTTTGATTATAAAAAAGTAAAAAAGAATCCAACTAAATTTAAAGCTTATCTAAGAACAGTATTGCGAGATGATGCAGACATTGATAAAATATATCAAGAGATTGTTCATAGGGGTGATTCTCATTTTGGAAAAGAATATTCTTTAATTGGTGATCGAATATGGCTTCCATCAAGTTTTACTAGAGAAGGATTAGATTTAAGTTCAGATAGTCGCTTTGATGAATTTAGAAGCGAAAATATATTTGAAGCTTCTTCTAAAGCGCATAAAGAAGCTGCGAAGTATGCAGCATCAACTAAGTACTTTGGTCACAAAGGCCGCAAACTAGATTTTTTATTTAATAGAATGATAACTAAAGCAAGGCTAGATAATAATGAAGGGATTAATGCTTTAAAGCTTGAAGAAATAGATCAGGCATCATATTATATTAAAGCAATTATTGATAGCACGCATGGTACTTATAATAGAGTAGAAAGTCCTAAGATGCAAGCATTAAATGCATACTTAACTAGCTGGTCTATTATGGCAGGTCTAACTCTAGCTACTATTTCTTCTATTCCTGAAACAGCAATGGTATTTTTTAAAGTTAATAATGATGCTTTGTTTAAAAAAGCCGTTAATCGTTTTAATGAACAAGTAGCTGGTATTTGGGATGAGGCAGCAGAAAAAGAAGTTCAACGAACAATTAAAATGCTTGATCGCAGTGGATTTAGCGATTTACAAAATGCAGTAGTTGATAGATTTGCAACAGGGCAAAGAGATGTTTCTTTTTTAAGAGCGCATGAAGTGTTTTTTAGAACAATAGGAATTGCTCAATTTACACAATTTCAAAGAAGATTAAATGCTGCTTTTGCAATTGATTATGTTGAAACAAATATGCATACATTACTTTTAGCTCCAACTAAATTTGTAGAAAGAGGAGTAGATGAAGATGGAGTAGTAATAACTGAAGAAATATTAAATTTTGATGAAATGTCTGAATTTGAATTAAGAACTTTTAACTATCTTTCAGACTTAGGGATTGATGTACAGGGACTTTTAAATGCTTTTAAAGTAACAGATGAACTATATAGAGATCATTTATTCAGAATAGAACAAGAATATGCACCAGAGGAAAGAGATGGCATTATTCAACCAACACCTAGACAAGCAGCATTAGCTTCATTAGTTAATAATCGAAATGCATTAACTAATAATGAACAAGAAATAGTTAAGGATGTTCAAGCAGCTGAAGAATTTATTGATAGTCAATTAGAAACTGCAATATATAACTTTGTAAACGAAAGAGTACAAAATCCTCAAGCAGCTAATAGACCTTTGTTTTTTCAAGATCCGCATTATCAACTATTAACACAATTTAATGGTTTTATTTCTACATTTACTGCGCAAGTAATTCCACAGCTTTATCGTAATCAAATGGCTAAAGGAACTTTGCAAGTAAAATATGATACTTTTGCTTTAATAGTTATGTTAATGGTATTAGGCGGTGCTAGCCAATATATAAAAGATAAAATTAAATTTGGCAAACCAAGTCCTTATTTGTCTAGGCGAGATGATAGTGGTGTTTCTTATATTCAAAGAGCATTGTATGCATCAGGTGTTTTAGGGCAATATGAAAGAGTATTTGATGCAATTAAACCTTTGTATCCAAGCAGAGATGATACTCTTGCATACACGTTACTCGGTGAAACTGGACCTTCAGCAAGAAATGTAACTAATGTAATAGGTGGTTTAATAGATATTTCAAAAGGTGAAGGTGAAGTTGGAGCAAATAAAGTACTTAAGACTGTTCCAATAGTAAGCACAATAAATCAGCTAAGAAAAGCTACAGTGAAAGGGGCGCAGGGTGAAGACCCTAGACCTTATTTAGAGTTTACTAACCCAGTTGATGATGTATTAAGTATATTCCGATAATTAACTACGGGTGGCACTCCGAAGGTGTCACCCATACTAGGAGAATTTAATGGGAAAAATTAGCACAGCTGCTCAAGCGCAGCGTGAAAGAGATAAAGGTAATTTAGATCGTGCCAGAAAATTAGAACAAGCAATGGCTGAAAAAGATGCACGATTAAATGCAGAAAAAGAACTTCCGGGCATTACTGAACAAGGAATGGTTGCTCCGGGCGCACAAGTTAGATTACCTGTAGAACCATCTGAAGAAATAACAACTCCAAATCTTCCTGATGATTCTGTAGAAATGGAAATGGCGACTTCATTAACTGATGATAGACGTTTACCAACTGAATCAGATCGTATGTTTCAAGAAATGCGTGAAGAAGAAAGCGTAGCACCTTATTTAAGGCGTGTTGCAGACGTACCTAACTATGATATAGAAGGTAATTTACTTCCACAAACAGAAGAAAGTGCTGAACTTCGTATGAAAGAAAACTTAGCTTCTGGTTTAGAAACTACACCGAAAGATATTGATTATGATTTTACTTACGGATTAGAATTAGCAAATCAAGTAGTTGGTGGTACAGAAGGTCTTTCACCTTATAATGTTGTTGCAGATACAGGTTTGCGGCTTCAAACTTCTTTAAATGCAGAATTAAAAATGCCAAGCATTGATGATCGTGCGGGTCAAGAGTTTATACAATTAGGAATTCAATCAGGAATGATTGATCCTGATACAAGACAATTTACAAGACGAGCAGGCAATGTTATTGCTATGCAGCTAATTGAAACTTTTGTTAATGAACAAAATGTAAAAGATAATTTAGTTGTGTCAGGCAAAGATCCTAGCATTAGTCAAATTACTGGTTTGTCTTTTGAAGATGAAGACTTTTTTCCGAGCTATGAATCAATTACGCCGCTTGCTGCAGGAACTTTGCTTAACCCTGAATATGAAAGAAGCTCTTTAGCAGGTGGAATTATAGATAAACTTTTACCAAACCCTAATAGAGTAGGCGATGCAATTGCAGGCTTTGGCGGTGCTTCACAATCTGTTTTAAATCCAGAATTAAAAACTTACTTAGATACTGTAGCTTGGCAAGCTATTCAAGGGCTTGGGTTTATTACTGAAGTAACTGATGGCGATAGAAAATTTTATGAAATGTCAGATAATGCTGTTGATTATTACGAAGCAACAAGAGGATTAATTAATGACATTAACCCTATGAAAATGATATTACCTAGCTTATCACCGGGAGTTGAGAGTATAAACATTACTGCTAATAATGCTTTAGGTTTTAATAAAATAGGTAATGTAGCTGTTAAAGCTCAAAGGGCAAAAGACGATAGTGTTCAAATGATGGTAGTAGATATGATGGGTAAAATGAATACTCGAATATTACCTACTACAATGGCTATTCTTGGACATCAAGTTAATTCTGTTTTAAATTATAAATATGATGGAACAAGGATTATTCTTGATAAATATAAACCATTAAAAGACTTAAGAGGAACTATAAAACGAGGCCGAGGAACATTTAATTTATTTTATTCAGAACATCCATATGCAACTGCATTAGGTTTAAGTCGAAAAAAATGGAATGATGCTTTTCAAAATGCAAAATTAATTGAAGGTAAAAACGATGCAGATGCGCTTGACCAAGCAGATGCAGTTATGCGTAGCCAAGCAAGAATTATAGCAATGAATTATGAAATGGCTAAACAATTTCAAGATAAAACTTTTTATCTAAATGCTTTTTATGCAAGTGCAAATGGTCGTTATATGTATCGCCAAACAGTTCTTAATCCTCAAAATTTAAAACCAGTAAGAGCAATACTAGCAAATGCACAACGTAATATTATTGATTTAAATAAATCAGATTTAGCTAGTCCAGAATTAATTAGCTGGTCTTATAATATAGGTCGAGTAATTCTTCCTCCTTCAGAATTAAAAGTTCCGGGTACAAAAACAGATACAGTAGGATTTAATCAGGTTGTTAACCCAACACAAAAGATTCTTTCCGAAGGAATTAAAAATCCAATTTATTTAGATTGGATTAAAAAAGGTAAATTACTAGATAGGATGACTAAGAGCGATCCTAAGTATCCTGAAATGATGGGGCCACCTGAAAAAGAAATGATGGAAATTATGGAGTCACTTGCTGACCCTGAAGAATGGGGTCTAGTAACGCAAGCATATATTGATGTTTATAATTACCATAATGCAAAAGAAAATAAGAAAAAACAAAATGCAGCAGATCAAATAATTTCAACGCTAGGTGGAACTGCAACTACAACTCAGACTATAATACCTAATACAGCAAACAATATTAGAATACAAGAGCTAGAACAATTGCTAACAGACGCTAAAGAAAAAGGTGATGCAGATGCAATAGCTCAAATAGAAGCTGATTTATTTAAAGAACTAGACCAAATAAAAGTTCCTTATACACCTAGTGTAAGCACTAAATTTGAAGCAACAGTATTAGCAAAGCCAGACGGTAAACAGTCAGGCCCAACGCTTCAAGCGCTACAGAATAGAGACATAGGTATTACAAAAAGAACAGGATTAATGTATAATTCACAAGATAATGTATTGCCAGAAGGTGATATTAGATCTTTATTCTTTGAAAAATTTTCAGTTAATACGCAATCATTATTTAAAACAGATGATGCTAAAAGAAATTATTGGACAAACATAATTAAAATGATGAACAATAATGAAGATGTTTCAGGGTTAATTAAAGAATTATCAAGAACACCTTTAATGGAATACACTTATGGGCGTTGGCAATTTTATAATCAAAAACATATTATGAAATTTTTAGCAACTCCTTTTGGTCAACAAATGATTTCAGTAGCGCAAAGTTCTGGGATTCCGGGGTATAGTCCAACTCAAACAGATGCAGCAGGTCATCGAAACTTAGTAAAAGATTTTAATAATCTAATTGGAAATGCATTACAGCAGACAATGGACATTGAACATCAAGGTTTTCTAAGTAATTTAGGCATAGCTTGGGCAATGATGGGTGGTCAGAACGCAAGATTCCAAGGACCACTAGGAGACACTGTATATCTTGGTTCTAAAATGAAAACTAAAACAGGAAAAGCTGTTTCTATTCCTTTTGAAAGAGGCAGATTAGAGCAACCTGTAACAGTTTCAACTACCACATCTTCAGCAAGACCTGCAGGAAGAAACAGAGCATTTGATGAGTTAACTTTAAAATCAGTAATTGCAGATCCACTGCCTTACGGTAAGGAGGTAGCTAATCAATTACCAGTGTTAACAGTACAAAGCTTAGATGCTGCAATTATGGCTAACGCTATTTTTCGTGTAAATAAATCAAGACCTAATGCACCTGCATGGGGTATGTTTATTCATGACTCAATAATTTCAGATTCTCTTAGTACAAGAGGGTATATGCGAAGCTATAATGATTCTATGCGTGAAATAGCTGTTCCCGGAAGTAAAAACTTTTGGTCTATTGCAAAGTCTACATCTGAATCTTTTAATAAAGGATTAAGAGACTGGCGTAAGAGTGTTCTTAATGATGCTAAAAATAAAAATGGAATTGAAGTAACAGGCTCAAGAGAAAATAAATATCGTGCTATTCATGATTATATTGCTCGTATTCAAAGCTACGAAAATAAAGGCAATAAAGAAAAAATATTATTGTCTAAAGTTATTAGCCTTGGATATGAACCATTATCAACTATTAATGTAGTCGGGCCAAATGAATTAATTGAAATTCATAAAGCAGTAATGGCGTATATGAATTTAAATAATTATTGGTCAAGTTGGGTTCAAAGTCAAAAAGCTAAAGAGCCAGAGTTTATTAAAGCATTAGCAGAGGAAGGGTTAAATTTACTATGAAGAAAAATTTTAATGCATTGGCACTACGTGGTGTTGCAATTGATGACATGGAATTTGTTAAGCAATTTAAATTAGACCCTAGTCTAGCAAATACACCTCAATTAAATGATGTATTACTTGATATTATGTATGATGAAAATGTAGAGAGTCTTAAAACATTTTCAGACTATTCAGAAAAAGATGCAAAGCGTGAAGCCGGACGAATGAGAGCTAACGCTAAACAAGAAATACAACGTTTGTTAAAACAATAAAAATACCCCACAGGGAATCCTATATGGAAACCTTGTGGGGTTTTTTTTTTATTAACAAAAGAAGTAATCCGATTGTTTAACCTCTTGTATATCTAAAGCACCAATGTCAGGTACATTTCCGTTGTATCCTCTACCAAATGGAATGCTATCGTAAAAGTTTTCTTTATCATATATATCTACAAACATAGTTCTAGCAGACACCATTAAGTCCTCAATATCACAAGCATGAGTACTAAATGAATCATGTACTGCACCGAAAGAGTGATCCCAACTAGCAACTACTAATGCCATGTGACTAGCATCCATGCTATGTACAAAGTTAGGGCTAATGCCACACATAAAGCCACGCCTGTCAGGGATATCTGTTTTCTCTCTAATAACATGCTTAAAGCGTATCTCGCCTGTAGGCGTATTAAACCCGTAGCAATCCACTTTAGCAGGTCGTGTACGATAACACTCGTATATTACAGGGAAGCCTGAAGGGGTAGTCCATTCAATGCCTCGGCCTCGATCTGTTCCATATACTCCCATCCAATTAGTTATTTCTTGGTCGGCTAATCGTTGTAAATAACGCATAGTATCTAGCGGCCCCGGACAAACCTCTTGAATAGCCCGGATAACTTGATTACTAAGCTCATCACAATCCCAAGTACTGATATTGTACTCTTCAGTGTAACCGAACTGATAACAATCACTGTACATAGACTCAGACATTTTCTTTTGTCCACAGCTATAAGCTCGTGTCATAGCTCCACGTTTAGCAATGCCTTTACGAATATGTTTCATTGGCATTTGTCTTTCTTCAAACCACTCAGGCATACGTTGAGTAAGTCGTTTAGCTACTTGTACATAAAAGTCGTTTTGTATTTCGGTAGGAACAAGGCCAACTAACTTTCCTGTATTTATATCCTTAGACATAGCACCTAAATGTTGCCAGCCGTTGTTAGCCCCATCAATAGGAATGGGTAAGTGAGTATAAAAGTTTTCTTCACACTGAGAATACTTATACCACTCAATACAGCAAGCTAGGAATGAGATAGGCTTTTCTGCTTCATGCATAAACACTTTACACCCACCGAACTCTACTATGCTGTCTATATTTTGTTGTGTCCACATGGCTCTGTCTTCTAAAGTCATCTTGTCTACTGAGATAGTGTCTAGTTCTTCGTCTTCTAAAGCACTACGATAGTCAGTAGTTACCCAGTCAGGTATCTCATCAATGCTGTAGGACTGATTGTAAGCACACGCAGTATGAACACCTAACCAAAAGCTAGCAGTGCTATCAAACAAACGCCCTTTAGCAAACATTAATTGTCCTCGTGCAATATCAGAACCTTGAAAGTTAAAGAACGGTTCTGAGTAATATAACCTACCACGATAATCAGCATCAAGATAAAAGCTAAACTCAGTATGCAACCATTTAGCGGCGCTTGCCATTACTTCTTTTACTTCTCTATTTTTAGAAGCTTGGCGCTGATAAAGCTTTTCATTTTCTTTTTCATCTTCTCCAGTAAACTCTTCATTTTGTATAAATGAATCCCATTGTTGTAGAATAGCTTGATGCACATCAGGATTAACTAACCAACGAGTAGCCTGTAGTTTATCAATTGCCTTAACAAACGGTTTATTTAAGTATTTAATGAATTGTTTTTCTTTTGATTTATCCCAAGTTTTAATTACACTACGATCATTATTCTGAATAAGACCGCCTATCTTAGGAATTATACTATCAGTAATACAGTTAGTACGCCCAGCCAAAGCTTCCATTTCGCCCCACTTTTTAGTAGCATGAATAGTAACTGGCTTTCTGCTTTTAATGTGGCCTACTGAAATAGTAAGGTAATTACACATTACAAAAGCTTCAATTATAAGATCGCCTACTCTGACATGATCTCTAAAGTTTACATTATTGTTATCCCAACTTTCGACAATATATTTACCAATTGCCATTGACGCTTGTGTAATAGCTGTTTCACCTTCTGTTTTACTACGCTTAAAACAGCGTTGTATTGTTTTTCTAGCATAGATAATCATATCATCTACTAAATGATCTAGCATATCTACACCATCTGTATCTATCATACGCATAAGTTGTAAGTTACGTCTAGGCTTGACACCTAAGTCATCGCCTCTAATTTTAGTTAGAAGATAGTCCTTCAAGTCGTCCATCTATTTCTCTCTTCCAAACATCTACGCCCCAAGTAGGAGCAGGGGGATTGTATAAAACTTGTGTACTACAAGTTAAAGGATCATAATTAGGCTTAACACCTACAGTTAATTCATATTCCTCAATAGGGAACATCTCGCGTACTTCATCAAGATCTTCCCGATCGCATTGAACCCAAGCTATATAGTTAGGTTCTTCGTCTATTTGTCCGTAATAGATTTGCATTGTCTAATCATACCTTTCTCATTAAGTATTTTGTATGAGTCCATATATTTCTCTTCAGCTTTAACAACCACAACTTCTTTGATGCCAGACTGAAGGATAAGCTTAGTACACTCCATACAAGGCGCGACCGTAGTGTAGATGGTGGCATCCAATCCGTTGCCGCCATCACGAGATAATTTGCAGATAGCATTAGCTTCAGCATGAATAACGGTAGGAAGAGTACTGCCGTTACTAGCAGATTTACACTCGTTAGGAAAACCTGCAGGAGTCCCATTCCAACCCATTGATATAATGTTACCGTTCTTGACGATAACGGCTCCAACTTTTGTATCAGTGTCATAAGACATTTCACTAACACGTTTCGCAATGTCCATATAAAGGTCATCGTATCTTGCTTCTTTCAGTGTCATTAGGTTTCTCCACGGCAGCGATAGCTTCGGGCATTGGCCTTATCTTTCCACCACCTTTTGAATCTGAGTTTTGAATCTTAATTGCTTTTCTGCGTATAGATTTCTTGTAATTCATTTTGAAGTACCTCAATTTTATTTGCTCTCATCATAGCCTGACTACGAAACTTATTACGTTCCATAGAAAGGCTCTCAATTATTTCTTTTGCATGAGCTAGTTCTTGTTGAAGCAATCCTATTTGATTATATAAGGCTGTTTCACTCATGCTACCACCTCAAAGTCTATTTGATCATTGTCATGGTAGGTTAGTCTAGTCGTATCATGGCTATATCTAGCTTGTTTAGCTGGCCCTGTCTTACCCGTAAATCGGCTCTTAAGGACCACGAAGTTGATAGTGTTTCGTGTGGCATCATCTTCATTCGCCAAGTCTCTGGCAAATCCAATGATGTCAAAAGAGATTTGCTTAATAGAGCCTGATCCTTTGATATCATCCATGCTAGGCAACTTACCTTGTTCAAAGGTAGCTCCACCGCCTTGAACTTTTCGAAGATGACTAATAACGCCGAGCCAAATGTTATGCTTCTTAGTAAGCTTGAGCAAATCAGACATAACTTTATCAATAGCTTCGTTACCAGTATACCCTTCAGCACCTTCTGATACGGCAATGGTGATATGGTCGAGGATAAGATATTTACATCCCATAAGAGCCATATACTCGATCTTATCAATAAGAGATTCATCACCAACAGAGCCTTGATGATCAAGAAGAACAAGTTTTTCTGAACCAAATACAGCACGACTGGCCTCCTCTTGTTCTTCAAGAGGTACATCATACTCTTGTAAGTTACGTTTGAGTTTCATTTGAATAAACTTTTCTGCAGTATCACCAATACTTTCTTCAAGTGATATCATACCTATTTTGTCTTCAGATTTATCAAGCAAATCTAAAACAATTTCTTTAATAACAGTAGACTTACCGCTACCAGTACCGCTAGTAAACAATGTAATTTCACCGAAGCGCATACCGTTGGTCTTATCGTTAATACCACGAAGACAATCAGGGTAAGCCACAGACTCAGTATCGCGTCTAGCAAGGTACTGCTCCCATACAGGCTCATGGCCTAATACTATACCAGCAGGACTATAAGGTTGTGCATCCCATATGGCACGCATTACACCGTCTTTACCTGTAGCTACATACAATTCACAAGGATCTTTAGCAGCGCTAGTAGCTATCTTTACTTTATCTATGCCAATAATATTAGCTGCCTCTTTAATTGCTTTCTTTCCAGCATCATCATTATCAAAGAATAATACTACTTCTTCAAATGATCGGATCCATGTTCTAGCGTAAAGAAGGCTTTTAAGATTTGAAGAGCTTGCCACTGACACAACAGGATATATTTTATTATAATGATCCAACG
>Ga0163180_10001398_pt1 | contig 13697 bp, 11 predicted proteins | sample AtlANTMetagenome_2_FD_109647 | JGI IMG/M metagenome (GOLD analysis project Ga0163180, IMG submission 109647) | Marine eukaryotic phytoplankton communities from the Atlantic Ocean - Atlantic ANT 4 Metagenome | ecosystem: Environmental > Aquatic > Marine > Oceanic | place: North Atlantic Ocean...
CAAACTATTCCACAGAAGCAGAAATATACAACGAAGGTATACGTATTATTCTGGATGAGATGGATGACGCTCATTCCAAGACCACCAATGTCAAGGCAAAGATGTCGGATTGGTATATGCATCAATATTATTCAGAGTTCTCTTGGGTATGCGAAAAGGCAATGAATCTTGCAGAAAGAAACTCTCCTCACCAAGTAGAATACAAAGTGTCCGACTGTTGGGGTGCAATATACAAGAAAGGTGATTGGACAAAGAAACACGATCACTGGCCTAATGTGTGGAGTTTTGTGTATTATGTGGATTGTTGCGAGAATTGTTCTCCCCTTGTATTCAATGCACGGTATGGAATTGCACCCAAAATAGGAAAAATGATACTATTTCCAGCGTGGTTGGTACATAATGTACCCGAACAAACGTGTGATCATGACCGAATTATGGTCGCTGGAAACATTGGTTTGTCTAAATAAAATCTACCATGACCAAAAACTCAAATGAGCTACGTTACAGAGTAGTCCAGAGGGATGTTTTAGTTGATAACTTATCAAAAGAAGATGCCTTATACTATATCGCAAACTTAGAAGATCAAGGCGTTTTCAACTTAGAAATGGTAGAGTATTTTCCCGATGCAAATAGAATAGGCCGTAATCCAGACTTGCATTAAATCCTTATAAATACTTAAAAAGGATTATACAGTATGCAAGAAAATATGTTTATGGGTCAAGACGGATTCCAATGGTTCGTTGGAGTAGTCGAGGATCGTAATGATCCTGACAAAGCAGGGCGTGTGCGTGTTCGTTGCCTAGGTTATCATACAGACGATCTATCAAAAATCGCAACTACAGACTTACCGTGGGCAACTGTTATGATGCCTACTACCACCCCCTCTATGCATGGACTAGGTGAGACTCCGCATTTTCTTGTACAGGGATCGTGGGTTATGGGTTTCTTTAGAGATAATGAACTCCAACAACCTGTAGTTATGGGTTCTCTGCCTGGATATAATACTCAATCTCCCGACAAGACTGTTGGATTTAATGATCCTGATGGGTTCTATCCTAACAAGACAGGATATAACGACATGAGTATGTTGGGTAGGGCTGCATCAGCAGAAGGTCATAAGTCACTAGAACTCCGAAGACGAAAAAGACAGACAGGTATTCCGATTGCAAATAGACCGAATGTAGGTAATGTAAGTGATACAGCAACCAACTATCAACCAGGCGTTGAACCTTTACACCCAGCAACTGGAAAATCTCTTGCACCAGAAAAACGATCAACATATGACGAACCACCCCCACGTAATTCCGCACCATCGTTTTATCCTTTCAACCATGTGCATGAAAGTGAGTCTGGACACGTACATGAGATAGATGATACACCTGGCGGTAGTCGTTTACTTAAACAACATAACACTGGAACCTTTGAAGAGATACTTCCCAATGGTTCTAGGGTTGTACATACAATGCATGATAACTTTGAAGTTGTATCTGGTAACTCTAACATCTTTATTAAAGCAAGACAAGATTCTACAGGTACGGTTGAAGCAAATGGGACTCTTACTCTTACCATAGAAGGGGATATGAAACATCTTGTAAAGGGAGATTATATTCTAGAGGTAGAAGGAGACTATTATCAGAAGATACATAAGAACCAATATACGAAAGTTGGTGCTCGTGGATTAGCAGATGGTGGCGGAAACAGAGAAGAAGAGATAGTTGGAAGTCATGCAATTGCCATATCTAATGCGGTAAACTATACTACAGGAACCGCACCTACAGGGCCTAAAGAAGTTCGGATGATTATTGGTGGTAATATGTGGAGAGTAGTTTCTGGTTCCGATAAAAAACAAGTTAATGGTGGAGACTATCTATCGCAAATTACTGCTGGTGATACTCTTATGATAACAGATGGTAACACACTTATCAATACTACCAATCCAGGCCTAGATGATAACGGAAGACAAAGAGGACAGATAACTTTAAATGCAGCAAACAAGTTAAACCTTAAATCCGCAACTAGTATGAACTTTACTACGGACAACGATGGTTTAAACATAAATTGTTCTGGTGTGGAATTAACGAATAACGACTTGACACAGACTACCGCAACTGGTTCCATATTTAATCTTACGGTTGCTGGTGCTACAAACTGGTCTAATACTGGATTGGTTACAGAGGACTTCTCCGCAAGTCAAGATACAAATATCACTGGCGATCTTACGTTGGATACTACTGCCAGAATTGTATCAACTGCTGGAACAATCTATACGATTATGTCTGGTGGTGGTTCACCAAGTGCAACGAACAAGGTTGACATTAACCCAAGTTAAGAATAGAAAATGGCGTTATTTAAATTTGTGGTTGGTGGAGAAGTGGTTTCATATGATAGGTATGAAGATATTCCAAATGACTTTGAACACGTTATAGAGTTTGTACCAGACTTACCAGAACCAGAAGGTGTAGATGAGGAAGGTAATCCTACAGGAGAACATACAGATGAACAACATGATCAAATGGCAGAATGGAATACAAGGTTACAGAAACTAATGGAGAAAGAACGTGCCCGCAGCAACTAGAATAGGAGATGCAGATGTACCACATTGTTCTGGAATGACCAGAGCAGAAGGTTCAGCAAATGTTTTTGTTAATGATATTGCGTGGAGTTGTCAAGGTGATAATAATACACCACACTTACTGCCACCTCCAGTGTGTCCAACACATGCAGCTCCAATTGCAAGTGGTTCTTCAACAGTAAAAGTAAATGGTGATGGAGCAGGAAGAATTGGTGACGGAATTAGTGGATGCACTTCTGTTGCAGCAGGAAGTGAAAATACTTTTGCTGGGCCTTAGGATATAAATATTATGGAAAAAATAAAAACCTTGCGTCAATATGCAAAAGCAAAGAAACTACCCTTAGTAAAACACATGGGGAATGTTGATGGTGAATGGGTTGATTATGCATTAGGAATTTGTGATCAATCTAAAATAACAACGGAAAAAACTATAGAGGGTCGAACTGTTTATGGAACGGAACTACCCGAAGAAAGAGATGACATACAATACGAACAAAAACATATCAATGATATGTCGTTGCCCGATACTATCACGAAAATGGAAGGAGTACATGATTTAAGATTTGCGGAACTAGGTGGTGATGAATTTTTACCATTACATTTAGACGATCCTTGGTCATTACGTTTTTTAGTAATGTTAGAGGGATCACATGACTTTATTGCTGAAGAAGAAACGATACCTATGTATAGTAAACAAGTATGGTTTATCAATGGATCATACTTACATGGGGTAAAAAATCACAGCAATAAAACGAGGACTGCTTTATTAGGGAAGTGGTCATTCAATGAGGAAAATATAGAGGAGTTATATAGTGACAATTGAAAGAGAAAATTTTTGGGATACAATTGAAGAATGGACAGACACTACATCTGAGTCTGGATATCATTTTGGAAATTCGATAGGGTTTCATGATAAGATTTTAGAAGAGGCAAAATCTTTTAAGGGGTGGAAGCACACGTTTGATGGGGAGAATTTTTCTGAAGAATTGAGATATAATCTTGTCACTTTATCTGGTGCTACAATGGATAGGTGGCCTTACTTATTGGAAACTCAATTCTCTAAAGATAGAAATGAGAATACTGAAAAGAATGGTATTGCGGTAGATGAAGAATTAGATTACTGGTGGACTGCACCTACCAAAGAAGACTTTCCTACTTTATATGAGTTTATGGAACACTTTCCAAGGTTTCATAATCCAGTGGTAAGTAAGTTAGGTGCTGGTCATCAACTTCTTCCGCATGATCATGGCCCTGCTGAACAATTTCTTTATAATATGTCTCTTAATGAACCAGAAGGTTCTATGACTGCGATATATCCAAGGGGGGTTCTTGATTATAAACCTGGCGATATCTATAGACTTGATGTTCACAATTTACATGCTGTAAAAAATGGAAATGAAACTAGGTATCATGTATTGTTTCACGGGGGTCGATATTGATGGGTAAGAGATTAATGTCTGGTAAGAAACCAACATCGAAAGGTAAGAAAATGAGTCATGGTAATTCTCATATTTCACCAGATGAGGTGGAATGGAATAGACATACTCGTAAATGGCAAGTGAGGAAAAAATAATGTCTATACCTAAAATGCCACCAGAATATGAGTTGCCTAGTTTATGTGGTGCAAATCCGCAGTTTAATGATGTCCAGAAAAAAATGGATGATGCCATTAAAAATGCTTTAGATAAAGTTGAAGAAAGTGCAAGTAATATTAAAGCAAAGATGGAAACTGACTTTGCAGAAGCAAAAGAAAAATTTGCAAAGTTAGGTATGCCTGAATTACCATCACTACCAGATATTAGTTTGCAAACTGAAATGACTAGTATTGCAAATATGGATACATCTACTTTAGTAGGGAGATTACAAAAAGAAGCAAAGAAACTTTCTACAAAAAATTTGTTTGGAGATGCTTTATCAAAAAATAAGTTAGACTTTGATAAAGTTTTAAGTAATGTTGAAAGTGCTATTTCTGGAGGTGGTGATGCTTGTGAGGCATGTAAAAACTTTGTTGTTAAACAAGGGGGCGAGTCAAAAGATGTTGTAGAGAAACCACAGAATACAAAGACCGCTGTAAAGGAAGGTTCTACGGAAGTAATATCTACGGTAACTACTCCAGCAGTCGCAGAGGGTGTTGGTCTTAAAAATATATTCAGTTTCATGAATGGTTCAACCCCTATATTGACTGACACATTAGGTAAGGCTCTCAAAATTGTAGGAGAGGGTGGCCCTAATATGGGCCCAAAGTTAGAAGAATTGGGTAAAGAGAATGAGGAGAAAATGAAAGCACAAGCTATGAAAGCAGGGATACCTTTCCATCCTGGCGTGGTTAAAGATGATAATGAATTAAATCAAAACTCATCATTCTTTTCAGTAGATCAAGCAAAAGTAGATTCAAATCCAACAGATCGTACAGATAGTAAAGATACTGCATTTAAAGCAGAAACAGGTGCCCAAAAACAATTACAAGAAACTACTAATATAGAACTTTACTATAATAAATTAATGGATGATTTTAAGAAGACATTAACATCGTCAATTAGTTCTTGGCAGAGACTTGAACAACATGCTAAAAAATGTGTGTCTCCGTATCCACAAAATCTTGTTGGTAATACAGTTGGAGCACCTACTATTCTTTCTAAAAATGCAAACCCAGATAAGTTTAGAGAGTTGATTACATTAGCGGATGAACTTGATAAATTAATTCATGTTAAAGGTGAACAGCGCATAGAGGATTTAGATCGTGAAATTAATGAAGAACTGGGTGATGATAATAGGGCAGAGAGTTTAAATGTATTGAGAAGTAAGTGGGAAACAGAAATTTTGAGAGTAACTAAAGCGGTTGCGGAGGCAGGAAAAGAAGCTGATCAAGCATTTAAAGATTTCTTTGATGAAAAATTTCCATTTAGGATGTTAGTTCCACCAGCAGGACAACCTGGCGGGCCAAAAATAAATAAGAAATTTACTCAAAGAATGGGTCAAGCTAAACAACAATTAGCGATTGGTAAAGAACCATCAAGTGCAAATCTAGATGGTTGGATAGTTGATGTTACAAATGTTTCTACTCATGCATCTGGGTTGTTAATAGTTACGGCAAAAGTTCAAGATGGAAGAACTGTTCGTGGATTTGGGCCTACTATATTTGTCGCAGTTGGTAATGTTTTACGATCAGCTCATAAAATAATGACTGATCAGTTTAAGAAACAAAGGAATGCCGCTTTTGCGAAGGCAGAAGAAGAAGCTATTGCTGAGGAGGATTTGGAACATTTGCAAAAAACTAAGAGAGTTGTCTTATAAATAAACACAGGAGTATATAAATGGTTGCAGTATCGCCCACATCACAAGATGCTTTTTTTGATGCACAAGGTCAAAATGATATTGACAGAAATTCTCGTCAATGGAAAGACCTTGATTTGTTTTTTCAGAAGAAATCTGAAGGCAAAGATATCAATAAGGTTACAGATGTGCAGGCAGTTAAAAGATCAGTGCGTAACCTAGTTTTGATGAATCATTATGAAAAACCATTTCATCCAGAGATTGGTTCTGGTATTCGTGAGATGTTATTTGAAAATATGACCATGTTAACAGCAGTTCTTTTAGGTAAAAAGGTAGAGGATGTTATAGAAAATTTTGAACCAAGAGCAAAATTAGTGGGTATTCGTTCTATTCCAGATTTTGATCGTAATGCTTATTCTATGTCATTAGAATTTTACGTTGTTAATACACCAACAGAATTAGTTACACTAGATGTAATGTTAGAGAGATTACGATAATGGCAACACAACAAAAAAGATTAGAAATAACAGATTTTGATTTTGATGATATCAAAAATAATTTAAAAACTTTCCTCAGAGGTCAGTCAGAATTTAGTGATTATGACTTTGAAGGTTCTGGTATGAATATTCTATTAGATACTCTTGCATACAATACTCACTATCAAGCATTTACTGCAAATATGCTTGCAAATGAGATGTTTATAGATAGTGCGAGTTTAAGATCAAGTGTTGTATCTCATGCAAAAACATTGGGATATGATGTTCGGTCTATTACGGCTCCTACTGCAACCGTAAATGTAACATTAAGTAATGTGTCAAATTCAACAAGAACTATGTCTGCTGGAACAGTATTTAATACCACAGTTGAGGGAGACAGTTATCAGTTTGTTACTATTGAAGATGTTACCAAAACTAAAAGTGGTACTGACATTATATTTGAGAATGTTACGATATACGAAGGAACATATGTAACACAAAGATATACTGTAGATAGTTCCGATGCAGATCAGAGGTTTCTCATCAATGACAATCGTGTAGACACTAGAACTTTGAGTGTTGAAATTAAAAATTCATCATCCGATTCAACTACAACCACTTATACAAGAGCAGAAGACATTACACAGTTAACAGATGACAGCACAGTTTATTTTCTACAAGAAGTTGAGAATGGTAGATTTGAAGTGTACTTTGGAGATGGTGTAGTAAGTAAATCTGTATCTGATGGTAATATAGTATTATTAAAATTTGTTACAACTAATATTGAAGAGGCAAATGGAGCAACTGTCTTCACTTCTAGTGGTGCAATTAACGGAGAAACGGAAGTTAGTGTTTCTACAGTTGATATATCAAGTGGAGGAAGTCAACGAGAAAGTATACCTTCTATCAAATTAAATGCACCTTTAAATTATGCTGCACAGGGTCGTTGTGTCACTGCAAATGATTATACCGTTTTTGCAAGAAAACTTTTTCCGCAAACTAAATCAGTAAATGTATTTGGCGGAGAAGATGGATCATTTGATTCAAGTTTGGGTGTGGTTGCAACTCAAGAGTTTGGTAAAGTTTTTATCTCTATTCGATCTACTACAGGTAACAATCTTACAATAACGCAAAAGGACAATCTAGTTAGAGACTTGCAGAAATTTAATGTTGCTTCTATTACTCCTGTTATTATTAATCCAGAAGTAACAGATATTATTATGGAAACTGTGTTTCAGTTTAATTCAAGTAAGACTACTAAGACAAAAGAAACCTTAGTTAGTGAAGTCACTACAACCATGAAAAATTATAATACTAATAATTTGAATGATTTCAATAAAATGTTTAGGTATTCAGAATTGTTAGGTTTAATTGACAATACAAGCGATGCAATTTTAAATAGTGGTTCTAAAATTTATATGGCAAAGAAAATTACTCCAACATTAAATATAAGTCAATCCTTTGATTTAAATTTTAACAATCCATTTTTTCATCCTCATAGTGGCCACTCTGGCGCTCTTGGTGGTGTTGTAGCATCTACAGGATTTAAAGTGAGTGGGGATGCAACTAATGTGCAGTTCTTTGATGATGATGGTAAAGGAAATTTAAGAAGGTTTTATCTGGTAGGAACTACTAGAACATATACAGATAATAGTGCTGGAACTATAAACTATTTGTCAGGTAGTATTAAAATTAACAACATAACATTCACTAGTATAGAAAATGTAGATGGGTTACCTTCTAGTACTATTAGATTTGTTAGTATACCAGACTCTAAGGATATTAAATCAGTAAGAAACCAAATATTAAATATAGATTTTACTAATACAACAATATCAGGAAAAGTAGACACTATAGAAGTTGGTCAGCCGGGTGCGGCATCTACGTTTACGACTACACCAACAATGCCTAGTGCATCTCAGAGTTTTTAAAAAATGGCACCGTTTGATGGTAAACTAGATACTAAAATTTCTCCTCTTATAGAGGGTCAAGTCCCAGACTTTGTTCAGGCGGATCATCCTAAGTATGTCCAATTTCTAAAAAGTTATTACAAGTTTTTAGAAGCCGCAGAAATTACTTTAACCCTTACAATTGACAGTATACGTTTAGAAACAGTATCCACTAATCATATTGTTTTAGAAGGCGATGAAGGTGATCGTGGTGATAAAATTAATACTGAAAGTGGTACAGGAACTACAGGTAAATTTATAGTTGGTGAGACTATTACAGGAAGCACCTCTAAGGCAACTGCTGAAGTTTTGGTTGATGATCTAGGAAATAAAAGACTCTTTGTTTCATCACAACAGAAATTTGAAATAGGGGAGACAATTACTGGTAGTACCTCTGAGGCAACTGCAACACTAGATAAGTATCGTGCAAATCCTGTACAGAATATACAACAGTTAATGGAGTATGATAATCCAGATAATAGTACAACTACCTTTATTGATGAAATATTTAATATGTATTTGGAGTCTATTCCAAGGGCATTAGCATCTGGAACATCTAAACGTAATCTTATTAAAAATATTAAAGACTTATATGCGGCAAAAGGAACATCTGAAGCAAAGAAATTACTTCTTAGATTATTGTTTGATGAAGAAGCGGAAATAGTATATCCCAATAAATTTATGTTAAAACCATCTAAGGGTAATTGGAATCAACCTACAATTATGAGAGTTGCTGCAAATACTGGTGCAGATGCAAATGACATAATTGGGCAAACAATTACAGGTAGTACTTCTGGTGCAACAAGTGTTGTCTTAGATGCAATTGTATTTTCTCAAGGTTCGGTTTCTGTATCACAGTTAGAAATAGATACAGATGAGTCCACAGGTACATTTCAAACTGGAGAAACAATAACAGCAACATCAAATACTCAAGATGTTATTATGAGTTTTGTTGTAAAGTCTTTTGTTAATAATACATCAATATCAGATACTGGTTCTCTCTACTCTAAAAATGATTCTTTAAACATAGATACATCTGCTGGAAATGGTAGAGCTGATATTGAAGTTGAAACTATATCATTAGGTGGTGTTACTGGATCAGTAATAGACGATAGGGGTCAAGACTATAAAGTAGGAGATAGTGTTTCTTTTACTGCAAATTCAGCAGATTCTAATGCTGTATTAGGAACTGGTATTATAACTGCTGTTGGTGCAACTATTTTGTTAGAAGACACTATAGGTAATGATGATTTTCTAGTTCAAGAATCGGCCACAAATATATCTCAACCACAACCATATATTGGTTTGGAGGATGGAGATAGTTTGGTCTTGAATGGAACAAACTCTAGTTCTCTTAATGATGGTTTCCAACTTGTTATGGAATCAGCAACAGAACGTGATATTATTCCAGATAATTATAGTACAGACAACAATAGATTTATGGTTGAGGATGGCGCTGCAGACACCGATGGGGAAATTGCTAGAGTTGTGATTACCTCGTCAGGTGGTGGTTATTCAAAACTTCCCACTGCAACAATAACTTCTACCAAAGGAACTGGTGGTAAGATTATTCTTACTTCAACTACCATAGGAAATATAATAGATGTAAAGGTGAAAGATGGTGGGTTTAATTATTCAACTAGTCCAACAACAAATCCTAATTCACACTTTGTTCTAAAAGATGTAAGTGGAACTTTTGTTGCATCTAATACTTTAACAACACATAGTGGAACGGTCAAATCATTTGACAGTTCTTCTCAACATTTGGAAGTAGATTTTGATCTTGTAGAAAATATTAAAACAGAAGCAGAAGTAGATGTTAATGAAGGAATACAACTTGAACAAAGTACTCCTACAGCTGAACATATTTTATTTGATAATACATTAGATTCTGATGGCGATAATATTGTGTTAGAAGATGGTCAAGGAAATTTAATTTCAAATTCTATTAAAACTTTTCATACACAGATCACCTTAGAAAATACTGGAAATGTAAATCAAAGAATAGAGTTAGAAGAAAAGAGAGCTGATGAATCCTTAGAACAGATGTTTGGACTTAACGCTGTTCAAGCCAAATCCGTTGGTGTTGGCAGTATCGAACACCCAGAAAAATTTGTGCCAAATTTACAAGACAGGGGTATGTTACTAAAATTAGATGCCTCTGCTGTAGGTGGTTCTTTTATTATAGAAGATGGTGGTACGGATGGTAGTGGTACTAATGCTGGAGATGAAATTCTTTTAGACAGAACAGCCACCCCTAATGTTGATGCTGGAGATAAACTTTTAAATCAATCAGTGGATGAAGGCAGTGCTATACTTTATGAAGATGCACCAGCAATACCACATATACAACAACGGTTTAATAAATTTGCTTTGAATGGAACTGTCTTACAAAGGTCTACACCTAAAGGTTGGATAGCAGATGATGGTACTTTAGATGGTGGTGAAACTTTATACGAGAACCAAGGTGGGTTTAGAGTTGCAGATGAAACTGAAGGTATTCTTCTGGAAGATGAAGTTGCAGATGCTACGTATAATACAAAAGAATTTTTGATTCTAGAGGATGGTGATCTCTTTGAGTTCTACGAAGAAAAGGTTATTAATCACATTAACACTCCAGACGGTAGGTTAATGGATGAAGAGGATGGTGGATTTGAACTTGAAAAAAGTAGGCCAGAAATACTTATTGATGAATCTTCAGACATAGTAATTAATAATCATATTGTAAAAGGAATTGATAATCCACAAGCAATGGTGCTTGATGGTACAAATAGTGCTGGAGCAAACGCTGGAGATTTTGTATTAGATGAAGAGTTTGGTGATTTACTAAGACAAGAGAGTGGTACTGGCACTGATATGGGTGATCTTGTACTACATGAAACAGAATCAAATTCTGCGAACCAAAAATTAATTATTGATGCTACAGATAGTTCAAGTTCTGATGCTGGTGACAACATTATATCAGAAAGTGTACCAACATTAATAGGTGATACTATTACAGATAGTGGTGGTGCTACTGGTGTAATTGTAACGTCTGATACTGCAAATGTTACTGCAAACGTAGGAGTTGAATCAGAACTTACTGGTTTTTATATAAACACGGATCATCATATTAGTGATGGTGTAATTAGATTACAAGATTCATTTTTCTATCAAGACTTTTCATATGAAATAAGAATAGGTCAATCTGTAGAAAATTATATGACAGAACTTAAACGAGCGGTTCACCCATCAGGGTTTGCTGCATTTGGTAAGGTAACTCTTGCTTCATTAATTAGTGCAAATATACAAACACCTTCAGCTGGAGGAGTGAGTGGATTTACAGCAGATACAGATACGTTTAGTCCAGCACTTGCATCCACGTTAGAAAATATTTTCCAAATAGAAGTTAAACGTAGACTTGGTATTAGTACAACACTTATTGAAGGTGAATTAATAAAGAGAGTGCAATTAGAAACTGCTACGTCCTCAGACCAAGATTCTAATATTATTAATGAACAAACCTCTGAGGCAATATCTCTAGAGACTGCTGCAAAACCACCCAATGCGGGCCAAGACGTTAACTTAATAAAAAGTGTGAAACTTACAGTCTCTTTACCAGAACCAGCATTTAGAACAGAGGCAGGATCACATTCTGGACTACCATTGTTTGCAGAAACACATTTAGTTTCTAGTGGTATACAACTAGAAGACGGAACAAGAGAAATTGCTCCAACAATTAGTCGTGATGTTATTTTATTAGATGGAACATTGTCGGCCGGTGGTTCAGTTGTTGACTCTGGTGAAAAGATGGAGATGGAAGATGGGTCTATTGCTGATATTGGTTCCAATATTACATTTGATGATTTGCAATTCAAATCAAACGATACATTTGTTCTAGAACAATCTGCAACATTTAATGAGACAATAGAACTTGAATATGCTACAGAAATAACAGAAGGAAGAAATACCGCACCGAATCAATTAATTCTAGATGGTACGGATGGTAGTTCTACTAATGCTGGTGATCATGTATTACATGAGAACTCAACAACTTCATTTGGTGATGACCTAGTACAAGAGGGAGACAGTACACCACTTGTAACGGAAGATATTCTAAATGGTGAGATCACAATCGAAGAGATTGTAAGAAGTAGTCTTATATCTTTGGAAGCAAAAGGTGGTCTTAGAGATAACGATAACTCAGAACACGTACTTATGGAAAAAAGTATGGAAGTTGGGGATATTTTATTAGAGTCTGCATTTGAATTATTATTAAACGAAGATGGGGATAGGTTTGATTTAGAAGATGATACAGGAAAGATTATACGAGAGATTGGTGAAGATGGTGGTGCTGGTCAGAAGATGATCGTAGAAGATGCTACTACACCACAACTTGGCGGTAAGATTATTTTGGATCATCAATATATTGAAATGGATGACGCTAGTGATGTTACAGTTCCAGAAATAAACTTCAGAGATACTAACTTTCCTAGATTTACTCGACCAACAACAATATCACAAACTGCAAGAGGAAAAATTTCACTACAAGATGAAAGAGAAGTAACAAAAATTGTATTGAATGGTACAAACGGCAGTTCTGCTAATGCTGGTGATAATATAATTAGTGAAAGAGATAGTGATGATATGGTTTATGAAGATGCGGCATCAGTTATATTAGACCAACACAATCCAGGCTTTGTAACAATAAATAGTACAGATGGTAGTGCTAATGCTGGTTCGCATTTAGAATTTGAGATAGGCACGGTCAACTCGTTGGCTGGTTCTTTCCCAATATTTACTACTGGTGATCTTGCATCAACCTATGATGCGACCACATTGACTTATGATTCAACACAACAAACATATGATGCGACTACTTAAAGTGTTATAAATAAAGGAATAAAGGAGTAATCATGGTAAAACAAGCAGTTGGACTTGGATCGGATGCAAATGACGGTACAGGTGATAACCTACGAGTAGGTATGGATAAAGTCAATGATAACTTTGACGAAATTTATACTTTACTTGGCACTGGTACTGCATTAACCTCTGGTATTTCAGCAGACGCATCTGTAGTGACACTTACCGCACCTTCAATTAGTGGTGCGGTTGCTGGAACACAAACCTCTGCTACGATTACAACCCTTGCAACTACCACAGTAAATGGTACGACACTCAAGGGAGGAACCCTTACACTTGCAGCTGGTTCCGTTACAGACAGTTCTGGTGCAATCTCTTTTGGGGATGAGAACTTAACCACTACAGGAACACTTGCAGTGGGAGCAATAACCACTACCGCAACGATGAATATTAATACAGCAGCATCAAGTGGTACAGTAGATTGGGTTTTAGTAGAAGGCACGGCAGACGATCATGAAACTACAATAGATATTACAGACCCCACAGGAGATCGTACTATCACGTTTCCCGATACTACTGGAACCG
>Ga0163180_10001401_pt1 | contig 13687 bp, 11 predicted proteins | sample AtlANTMetagenome_2_FD_109647 | JGI IMG/M metagenome (GOLD analysis project Ga0163180, IMG submission 109647) | Marine eukaryotic phytoplankton communities from the Atlantic Ocean - Atlantic ANT 4 Metagenome | ecosystem: Environmental > Aquatic > Marine > Oceanic | place: North Atlantic Ocean...
GAATCCGCGTCCATGTTCGACGGAAAATTCCTGCAGGCTGCACTCCCCGGCCTGGTCACAGATGGGGCAGTCGAGTGGATGGTTGATGAGGAGGAACTCCATTACGCCGTTGCGGCATTCCTCTACCAACTCCCCGCTCGTGCGGATCCCCATGTTCTCCGAGACGGTATTGGCACAGGCGATGACAGGCCTCGGCATCCAGGATATTTCCTGGTAACCATTCTCCTGATAAACCGGGTCCTGTCCGGGAGGAGGCCGGTTAGGCATACCCATCTGAACCAGACACATACGGCAATTTCCCGGCGATGAGAGCTTGGTGTGATAGCAGTAGTGGGGAACCTCCTTTTCTGCCATCTTACACACCTCGATCATGCGGGTGCCGGTGGGGACTTGGAGCCAGTTGCCGTCCACCTGAACGTTGACCATGCCCTTTTCTGCGGCGAGGTCCTTGGGGAGCTTATCAGCGGTCGCTGGTGCGGAGTCTGCCATAAATCACATTCGGGCGAGGCCTCCCATGGGGTTCGGCAGAGAAGATGCACGGTGGAGCCAGAGGGGACAAGCGCACTTTGTGAAATTTTTCACAAGCTCTCTAAGTGACTTATTTTCTGAACTTTCTGTCATTTGAAAACAGTGGCTTTAGGGCTCCGCGGCATCAGGGCTTGTCCGCACATGCAACAGCATCCTTGAGGTATCGGCGCTGGGCCTCTTGTTCCGCGTTCAGGGCGCTCTGGGCGTTGCCCTCCACTGTTTCGGCAAGGAGTTCATCCCGGAACTTGTCGATCATCGATTCGACGGGCCAGGCGCAGGCCTCTCCGAAGGCACAGATCGTGCGCCCATCGATCTGATACGCCACCGACTCAAGGGTATCGAGATCGTCGGGGCTGGCCTGGCCTGCGACGAGGCGGGCTGTGATCTTCTTCATCCAGGTCGACCCCTCCCGGCAGGGAGTGCATTGCCCACAGCTTTCGTGAGCGTAGAATTCATTGATATTGTTCAGAACCCATGACATGCGGCGGGAGTCATCCATCACGATGACACCTCCGGAACCAGCCATTGATCCGCATGCCGCCATGGTATCGAAGTCGAGGGGAATTTCTTCAAAACTGATCTCCCGCTTCTCGGTTTCCGGAGGACATGCCACATTGTAAGTGTCAGAGCAGCGGAGGATCTTGGCGGAGGATCCACCGGGTATGACCGCCTTGAATTTCCTGCCTTTGAGGGGGCCGCCGCACACGTCGTTGAGGAGTTCGCCCATCGTCATCTTTCCGACCTCAACTTCATAGTAGCCGGGCTTTTGGACGTCACCGGATACGCAAAGGATGCGGGTACCCGTGTTACGAGGCATGCCGATGTCCGAATATTTCTCTCCCCCCATCTCCATGATGTGTTTTACGTGACAGAGGGTCTCCACGTTATTGACAATCGTCGGGCACATGTAGAGGCCCATCGCGGCGGGGAAGTAGGGCGGCTTGATACGGGGGTAGGGCCGTTTGCCCTCGAGAGACTCGATGAGTCCGGTTTCCTCCCCGCAGATGTAGGCCCCGGCGCCACGGTGGACATGAAATTCGCAATTGAACTTGGTTCCACAGATGTTTTTGCCGAGGAAGCCTTCTTTCTTGGCTTCCTTGATGGCATTTTCAACGATTCGTGCAGCCTCGGGGAATTCTTCCCTGATGTAGATGTAAGCTATTTCAGCTCCCACTGCGAAGCAGGAGATGACCATGCCCTCAATGAGTTGGTGCGGATCCTGATGAACGATGTAGCGGTCCTTGAAGGTTCCCGGTTCGGATTCGTCGCAATTACAAATGAGGTAGACGGGTTTCTTGTTTCCGGGCTGGATAAACCCCCATTTTACCCCGGTAGGAAATCCTGCGCCTCCCCGTCCGCGCAGGCCCGATCTTTTTACCTCCTCGGTAATCTTCCCGGGTTTTTTCTTGAGGGCTTTCCTGAGGGCCTTGTAGCCACCATCCGAGAGGTATCTGCTGATAGAGGGATTCCATCCCTGACGATCGACATTCCGGAAAATAAGGCGTCTTTCCAGTTTATGGGGTTCCTTCCCCTTGATGTAGGTGACCTTGGCCATGAAAGTAAAAGCTACCTGTAGTTTTCAAGGAGCTGAGGGACCTTTGCTGCAGGAAGGTTCTCGTGAAAGTCATCGTTGACGAGGCAGACCGGAGCGGTGCCGCAGGAAGCAAGACACTCTGCGAATTCTACCGACCAGGTGCCGCAGGGAGAGACTGCGACCGGGTTGTGATGTGAGGACTGCGTACGGTCGATGCCGGCCAGTTCGCAGATCTTGTCCATGAGTTCGTAGCTTCCTCCCATTGCGCAACTGAGTGTGCGGCATACCCGGATGTGATACTTCCCGGGAGCATGCTGTCGCAGTCCCGGGTAGAAGGTTACCACTTCCTCGACCTTGATTGGGTTCAGGTCGAGTTTGGCTGCGACCCATTCAATGGCTTCCGAGGAGATGAAGCCGAACTCGGACTGCACGATATGGAGGAGGGGCAGGACCGCTGAACGCTTCTGGTCCTCAGGATACTGCTGAATCCGCAGGCTTGCTTCCTGTTCGATTTTTTCGGTGACATCAAAGGGGGCATGATGCCTTGTTCCACTGGTCTGATGGGAACTGACCTGTTCAGTGAGGATGGAGTGGGACATGGTATTGGTTCTCCGTCAAAAGGGGCGGGAATACACAGATCGGTTTTTCAGCGGTCGCATTCTCCCATGACAAAATCAAGGGAGCCAAGAATGGTGGGAATGTCAGAGACCATGTGGTCGACAAGAAGATCCGAAAGGATGGAGAGGTTGACAAAGGAGGGGGCGCGGATCTTCAGTCGGTGAGGAACGCCCCCACCCTTGGAGTTGATATAGAACCCGAGCTCCCCTTTGGGATTTTCGGCACCAAAATAGACCTCTCCTGCGGGGGCTTCGATGCCTTGAGTGGCAACGATGAAATGATGGATTAACTCCTCCATTTTCATCATTACTTGTTCCTTTTCGGGAAGAGAGCTCTTTGTGTCTGCTACATTAACCGGGCCCTCCGGAAGGGAGTCCAGGACCTGGCGGACAATGTGTATGGACTGGCGTAATTCCTCCATCCGGACGAGATAACGGTCGTAGCAATCGCCCAGTTCCCCAACCGGAATATCAAAATCATATTGTTCGTAGCCCAGGTAGGGGCGGTCCTTTCGAAGGTCCCGGCTTGGGCCGGAGGCCCGCAGGTTGGGCCCAGTCAGACCATAGGAAATTGCGGTTTCCGCGGATATGATCCCAACTTCCCTGGTGCGAATGAGGAAGATCTTGTTGCGAGTCAGGAGTTTATCGACTTCCTCCACTGTCTTTTCGCACTCCTCCAGGAAGGAGCGCACGTTTTCGACGAATCCCTCAGGCAGGTCGCGGATCTGACCGCCTACCCGGGTATATGAAGTGGTGAACCGGGCTCCGGTCAACTGTTCGGATAGATTGTAGATCTTCTCTCTTTCTGTGAACGTATACAGGAAGACGGTCATGGCTCCAACATCCATGGCGTAGACCCCGACACCCAGCAAGTGGGAGGAGATTCTCGCGAGTTCGCAGGCAAGGACACGGATGGCTTGCCCCCGGGGTGGGAGTTCCCAGCCCATCAATTTCTCCACCGCGCATGCGTAGGCAACGTTGTTGGCGAGTGGTGCGAGGTAGTCGAGTCGGTCCGTATAGGGGACAAACTGGTTATAGTGCATGTTCTCCGCGATCTTCTCGTCTCCACGATGGAGAAACCCCAGGTCTGGTTCAGCCTTTGTGACGATCTCCCCATCAAGCTCCAAGATGAGCCGGAGGACCCCATGGGTGGCAGGATGGGAGGGGCCCATATTCAGGACCATCTTTTCTCCCAGGAGATCACTGGTTCCAGCCTGATAGTCCGTAGCAGCCTGCGCCGCGGTAGCGGCTGCATCGGGAGCCTCGTAGATCTTTGTGGCAGAAGGCTCGCTCATTTGCGGGTTACCACGAGAATAAGGCCCCAAAGAGGAGCCCGCCGCAAGGACTTTGTGAAAAATTTCACAAAGTCCGCAAGGGGTCTCGACCCGGGGTTTCCAAGGATGCGGTTGCGAGCTGGGATCCTTGATTTTCAAGGGAATGGTAATTATTTAAGAGATCCTAAGTATTGCCATGGACCCTTCTGTTTGAGATAATGTCAGGAAGTCCTGACTACTATGGGTTACGCAATGCGCTGTTTTTATTCGCCGGAGTTCTATCTCGATCTCCCTATGGATCACCCTTTTCCGATGCAGAAGTTCCGCATTTCGAAGGACATGCTGCTGGAGCAGGGGACGGTCAGGCCGGAAGATATCGTGGAGGTCAGAGCTGCGGCTACCCACGTGCTGGAGCGGGCGCATACCCCGGCATATCTCCAGAAGATTTATCGCGGTCAACTCGATCGCAAGGAGCAGATACAGCTGGGGTTGCCTCTGACTCCTCAGTTATACACGCGGAGTGCGGTGGAAGTCGAAGCTACCCGGTTGGCCTGTGAGGCAGCGCTGGAGGATGGGATTTCGGTAGTCCTTGCGGGAGGGACGCATCATGCATTCCGTGAGCACGGCGAGGGCTACTGTGTGTTTAATGACATCGCAGTTGCGATTCGCAGCCTGCAGATCAAGCGGCCAGGTATCAAGGTGATGGTGGTGGATACCGATGCCCATCAGGGAAATGGAACAAACAGCCTGCTCGACAATGACCCCAATGTCTTTACCTACTCGATCCATGTTGGGCGGAATTATCCCGTGAGGAAGGTCAAGGGATCGATGGATGTTGAGACGGTGCGCTATGTTGAAGGCGAGATGTATCTTAAGCAGTTGTTCTCGACCCTGGCGGCAGCCCTGGATGTCTTTTCCCCTGACCTTGTGATCTGGATTGCGGGGGCTGATAACCACCGTAATGATCAGTTTGGCCAGATGATGCTCACGGTGAAAGATATCCAGCGGAGGGACGAGGTTATTCTGGGTGCCATGTTGCGCAATAGGATCCCGATGGCTTTGTTATATGGAGGCGGCTACAATCGGCAACCGGAGTATACCGCCAAGCTGCACCGAAATACGGTGGTAACGGCAAAGCGTATCATGGGGCAGGTTCGGGGACTCGTTTCCTGAAGTTGTGCGCCGGAGAATTGCGATTGTTGGAGCTGGAGCGGTAGGCGGTTATTACGGGGGGAAGTTGTCCGCCGCAGGTGAGGATGTCTCTTTTGTTGTGCGCTCGGGACTCGCTGATCTTCGGAGGGAGGGGCTCTCGGTGGAGAGTCCGACGGGAGCATTCCACCTGCCGTCGCCGAGGGTTTATGACAATTCCGGAGAGATCGGGCCGGTCGACCTTGTCATCGTAGCGTGGAAGGCAACGGCTAATGAATCGTATCGGAAGGTGATCAGTCCGCTGCTTCATTCGAATACTGCTATTCTGACGCTGCAGAATGGGCTTGGGAATACCGAGAAACTGGCTGAATTGTTTGGGGCGCAGCGGGTTCTTGGGGGACTTTGTTTTGTCTGTATCAACCGCCTCTCCCTCACTCGTATCCGCCATCTTGGGCAAGGGTTGATTACCCTGGGCGAATTTGAGGGGGGGGTAACCGCGCGTTTGCAGGACCTGCTGGGGTGTTTTGAAGCAGCGGACATAAAATGTGGGGCGGTGCAGGACCTCATGCATGCCCAGTGGGTGAAACTTGTGTGGAACGTCCCCTTCAATGGTCTCTGCCTCGCCGAAGGAGGAATCACGACGGAAGATCTCCTTTCATGCCCGGAAGGGGAACAACAGGTAAGAAGCCTCATGCGGGAAGTCGTTGCCGGGGCGGCAGCCCTCGGGAGGCGGATAGCACCGGAGATCCTTGATGAGCAGATCAGGTCAACGCGCGAGATGGGAGCCTATCGCCCATCAAGCATGATTGATTACCTCCAAGGCCGTGATGTGGAGGTGGAGGCGATATGGGAGGAGCCTCTGCGGCGGGCTGAGCAGGCGGGGGCGGAGTTGCCCTTTTGGAGAAGTCTCCTGGGCAGGATCAGGAGGCGTCTTGAGGAGCGGGGCTGATGGGAGATTCCAGAGGTTCATTGGATCCCGGTTGCTCCAGGTCCCCAAGGGACAGGCTTTCCAGGGAAACCCCCCTGGGAAGATAGGGCAGCACGAAGGCTTCACCAAAATCATAGTGACCGGCAAAGTCCTCCCGGGTATCCGAGTCCTGTTTTCCGAACATGCCTTCTTCGATTAATTCGAATACCATGTCGCCAACATCGGAACACTTGTGGACACCCCACTCCCGCAGCAGGGTAAATGCCATGGGCCCGAATTCCTGGAGGGCATGATCGCGGAATCCATGGACCAGTTCCTCCCCGCTGACATGACGGTCCTCCCCATACTCCTCGCGGGTGCGTTTCAGAGTAAAGTCGAGTGCGTCCTTGAGAAGAAAGTAGGCGCCCGCTTCAAAGCGCTTTTCTCGTTCAAGGATGTTTGCGACAGCAGCATCAAACCGCAGGGCCTGCATGATTCAAAGGGTAGGGGTATCGGGTGAATTGCAAAGCGCAAAACCTTACGGTGCGAGGTTCAGGGCAATGCGCTCAATTGTATTTCGAACTTCTGTCCTGATTATATCCGGTGAGTCAAGGCGGCGCGGTTTGTCGTGGCCAACCCAGAGACAGACTGTATGGAGTGAACCGCATGAAACGGCCCAGATATCTGTTTTTGCCGGACTGGTTCCGATGAGGATTCGCTGAGTTCCCCGGGGGAATTGGATGGACAGCGCGGTTCTGGTGGAAACCGGAGAGAACATGGATTTGCTGGATGGTTCGATGGATAGGATCCGGGTTGACCCGGAGTCTCTAAGCTCGCGGAGGAAGTGTGTGCGAGGGCGTTGGCCATCCCGGGTCAGAGTTGCGACCGCGGTGGCAATTTCGAGAGGGGTGGCACCTACTCCTCCTCTGAAAAGGTCGTCATCCCGGAGAAAAGGGCCGTCGAACCCGAACCTCCGCGCGAGTTGGATCAGATCTGCACTTCCGATCTCCCGGCCTGTTCTCAGCGGTTGCCCGCTTACGGGCTGTAAGCCACGTTCCGCCGCAGCGGCATAGATGAACGGGGTGAAGATATCGCCCAGATCACGTCTGGCATCGAGAGCGCGATTGAACAAGGTGTTTCCGGTTGCCCGACCGCCAACTATGCCGCGGATCCCCCCGCTCCCGGGATCAAGGCAGATCACAGCGGCCTGGGGCGCTTGAGGGATTACCTGAACAAGCTTCGTTACCTCATCCTCAAGGAGTTTCTGTATGGCGGCATCGATCGTGGTGTGCAGGTGCAGGCCTCCATCCCGGATTTCCCGGTTGTCGATGAGTTCTTCAAAATGGCGACGAACTGCCTGCAGGGCGGGGTTGCTCCCGGAAGTTTCCAACCCGGAGCGAAGTCCAAGTTTGCTGTCCCTGATTTCCTTCGCTCCGGCATTTGTTAAGATGCCCTCCTTAACCATCCGGGCGAGGACCTCATCTCGCTGGTATACGGCCTTCTGGCGAGCGCGCAGGGGAGAAAAGGCGTGGGGGGCACGAATGATTCCAACCAGCAGGGCGCACTGGTTGTCGCTAAGACCAGAAGCACTCACGCCGAAGTAGCGGCGGGCAGCCTCCTCCAGTCCGTGGCAGCCAGAACCAAAGTAGATCCGGTTGACGTAGGCGGTGAGAATCTGATCCTTTGAATAAGAGGCCTCGATCCGCAGGGAGATGGCAATTTCAAGGAGCTTGCGGTGCAGGCTTTTTGCACGGAGATCGAAGCTGTTACGTGCGAGTTGCATCGTCAGGGTGGAAGCGCCCTGAGTGAACGACATGTCACTGGCATTACGCATGGCGGCTCGAACCAGTCCTGGGATATCTACGCCGTGATGGGTAAAAAACCGTTTGTCTTCCCGGGCCTGCAGCGCAGCGACGAAAAAATCCGGGATTTCCTTACGGGAAATGAGCCGCCTGTTCTCACCGTGGAGGGTTGCAAGCTCCCGGCCTTCCACGTCGAAGATTACCGAACGTTCGGGCATCTTGCGGATCTCCGTGATGTCATGGCGCAGGGAGATCATGAAGTAGGACAAGGATATCAGCAGCAGGATTATTAGGGTGATTACGCCACATCGAAAACCGATATGAATCATCCGCTGTAGCCGGCGTGGAATCCACTTTGGGAGCCGTGAGGTGCGGATGGCTGGTCTCCAGTTTGGGGTGTCCCCGGGTTTCTCCCCGGTTTCGTCCGGAGTCTCTCCTGGTTCGAGGTCGACTGGTGTCTCCTGGTTCGATGAAGGGGAGGACGACTCGCTCTGGTCTCCCATACGCGGGGTCCTCCGGTTTTGTGAATGACGGGACACGGGAGAGGAGAGATGGTTTGAGGCAATGGAAGGGCTGCGGGGCGCCTTTATCGGGCTACTCGACTGGAATGGCGCGACCGGCCGGTGATCTCTCGACCGGAAGAGCCTTTAGCGGATGCCTGGGGCAGAAATCGTTTGGAGAGGGAACGAGATCAGCCGGGGTAGGATCATTGTATGCGGTCTTTGCCTGCTCACATCCGGGAGTAGCATGTTTTCCCGACGAGCGACAGAGACGACATGTTTGGATTGCTACCGGAGGGGTCATCTTGCTGAATTCGTAACGTCCGAGCCGATCGGCAGTTTTCATGACCCGGACCCAGACAGGGAGAGCGAGGTCTGCGCCATAACCTCCCGGAACGATCGGTTGTGGTTGATCGAGTCCGACCCAGACTGCGCAGGTGAGGCCGGAAGAATACCCTACGAACCAAGCGTCCATATATTCATCCGTGGTTCCCGTCTTCCCTCCGGCAGGCTGCTGGAAGCCCAGTTCGCGGCGCATGCTGGAAGCGGTTCCGGAACGGGTTGCATCCTCCAGGATTGTGGAAGTGGCCCAGGCTGCCCCCCTCTTGTCAACCGCAAGGTAGCCGATGGGTTTATGAGTCCAGACTTCCTTGCCATCGCGATCGAGGATCCTGCTGACAAAGTGGGGCCCGTAGCGGGTGCCGCCGTTGGGGAAAATCGTATAGGCGCTGGCCACCTGCTCCGGTGTTGCTTCCCAGGCTCCGAGGTAGGAAGAGGCCTTGTTAGGGATTTTAATTGCGAAGGACTGGTGTGCGAGGGAGCGGACATTTTCCAGTCCTGCAAAGTCACCGATGCGGACCGAGGAGGTATTTCTTGAATCCATCAGAGCTCGCCTTGCACTGACACTTTCAAGATAACTATTATCCGAGTTCTTCGGGGCCCAGTCAGGGGGCGCATACCTGATCTGCCCTGGTTTGATGCGTGAGTCGTCAATATAGGAATCCGGACGCATTCCCCGGTCGAAGGCTGCAAGGTAGACAAAAGGTTTGAAGACGGAACCTATCTGGCGCCTGGCATGGATAGCCCGGTTGAACTTTGATTCATCGGCATCGCGTCCCCCAACGATGCACCGGATGGCTCCGCTCCGGTTTTCCACCGCCACCACGGCACCCTGGAGGTAATCGGGGGCTTCCCGCTGCATGGCAGGACCGGTTTGCCAGCGTGTTCGTGTGTTGTGGCGGTAGCCCGGGCGGCGCTCGATTTCACTGAGCTTGGAATTCAGGTGGCGCTCGGCGGCTTCCTGCAGGTCCTTGTCAATGGTGGTGATGATTTTGAGTCCGCCCTGCTTGATGTATTTCTTGTCGAGATGGCGTTCAATGTCCCGCCGGATCGCATCCATGGCGTAACTGCCTTCAATGATACGGCGGTTTTTCGGTCGGATGTGAAGGGGTTCCGACTGGGCTGCGACTGCTTCAGACCTGGTGATCAGGCCGGTTCGGACCATCGATTCGAGAGTCGAGTTCCGTTCCTTCGTTGTGCCAGTCACATCCTCGAAGGGAGAAAATGCATTTGGAGCCCGGATGATTCCCGCCAGCATGGCCGATTCGGACAAGGTCAGGTCTGCAGCCGATTTTTCAAGATAGGCCCTGGAGGCTGCTTCGACTCCATGAATGGAACCTCCCCAGAAGATGAGGTTCATGTAGTGCTGGAGGATCTCGTCCTTCTCGTAGGCGGCTTCGATACGAAATGCCAATGCGACTTCCAGAAACTTACGGTCCAGGAGTTTCCATTTTGGGCCATGCGTGGGAAGCCGATAGGCATTGCGTGCAAGTTGCATGGTCAGGGTGGAAGCGCCCTGGGCAAAATGCCCTCGCTTTAGATTTTCAACCATGGAGCGTACGACACCGCGAGGGTCGACGCCCCGATGCTCTTCAAATCGTTGATCCTCTCTTGCGATGAGAGCCTTGCGGAAGTGGGGAGAGACCTCTGCAAGGTCAACGACGTAGCGGTGGGCGCCATGCAGACGCCCCAGTTCCTTCATGTTCCGATCGTAAATGATGGACCTTTCGGGCATCCGGGCAACCTGGGACATGTCGTAACGCAGGGACCGGAGAAAATAAAAGATCGTGCTGACGAGGAGGAGCGCTGCAAGGGAACAACCGGCATAACCGATGCACTTGAAGGGGATCCTGAGGAGCGCAGGCCAGTTCCTCGTTATTCTGTTGATGAGCAGGAAGGGCCAGAAGCAGAGAATGAAGAGGGGGCTGTGCTCCCTGGCAGATGCTTTTTTTCGTCCGGGGCGGGAGCGGGAACTGCGGGCGGCTCCTTTCCGGCGAGCTCGTTTGCGGGCCCGCTTACGGGGGGATGACCCGTGGGATGAGGGTGCCCGCCGGCGCGGAGAAGCTTTCTTTTTTGGTCTGCGACTGGCCATCCCGGAAATAAACGGGCCGTGAGGTTATTTTGATCTATACGTTGTAGTGGAGACGAAAAAAAGCCGCATGCTCCGCAAGACGAAAGGAACGGCCGTTGACGCTTAGGTCAAAAGAAGCATATTTGACCGTGATGACACTAGCAAGTGTTCGGCCCTTAGTAATTGCCGTATTTCTCTCCTTCGAAGGGTTCCTTTCGGGCCTGGCCCAGGCCGATGTATCGATACAGCTCAGAGAACTGGAAAGGAAGGTTGAAGAGGTATCCAGACAGGGATTGCCTGCCACGGTTTCACTCTTTTCAGAGAAGAGCGAATCTTCTGGAAGTGGCGTAATAATCTCGCGGAAGGGACTGATCCTCACTGCTGGTCACGTTGTAGAAGGACTGGAGGAGGTCACGGTGGTCTTTCCTGATGGAAAGCAGGCTCGCGGAAGGGTGCTGGGCTCTAATCTGTCCAAGGACGCTGCCATGGTGCGGCTGGAACCAGGGGGAGAGTGGCCATTCGTGGCACTGGGCGATTCAAGGGACACCAAAGTCGGTGACTTCGTGATCTCCCTGGGGCACGCGGGAGGCTATGACGCCCTGCGCAGTCCACCGGTAAGGTTTGGGCGCGTAGTAGCCCTGAATCCTCTGGGGTTTATTGGAACCGACTGTGCTCTTATCGGGGGGGATTCAGGCGGTCCGCTCTTCAATCTCAAGGGAGAGGTGATTGGAATCCACTCATCCATCGGGGCAAGCCTGATGGCGAATAATCACACGGGGGTGCAGAATTTCAAGGCAGACTGGGATCGGCTTGAGAACGGAGAGACCTGGGGAAGGTTGACGATGAATCCGCTGATGAATCCGGACAGACCGGTGATCGGGTTCAACGTGGCAGGGGCCGTTGCTGGTGGTGTGCAATTGGCGGAGGTGTATCCGGATTCTCCTGCCGATGTTGCCGGAATGCGCCGGGGAGATGTGGTGGCCAGGATTGAGGGCCAACCGGTGAAGAACCTACGTGAGTTGCAAGGGATTCTCTCCGGCCATGAACCCGGAAATGAGGTGGAAGTTACTTTTCTTCGTGAAGGTGAAAGCATGACCCGTAAGGTTAAGTTGGCCCGTCTTGGTGACGTGTTGCCTGAGGAGGAATAGTTTTCGGATCTACGTTGCTCGATTATGAAACCTTACGCACATGCGCTGATGTTCCTGATGGTATTCCCGTCCTTGTCTTCTGCGCAGTTGTCCGAGTCGTCCCCGGAGGACCGGGCCCTTCTAGTCGGTCAGGCGGAGAATCTCTTCAAGGCCCTTGTGCCTGCGGTGGAAAACGCATCCTCGGGTACCGTTGAGGTAAGGGTATGGAGGAAGAGGGTTGGGTATGGAACCGTTGTGGCAGCCGGAAAAGTCCTGACAAAATGGAGTGAAGTCAGGCGAGATATAAGGAGCCTGAGTTGTCGGACGGGGGCCGGGAGGTGGTTGTCCGCAGAAGTAAGCGGAGTATATCCCGATGCCGATCTTGCGATCTTGGACGTAGAGGAACTTGAGGCCGACCCGGTAAAATTTGGCGATGAGGGAACCTTGAAACTTGGGAGTTTTCTCGCTCTGTCGCGTCCTGACGGGCAAGCCGCTGGAATGGGAGTGGTGAGTGTGTTGCCGCGTAGTCTGCGGAGTTCTGACCGTGCATTCCTTGGGATCGTCATGGATCTTGAATTCAAGGGGCCTGGTGTTCTTGTTCGCCGGGTTGAACCTGACACAGGAGCCGCTCTTTCAGGGCTCAGGGAGGGTGATGTGATCCTGAAGGTCACGGATCAGGAGGTGAACGGCAGTTTTGAACTGGCGACTCTCCTGCAGCGGTTAGAGCCCGGGCAGAAGGTGGAGATACTCTACAAGCGTTCGGGGAGGCAGGAAGCGGTGAATGTCGTACTCGGTGGGCGACCCCGTGCCCCAAGGATTCCCTACAACCGGATGGAACAGATGAACAGCATGGGGGGACATCGGTATAATGATGTGAAGGATGGGTTCCGCAATGTTATCCAGTCCGATATGCAACTCAATCCGGAGGATTGTGGGGCACCTGTTGTTGATCTTGATGGTCAGCTTGTAGGTATCGCGATTGCCCGTGCCGGGCGTATCAAGTCCTTCATTATCCCGGCTTCAATGATCATGGAGCTTCTCTCCACCAAACCAGTCAAGCCGCAGGCTGAGCCCGGGAATACGGAGGGGGCTCGCCGGCAACCTGGATTCGAGAACGAGGATCCTTTCGAGGTAATGAGACGGAAAATGGAGGAAATGCGGCGCCTCATGGAGGAGATTGAGGAGAACGAAGACTGACTTGAGTCCACGTCCGGGAGACCCTTTGGCTTTTCCGGAGACATTATGAAACCGGATTTTAGCGGGCGCCTTTTGCTGTGAGTGAAAGGCACCCTTGCGGGGGTCGCTGTTTTCTTACGGGATTGCGCTTTCGCTGGCTGGTGGAGAATTCAGGCCGAGCAAGGTGGCTAATACCTTTCCGGCAATCATGAATCAGTGTTCAACTTCGAACTGTCCGGAGTTGCGGCGCTGATCACTTCCGGGGCCAGCGGAGCAGGAGCCTCTTTCTTTGGTCGGGTGGTTAAGGGGTGGACTCTTGTTTTCTCGACAGCAGGGAAGGGAATAATCACCGACGACCAGGCCTTTTCTCTCTGGGATACGGCGACCGGAAACTGCTTCGAGGGACCGATGAAGGGAGAGGTGTTAGGTATCGTTCCGGGAATGATTTCCTTCCGTTCCTCCTGGCAGGTGTTCTTCCCGGAGGGCAAACTCGTCGAGTGAACTCCGGAGGCAGGCAGTTCTTCAAGGACTACCGGGGACCTTCCCTGTCTGGGAAAGGGGAGTGCAGTAGATCTTATTTCTCGGGTCTTGACCCTCAGGGTGCTTCCTTCTCCGGAGCGTTAAGAGCTTCTGGTTCGGAGAGCGGCTTACTGAGAGAGGAGA
>Ga0163180_10001404_pt1 | contig 13667 bp, 18 predicted proteins | sample AtlANTMetagenome_2_FD_109647 | JGI IMG/M metagenome (GOLD analysis project Ga0163180, IMG submission 109647) | Marine eukaryotic phytoplankton communities from the Atlantic Ocean - Atlantic ANT 4 Metagenome | ecosystem: Environmental > Aquatic > Marine > Oceanic | place: North Atlantic Ocean...
AGTTTAAATATATCTTTTATATGTAATCCCATTATCATCTCCTCTATAAATATCATTGAAATTGTCAAAACACTACATTTATTTAAAGAAAAGAGGGCAAGATAGCTCCACCTCACCCCCATTTCTTTATCACGAGCCAATACTATCTTTCGATAGCCTTAGTTCTTATGGTTGACTCTTTTACTTCTATATCGTCACACACTAGTTTAATAGCTTGAGCATAATTATTATTAACTATGTCAAGTATTGCAAACACTTGTGCTTCGACTTCTTTTGCTCGTTTACTCATTAGGAACGCCTCCCTCTTCTTTATAGTTTATACACCATTGTATAATTTTAGCTACTTCATCTGGCTCAATATGAGATAATACATCATCACCTTCATCTTTATATTCTTTAGTTAGCCAGCCTTTATTATTAAATATAGCTACTTCAGCATTTTCACATGAATATCTGCTACCACCATAATTATCTTCTTGCATAGCATGTCTTTCTCTATTTTCTTTATCTTTATTATTACAGTAGCTGAAGTCTCCAAACTGTACTGATACTGTTATACCATTACTAAATGTAATAGAGAATCCTTGACCTCTATTTATAGCGAATTGTGGTTCTTTCATTTATTCTCCTTTATGGCTTGTGATTGTTTTAGTTATTAGAGAGGCATCTGATGCTGTATAGTCCATCAGCCAACTGTTAAGTCTGGGGCCTTTCGCTCGCTTTTATCTTAACTTTTTGTGCACTGCCAGATTATATATACCTCTCTAAATTTATTAGAGAGATGATTGTGCGGTAATCAACCTGATAGTTATTCTGATAATTAGTCAAGGTGTTTCACCTGGATTCTCAACGCTATCTTCACATTCTACTTGCGTAGACTCATCTCTCTAAATCTTTAATGTAAAATATAATGGCTATAACACTTATTTACGCTGTTATACTTTCGCTTGATAACTACTACCAAGACCATTTGTGTTCAACCAAAATAACTTAAAATACCCATTTCATAATACGTAGAAATAAGGCTGTTAAACTTAAAGTAAGGCTAAAGCATAAGAATGTCATAAAACAGTGTAATATGTACGTTTTATAACGTTCTAATAGCCTTTTATCACTATAACTCATTGACTCTCCTTGTTTAGTTGACGTTTATTTATATAATATTGTGTATGTGCAGCACGTATGAAAGTTACGGAGGAGTAAGCTTGAAGCTACATACTGCACACAAAATCGCCGTTATTAGGCAAATATCCCCAATAAAGGGGACAAGCTACACAGTAAGCTGAGTAACAAGAGACTGACGGCCGTCATCGCCAAGACCTTTGAAGTCAGACTCGGACATCAATGTAAACTGATTGTCCCCGTCAACTTGAAGATAGGCAACAGAGCCAAAGGTGTCTCGATAAAGCAGACATTCCTCGTCAGACACATCGTCCGAAGACAGCCACATAGTAATATCTTGACCAGCCTTTGTGGTTGTCTGAGCACCTCTGTTTCTGACTGATACAGAGAAGCTTTGAGAGGCACCGTTCAAACTAACAGAAGCAGAGTATGAAGGACGATTCGTATAGGCATACCAATAGTCGTCCGACTTACTACTAACTATCTTTTGGAAAAACACTTTAATATATCTCATAATTACATTCCTTTCTATTTAAAATGAGAATTAACGAAAATCGCATATAAAAAATGCGAATCAACGGGGCAGGCTTATGAACTCTAGACCTCCACTAAAATCCCCAAATTTTTGAAACTTTTTCTAGGATTGCTTTCCCAAAACCGACCGCTTGGTATGTTAATTTCGTAAGTCCTTTATTTACAGCAACTTAAGCTCTTAAAAAAACTATTGATTATTAAAAAAAAAGTATATAACTTATATAAATTCATTTTTAACGAAATTGATTTAACCTAGTAATTAAGCTACAGTAAGCTTAAGTAAGGTTAGGTTCACAAATCTTTTAGGGATTTGCTCACATAGCTTAAGGGGGTATGATTATGTCTGATATAGATGATAAGAAGAAAAGATTAGCTAAGGGATGCTCCGTATATAGACTAGAAATAGCTTACAATAAGAAAGAGGGCACCGTAGAATATATATGTGAAACTATAGATGAAGATAGCTTTTCAGGGCCTATAGACTGTAGCTGGGATTACTTAACAGATTACTTTGATGAAGAAGATGTTAAAGCTATGGATTCATTATATGAAGTTGGAGAAGCGTGAGATATTATAAAGTAAAAGGTATTAAGCATACAGTATACGAACATAAGCAGGAAGTTCCGCCTCATATAGAGGTTATAACTAACTGGCGTATGGGTAATATAGGAGATTGGGTACTGGCAGATGATAGATGCATAATACAGATATTAAGAAAAGGTGCTATGCTTAGGAAGAATGGTAATAGAGCATACGTAGGTACTTGCACAGGTACCTTTTTAGTACTTCAAGATACTTTCATGGATACAGATAGAAGGACTAATATATACTCATTTGGAGGAGATTCTACGCCAGAACAAGTTGTAGCTAATAGAAGAAAGATGACAGCTAATGAAGAGCTTTTTGTTACTTACGTATCACAGGGTTTATCCCCTGAAGACGCATATATTAAGGCTTTTCCTACTAATAATAAACAATATGCTAGAATGAAAGCTGTAAACTTAATTAAAACGGAGAGGATTAAAACCGCTGTGAAAGAAGAATTAAAACCAATACTACAGGAATTAGATATAGATGAAAAGATGGTTCTTGAAAACATTAAGATAGTAGCTCAGACTGCTGAAAAAGATGATACTAAGCTTAAAGCTCTATTTAAACTATCTGATATATTAGATTTAGAAGATAAGAATTCTGCAAAGGTTCAGCAAATTACTGGTGTTCAGTTTCAAGGTTTAACTAATGATATGATAGATGTCGCACAAAGACCTAAAGAACTCGAAGAGTAATTGCTTAGATTGTGGTTTGCATGAAAATAGTATTTGTCATTGGTTCGAAGAACCAAAGGCAATACCCAGTAATGTTGTTAATAAAGGATGTAAATGGTGGAGAAGTTCACTTGCACAAACAATAATAGAAGATTATGGAGGGGAGGTGCTATATGGACGATATAATCAAATTGGAAGATTTAGAACCAAAGAAAGGAGATAAACATGCCATACGGTAAAGGTACATACGGTAAAAAACGTGGTAGACCATCAGCTAAAGCTAAAGCAGCTGGAAGAAAAAGAATGGGAAAACCAGTTAAAGGTAAGAAAAAAGTAGTAAAAAAGAAAAAATAGTGGCGAATATAAATAAACACAATGTGTCTAAACAAGAGGAGGCACTTCAATTAGCCTCAAAGGATTTAATTGCTTTTGGAAAATTATTCCTGCAAGATGACTTCCTCAGGTCAGAAACGCCTCCTTTCCACTATGAAATAGCAGATACTATTACAGATAAGGAAAAAAGACAAACTGCTATTATACTTCCTAGAGGTCACGGTAAGACTGTACTTACTAAATGTGACATACTTCAAGCTTTTTGTTTTACAAAAGAACCTTTATTTTATGGTTGGGTATCTGCTACAGCTAAACTTGCAACTGGTAATATGGATTATATTAAATACCATTTGGAATTCAATGAAAGAATTTTGTATTATTTCGGTAGCTTAAAAGGCACAAAATGGACAGAAACAGATATAGAAACAACCAATGGATGTAAACTTATTTCAAAATCTAATATTTCAGGTATTAGAGGTGGAGCTAAGTTACACAAGCGTTACGATTTAGTAATTCTTGATGATTTTGAAGATGAGAATAACACGATTACGCCAGAAGCAAGAGCCAAAAACTCTAACCTTATTACGGCTGTTGTTTTTCCTGCTCTTGAGCCTGGTAGTGGTAGGCTTAGAATTAATGGTACACCTGTTCATTACGATAGTTTCATTAATAATCTCATCGTCAATTATGAAAAGTCTGTTAAACAAGGTGAACATTTTTCTTGGGATGTTGTTCTCAAGAAAGCAATAATGGATGATGGAACCATGCTATGGAATAGCTGGTTTGGTAAAAAAGAAATGGAGCGTAAAAAGAAATTCTACGCAGACTCACGTCAACCATATAAGTTTTACCAAGAATATATGATGGAAGTTCAGTCTGCTGATGACTCTATGTTTACCAGAGACCATATTAAATATTGGGAAGGTAAATTCCAATATGAAGAAGAAAGTGATATTTGTTTTTTGAATATAGATGGAGAATTAAAACCAGTAAATATTTTTGCAGGAGTTGACCCAGCTACAGATAGTGCTAGAAGAGATGCTGATTTTTCTGTTATACTTGTTATAGCAGTAGATTCAGATAATAATATTTATGTACTTGATTATATGAGAAAAAGAGGAATACCAGTTCTGGGAATACCAGGAGAAAGAAATAAAGGTATTGTAGATTATATGTTTGATTACTCAGATATTTTTCATCCTAGTTTATTTATAGTTGAAGACACTACAATGTCTAAGCCTGTTTTTCAAGCATTAAGAGCAGAAACAAGAAGAAGAAATGATTTTTCTGTTAGATTTAAAGAAGAAAAACCAGGAACTAGAATGAGTAAACGTGATAGAATACAAGAGATATTAGCTCAACGATTTGCTATTGGTCAAATACATTTAAAAAAAGACCAATATGATTTGGAACATGAAATAGTAACTTTTGGACCACGTATGGGACATGATGATGTAATAGATGCATTAGCATATGCATGTAAATATGCAAACCCCCCTGTTGGTATTCACGAAGAAGGTAAACAAGATAAAAGATTTTATAAAAAAAGACCTGCAGCTAAATCGTGGGTTATAGCATAATGGAGAATTAATGGCTAAAAGAAAAGATAAAGTAGCAGATAGAATACATGAGGTATATCAATACTCTAAAACTGAAAATAGAGTTCAATGGGAATATATTAATCAAAAAGGTTATGATTTTGCAAATGACAATCAATTAACTTATGATGAAAAAGTTTCTCTTGAAGAACAAGGAATGCCTACATTTACAATTAACAGGATTATACCTGTAGTAGAAATGTTAAATTTTTATGCAACAGCTAAATCACCAAGATGGCAAGCTGTTGGAACAGAAGGAAGTGATAGTGATATTGCTTCTGTATTTTCTGATATAGCAGATTATATATGGAATTTATCTGATGGAGATACTATTTTATCTAATGCTATTAATGATTCTGTAACTAAGTCTATGGGCTATTTAATGGTTACAGTAGACCCTGATGCCGATAATGGTATGGGAGAAGTAGTTATAAAACAGCCAGACCCATTTGATATTTATGTAGATAACAAGTCAAGAGATATATTATTTAGAGATGCTGCCTACATATTAATCCGAAAAATACTACCAAAAGGACACCTAGTCCAATTGTTCCCTGACAGCAAAAGAAAGATAATGGCAGCATCTTCTAATGAAACAGAATATGAAAATTATACTGAAAAGACTACAGATTTAAGTCAAAAAGATTTTGGATATAAAGATATGAATAGTAATAATTCTTTATATAGTGAGGAAGAAAATGAATTAATAGAATTTTTTGAAATGTATGAAAAAGAAAAAGTAAAATATGTTAATTTGTTTTATAGAATACCTCCAGATGAAGCTAAAATACAAGAAATACAACAACAAGCTCAAATTGTAATTTCTAAAAAAAGAGCTGAGATGGAAGTTAAATTAAAAGAAACTATGATGGAAATGCAAAATGCTGTTCAACAAGGTAAGATGCTAAATGAAAGAATGCAACTTGAAATGCAAAAAGAACAGGAAATGATGGAAAAGCAAATGGAATCTATTGCTGTAGAAGTTAGACATCAATTGCAAGAAGAGGCTTCCAAAGTAGATAACAAAATTATTACTAAAGAAGAATATGATGTATTATTAAAGGATAACACATTTAAAAGTAGAGTTGTAGAAGCTATAGAGTTTCATAAAACTGTAGTTAAACTATGTTGCGTAGTAGGTGATAAAACATTGTATATCAAGTACTTGCCAGTATCTGAATATCCTATTGTTCCTTTTCATTATAAATGGACAGGCACACCATTTCCTATGTCAGCTGTATCGCCATTAATTGGAAAACAACGAGAAATTAATAAGGCTCATCAACTTATGATACATAATGCATCATTAGGTAGTTCATTAAGATGGGTATATGAAGAAGGTAGCGTAGATACAGATTATTGGGAGAAATATTCATCAGCACCTGGAGCATTATTACCAATGAGACAAGGTTATAATCCACCTACTCCAGTGCAACCATTTCAGTTAAATAATGCATTTTTTAGTTTAACTCAAACTGGAAAACAAGATATGGAATATTTAGCAGGTATATTCTCATCTCAGATGGGAGATACTGGAGCAACTCAAGATATGCCTTATAAAGGTATGTTAGCTATGGATGAGTATGGTACAAGAAGAATTAAATATTGGATGAAACATTGCATTGAACCTGCTTTAAAACAATTAGGTACTGTAGTTAAAGAATATTCTCAATCTGTATATACTGCTCATAAAACATTTAGAATTGTTCAACCAAATGCTATTCAAGAAGATAGACAAGTTGAAATAAACGTTCCAATGTATAATGATTTAGGTCAAGCTATCGGTAAATGGAAAGATTATTCATCTGCTAAATTTGATGTTAAAATAGTTGCTGGCTCTACCTTACCAATTAATAGATGGGCTTATTTAGCTGAATTAAAAGAACTTATGAATCTTGGAGTTGTTGATGATATTGCTGTATTAGCAGAAACAGATATTAAAAATAAAGAAAGTATCGTTAAACGTAAAAGTTTATATTCTCAACTTAAAGGTCAATTGGCAGGTAAAGATGAAGAAATTAAAGAAAAAACTGGAACAATTGAAACACTTACTAGGCAACTTGTTCAAGCAGGTATTAAAAATAAAATTATGCAAGGTAATGTTGAAGTTAGTAAAAAGACTCATGATGCTAAATCAAGTATATATAAAGATGAACTTGAAAGTAAAGCTCAGATGAAACATTTTAGGAAGGAAGTTCAAAATGATGAAAACAAATTTCAACAAAAAAATAAAGACTTGGAAAAATAATAAATTTGAATTTATATTACATTCATAATAAAGGAGAAAAATAACTATGGATAATGAAGAAAACATACAAGGTAACCCAAAAGCAGTAAATGATGCTGTTCTTGGCTCCGAAAGTGATGATTTCTTTTCCGCTCTTGACGAAAGCGTTAATGGTTTAGTACAAGAGCCTGAAAAGCCTGAAGCACAAACTGAGGTAACCTCTGATAATCAGAGCTCCAATCAAACAGTTAAAACTGAGGCATCGGTATCACAAGGTTCAGAAACCCCTGAGTTAGACAGTCTGAAAAAACGATACAGTGATTCCAGTCGTGAAGCGCAGAATTTGAAAGCCCAACTTAATGAGTTGAAACCTTTCGTTCCAGTGTTAGATGCGATGAAAAAAGATAATGGTTTAGTAAATCATGTTCGAGATTATTTTAAAAATGGAGGCGAGGTTAATACAAACATGAAAGAGCAATTAAAGCTTGATGATGATTTTGAATTTGACCCCGATGACATGGTAAGTAATCCACAATCTGATTCTCGTAAAGTTTTTGATAATATGGTATCTAATATTGTAAATCAAAAAGCTAACGAAATAATCAATCAACAGAATCAACAAGCCGAACAAAGTAGGCATAATGAAACTGTAAAAAAACAAGCTGCTGAATTTATGCAAAAACATGGAATGACTGAAGATGAATTTCGTTCATTTGCTACAGAAGCTCAATCTAGGATTAATGAAAGAGGTATAACTTTTGATGATATGTACGCAATGGTAAATCAAAATAAAGTTAATGCTAATGTCGCTAATGCTACTAAAAAAGATATGATTAATCAGATGAAGAATGTTCGTGACATACCTACCAGTGTCGGTAGTTCAAATAATGCAGGTAAAACAAATAGTATAAATGACGATGCATTTGATGCACTACTTAACTCAGATGGAAATATAGAAGAACTGTTAGGTTAAGGCACTTGAGCCAAACCTAACTTAAACCCAAATCAAAGAAAGAAGGAGTTAGAAATGGCTTTAAATGATTACGTTCAACTGAGCGAATTGGGTGTTACCGATTTTGATAGCGGACAGGCTCCAGGAGCAGGCAATAGTCTGAATACTGGGGATTTAAGACGTAAGTATAATTTTGGTGACAGAGTTTCTGAGTTAGCAATAGCTCAAGACCCATTTTTTCGCTTTGTTAGTAAAGTAAGTAAAAAACCAACGGATGACCCTCAGTTTAAATTTACTGAAAAAAGAGGTTCATACCACAAAAGATACGCATATGTAATGGGATTTGTCAGCAATGGTTCTGATGAATTTGCAGATGCAGAATTAGACCGTTCTGATGCAGGAGCTGCAGTAACAGCAGCTGGACAAAATGTTCAGTTGTATATGGCTACTGATTGGAAATCAGCTGGTAATATTCAAAATGTTTACGGTAATACAGCTACTGACGTTACTGTAGGGGGTACAGGAACTTCTCCTGAGTTTTTCCTACCAGGTCAGTTAATTAAAATACCTGTAACTACAGCTGCTGGAGGTGCAGGAGCACCAACTGATTACCATATAGTTAAAGTAAGCAATGTTGTTGCTGGATTAACTAAGGATAGTAAAGAATGTGCTAGAGTAGATGGACAAATTGTTAAGCTTGCTGCTTCAGCAAATGAGCTTGCATCATTCCATACTGATAACTTTAGTCCTTCAAACGACTCTGCTGGAGATGAAGTAGTTGCTGATAAATCAATTTCTGAAACTCTAGAAGGTTCTCGTTCTTATGTTGTAGGTACTGCTCATGGCGAAGGTGAAGGTTACCCTGAGACATGGAAAGACCAGCCATATAGTACAGCTTATGGAAGAACTCAAATATGGAAAACTTCATGTGCAATGACGAACACTGCTCGTGCAACTTCACTTAAGTATGAAGGTAACGAATGGGCTAGAGTTTGGAAAGAAAAACTAATTGAACATAAGTTTGACATGGAATCTTCCTTGCTGTTTGGTTCTCAAAGCGATACATATTACACAACTCAAGGTGCAGTAGATTATATTTTAGGATACGGTAACCAATTTACTTTGGATACTGCTACTAAAACTGCTGACAGCTTTTTAGATGATATGTCTAGCTACAAAGACCCAAGATACAATAATGGCGGTGCGACTGTATTTTTTGTTAGTACAGCAGTTTATAACTGGATGCACAAATTAGGTGGTTACATACATAACAATCTATCATTAGGTAATGCTACTGATAATAGAGGTGCTATGTACACAGCTGATTTTGCAATGACTGGCAAGAAAAAAGTTCTAGGTGTAGATATTACTACATTCTCAACACCTTACGGTGATATGAATGTGGCTAGAAATATTCACTTAGATGGTACTAACATTAAAATGATTGGTATTGATATGAAGAACTGTGCTTATAGACCTCTTGTTGGAAACGGTCTTAACAGAGATACTTCAGTCTACGTTGGTGTTCAAACACTAGAAAACTCTGGGGTCGACAGAAGAGTAGATTTAATCTTAACAGAAGCTGGGATGGAATGGTCAATGCCTGAATCTCACGCTATCTGGTTATAAGGAGGTAGAGTATGGCAAATCCAATGTATGGACAAAATAAGTTCGATGATAAAATTGCTAGTAATGCTAAATGGCGTTTAAGTAATGAGCTAGACCTTACTTCTACAGCTGGTGTATATCCTGTTTGTACAGTACCTGCTGGTTCTTATGTATTAGGTGTTAAAATACTTGTTACATCTGCAATCACTGCTGGTTCTATGGATATAGATGTAGGCGATGGCGATAATGCTGATATGTTTGTTGATGGTTGGGATGGAACTGCTGGTTCTGTTGCAGTCAATACAATAATAGATGCATCAGGTTCTGCCTTAGAAGCTGGAGTTGCAAGTGGCAAATATTATGCTTCATCAGATACTATAGATGTAGATATTAATACAGTTGCTGGTGCTGGTAAAATTAAATTACTAGTATTATTAGCTGAATCTGCTCCTGTAACTTTATCATAAGTTAAATAAAAAAAACGAGTCTGCTCTCCTTCTTGGTTGTTTCTCCAAAAAGGGGAGTAGGCTCAAACTTAAGGAGATTTTAAATGGCGACAACAATAACGCCCGCAACACTTACCGTAACACATACAGAGTCTGTAAATTTAAATGGACAAGAACAAGGTTCTACTAATAGTTTTACAGTAGGTTCTGTTAATGAAGTTTTTAAAAGAATAGTTACTTGTCCTGCTAATTCAGAAACTACAGTAGTGGTATTTCATAGTTCTGTAGCAGATGCAGCTTTAGCACCTTTAGATATTCAAGATGTTAAATATATAAGAATTAGCAATAAAGATGCTTCTGAAGCTTGTACAATAAGTTTGCAAATAGATGTTGGAGAAGATGATACAGCTGCCGATACTTCAGGCAGTATAAGATTACAACCTAAACAAAGTTTTATAATGGGTAATCCAGAAGATGGTGTAGGAGTAAGTGATGCTAATGCTAACCTCGTAACAGATTTAGTTGATTTAGAAAGTATAGTTGTGTTTACAGCTTCTAATACAGTAGATGTTGAAGTTTTTGTGGCTAGTGTATAATGGCAACTTTTGAAGAACATATAGAAGGGTTAACTCAGATAGACATAGGAGCTTCTACAAGTCCATCTACATCTGATTTAACTGAAATATTAAAAAATGCAGTTGTAGTTACTGTTAATAATGTTGTTACATTAAAACCACAAGAACTATCTAAATTTACATCTACAACAAATCACACAGCTTATGTTGAAAAGCAAGGTCAAATACTTTCTGTAACAAGAGAACATGATAGTACAGATATATTAAGACCTGCAACTCCTATTAATCCAGCTTTAAGATATGAAGCAACTGATAAAGATAGCTTAAATTATAGGTCTAAATATAATCCTGGATTTTATGAATTAGATGGTAAGATATATGTAGTTCCTGGTGCAGGAGGTGGTAATAATGATATAGTAGTTACTCAAGTTAATTATGATACTGGTATAGCTGCAGGAGATAATTATTTATCTGGAACAGTAGATAACTTTCCAACTGATTACGAACCTTTATTAGGTTTATATGCATCTGCAATGATATGCAATGCTAAAGCTATTGAAATTAATAATAATATGCCTACATTACCAACTGCTCCTAATATGCCTGATTTAAATATTGAAGATGTTGATTTTCCAGAAATACCTATGTTTGAGGTAACTTTACCAAATTCAAAACTTACAAATATAATGTCAAGTATAAATCAAGAAGATTTTGATAAATCAGATAAATTATTATCTGTGTTCGATAAAGAGATGGATTTATATTCTAAAAAGTTTGATAAAGAATCTAAATTATATGAAAAAGAATTAGAAGTATTTAAAGCAGATTTAGAGAATCTTTCTAAAAATGCTGATAGAAAAACAAAGGTACAATTAGATGAGTATACTAAAGAAATAGAATTATATGCTTCAGAAGTAAATTTATTTAAAAATGATTTAGAAGAAGCTGCTGTTCAGTATAAATGGTATTCTTCTCAATACGTTGGATTTATGAATCAATACAATTCATTATTAGGTATAAAAACACCTAAACCAAAAGAAGAAAAAACTCAAAGAAAGGAAGATAAATAATGGCTAATGAAAGTGTTGAAGGTAGCTTATCTTTTAAAATATTACCAGAAGAAATAAGAAAAAGATTTAAAGGTTCAATGTCATATTCTGCTATTGATGCTAATGATAAATGGGTATATAAAAAATTACAAGTAACTCATTCAAGTGCTGCTATATTAGATACAAATGATGATTATTTAATGGCTCCAACAACATCAGTTGCAACTGGAGATAAATATAAATTTTTACTAATTAAACATACTGGATATACAGATTCAAATGAAAATATAGATTCTGTTTTTAGTGTAATGTTCTCTATAAACGATGATACTCCAGCTTATAATGATAGTAATTTAATAGTTATATCTCCAGGAGATACTATAGCTTTAAAACTTCCTAATTGTACAGTAGCAAATTTACGTGCAATGACTTGCTCAGTAACAAATGGAACTCCTGCTGCTGATGGTACAAGTGGAGAAAATGCTTTGATAGAAATAGCTGCAATTTTAGATGATATAGCATAGGAGATAATATGAATATTAAAGAATTAATGGAAAGAGTAGGAACTAATGCAACTGGTAGAGCTGTTGCTTATATTAAAGATGGGTTGGAAGAAATTAATATGCTTACAGAAACTCATACTAGAGTTGAAACATTTGATATAACAACAGACCAAAGATTTTATACTCTTCCAAATGAAATGTTAAAAATGATTGACATAAGAGTTAAAAATCATTTAAATTCTAAAGATGAATACAGAAGTATTCCAAGAATGATACATCAACCAAAAACAAAAGATGCGAATGACGAATAATGGCTACAAGTAAAGAATATGCATGGTATATAGAAGGTAATCAAGTAGCTATCGTTGAGAAAGACGTTAGCTTTGATAATGATATTAATAATAAAGATTATGGTCCAGGAGCATCTCGTCAAAAATGGGATTCACCTAAAACTACTATAGCAGATGGATTAAAAGTTAAATATGTATATGCTCCTAATTACAGAATAAATATAACAGATACAATCCATACAGATTTAGTAAAATATAGAGCTACTAGTGGCGGTAAACTACAACTTAAAGGACCTGATGTTCGTAATTACGATACTACTATGGACGCAGGAGGTTATATAGTATTATCCAATGCTGGGAAGTTTAATGGATTGCATAAGATTAATTCTTTTGCAAATAGTGGTGGTACAGGTGATATAATTGAATTAGATACATTATATTCAGGGGCTAACTCATCATGGACAGATTTTGAGGAAACAGTTACAATGTATTATGATATTTCTGCATTAGAAGATGAATCATTTGAATTAGATTTACCTTTATATTTACAGAAGGCTTTAGTATATTACGTGAAAGCTAAACTAGCGGAAGATGCTGGTGAAATTAAACTACGTGAGTATGCAATGCGTGAGTTTAAAAAAATGATAGAGAAACACGAAAATTCAAGAATTAGTGGAGTCAGAATAACTTCTTCTGGTTCACACGCAATAAGATAACATAAAATAGTACATTCATGCTCAAGACAAGAGCTTAAAGTACAACTCGAAGGGAGAATAAAATGTCAAGCAAAACAAGCCTACAGGCTCTTACAGTTCAGGAAGCTCAAAACGCTTCTATGGGACAAGCAGGAGCAAAATTCATTTCAGATACTTCAGTGCATACACCATCTAGTGGTAATTTTGTAGCTATACAATGTATAGAAGATACAGTATTTAATGCATTAACACCACTTGATACTACTAATGGTTATGGTGTTGGAAGTTATAATGGAAATACAATGGCATCTGAAACAATACCTGCTGGAGTAACTATTTATGGTAGATGGACTACTATAGATTTAACTTCTGGTGCAGTAATAGCTTATATAGGTTAATAAAATGCCTAGACTTGGAATAGGTAGTAGTATATCAAAATCAAGTATTGTTACACCTGGAATCGTAACTGA
>Ga0163180_10001409_pt1 | contig 13624 bp, 11 predicted proteins | sample AtlANTMetagenome_2_FD_109647 | JGI IMG/M metagenome (GOLD analysis project Ga0163180, IMG submission 109647) | Marine eukaryotic phytoplankton communities from the Atlantic Ocean - Atlantic ANT 4 Metagenome | ecosystem: Environmental > Aquatic > Marine > Oceanic | place: North Atlantic Ocean...
CGAGACCGGACTGAGGAGACCCCCCTGATGTCGAGCGAAGCGACACCCGGACTGCGCCAGGTTCTCTTGGTCTTGGCCGCCATGTTCGCCTTCTCTCTGATGGCCTTCTTCACCCGTGGAGCACAAGCCCACATCGTAGGTGTTGCAGCCTGGCGCGCAGTCTTTGTCGCCATCATCTTTGCCGTGTCCGCCATGGCCATGGAGGGAGGGACTTCAGCCCTTCGGCCCGACTCGGTCACCCTCAAGCTGGGCGCCTGGCTGGGCGTTGCGCTGGCGGTGGCTTCTTCAACCTTTGTGGCCGGGTATGCCCTGACCACGGTGGCCAACACCATCTTCCTGCACAACTTGGCGCCGGTGGTGGTCTTTCCACTGGCCTGGTGGCTGTACAAGGAGAAGGCACAGAGCGGTGCAGTCACCGGTGCAGGGATCGCGCTCTTTGGGGTCGCGATGCTCACAGGAGTGAGCCTGTTTCAGGTGACTCATTACGCCAACGCGCGCTTCTTGCTGGGCGATCTACTCTCCTTGGTCAGTGCACTGGGCTACGCGGCTGTGATCGTCATCACCCGCATGACACGCCGCGCCGAGACACCCATCCTTGGCACCTTGTTTGTGGCCTGGTCCGTCGCTGCCGCCCTGCTGGTTGTCGTGGCGTGGGCCTGGGGAGCACTGACCATTCCGGGAAGTGCTGTCCTCTGGATACTGGGGCTGGCGGTCATCTGCACCAATGTGCCCTTTTACCTCCTCAATCTGGGCATGCGCTCGGTGAATGCAGGCATGGCTGCAGTCCTCTCTCTCTCCGAGGTTCTGTTTGCCACGATTCTTGGAATCCTGGTCTATGGAGAGCACCTGGCGCCGATTGGATGGATCGGTGGTTTGCTCGCTGGACTGGGTGTCTTGTACGCCATGACTCAGCACGAGGATGCACAGGCGAATGTCGCGGAGCAGATCTCCTTGGATGAGCAGACCCGGGGCCGCCGGGTCTGGCGGGTGATGCTGGGTCTGGTCTTGCTCAATGGTGGGGTCCTCATGGGGATCACTGCCGGGAGCACCTCAGGGATGTTGCTGGGCCTAGCTGGCTTGGTGATCCTCGCCCGCCTTGGGCCGTCGGTCGCCCACACATGGCTTGAGGGGCGTTTTGGCCGAACCATTGGCTGGACCGGTGCGGCTATCGCGGCGATTGCAGCTGGCGGATGCTTTGTGCGCGGCGGCTCGCTGGAGGTGGTCGACAGCCTGTGGGGAATTGTGCTCCCTGTCTGTGTCGTGATCATTGACCGCTTCTTGGTCGCCGGGGAAAATGAGCGAGAAGACCTGCCGCTGATACACCTTGCACTTCTTCTGCTCGCCGGTGGCCATGCGCTCGGCTGGATGCAGCACTCAATGGCTCACTTCACCATCGAGACTGCAAACTTCGCTCTTGGTTGGGCAGCGGTTGGCCTCGTCGTTGCGGGGATGACCAAGGGGCTTGTCCAAGCGCGGCCGTCTGCGCAGCCAGCCTTGATGCGCTTTGAGGCACCCGCCATCTGGCTGTCTGGCGGCCGTCGGTCGATCGTGTTGGCTGTTGGCCTCTGGGCTGCGGGCGCGATTCATGTCATCCCGACGGGGAGTGTCGGGATCATCGAGCGCTTTGGAGCGCCGGTTGCCCAGACCGATGGCGCGGGCCTGGCTGTGCGCATCCCGGCACCAATCGAGCACCTCGCGGTGGTGGATACATCCAGTGAGCGTCGTCTTGCGCTGTATGAGGGTGGACGCACGCTGCTGACGGGTGACCAGTCCATGGTCAGCTTGGATGGCGTGCTGCATTACACCGTCTCCGACCCGGAGCGCTTTGCATACAGCACCTCGAGCCCCGATGAGCTGCTGATTTTCTTGGCCCGTGCCGCGATGGTCCAAGTGGTGGTCCGCAGCACGCAGGATGCGGTGCTGACCACGGGCCGCGCTGAGATTGAGGCTGCAGTCCTCCATGCAACACAAGTCCGGGCGGATGCTGCGGCCCTGGGGGTTCGCGTCACTGCCGTGCATCTCACGCAGGCTGCGGTGCCGGCGCCGGTCTTGGCGGCCTTCCTGGATGTGATCAGTGCAGACGAGGAGAGGCAGACCCGAATCAATGAGGGCGAGGCCTATGCCGCCAAGGTGGTACCAGAGGCCCGTGGAGGTGCGCTGGCCGCGCTTTCGGGTGCCCAGGGGAAGTCGGCACTGATCGAGGCCTCTGCACATGGGTCATCGGCAGAGTTTCTGGCCATCTCGGCGGGTGGAAAGCGCTCACCAGCGCTGACCCGTGCGCGCTTGACCTGGGAGAGCTTGGAGAGACACCTTGCCCCCGCACGGCTGGTGCTTGCACCGGCGGGTGTGCGGGTCTGGTGGGGAGAGACGGCGAGCGGTGAGCCGGTGGATATTGATGCAAAGGACGCGACAGGGAGCAAGAAATGAAGCGAATCCTGTTTGGCGCTGCACTTGTGGCGTGGTTGGTGGGTGGAAGCCTGTACACGGTGGATGCCAGGGAGGTGGCGGTGGTCACCTTGTTTGGCAAGCCGATGACGAAGGTGATGGAGCCCGGGTTGAGAATTCGGGCCCCTTGGCCGATTCATCAGGTGGTCCGGTTTGATTCCCGATCCCACCTACTGAGCGTCAAGCCGGCGGAGGTACTGACCAAGGACAAGAAGAACCTCGTCGTGGAGGCATTTGTTCTGTGGAAGGTCGCCGACCCGGAGCGCTTCTTGGAGGCAGTGGGCTCAGCCGATGTGGCGGAGACTCAGCTCTCCGACTTGGTTGTCAGCCGGATCGCCGCAGGGCTCGGGCGCAAGAATTTCCAGGACCTGATGAGTGTGGAGGGGCAAGGCAATGCCATGCTGCCCACAGAGCTTGTGCAGGAAGTCTCTGAGGTTGGCCTCGATCGTCTTGGCGTCGAGGTTCTCGATGTGCGACTGCGTCATGTGGGACTTCCGCTGCAGAATGAGCAGTCCATCTACGCACGCATGCGTGCGGAGCGATCTCGGATCGCCAATGCATACCGCTCAGAGGGCCAAGAGCGTGCGGTAGTCATTCGAGCCGAGGCGGACCGTCAGGCCGCGGAGATCATTGCGGGCGCGGAGAAACAGGCTGCTGAGATTCGAGCTGTTGCGGAGGGCAACGCTGCACGCATCTATGCGGCAGCCTATGCCAAGGACCCAGAGTTCTATCGCTTTATGCGGCGCCTTGAGGCCTATGAGCAGATGCTCGATGAAGACACCACGCTTGTGGTTCAGAGTGACGGTGCGCTGTTTGGTGCACTTCAAGGGGAGGTCCGTTGAGCAAGGCTCGTCTCCTTCTCGCAGCCGTCGCATCGGTGGTGCTCGCATCGAGCAGCATCGTGGCTGTAGACTCGGGTGATGTGGCTGTTGTCTATCGGTTTGGATCGATCGCACGGACAATGGGGCCTGGATTGAATCTGCGGGCTCCGTGGCCGGTGGAGTCCCACGAGATCGTGTCGGTCAGTGAGGTTCGTCGCGCAGAGCCTGGCCGCAGGCGAATGCTGACCGGCGATACCAACCTCGTGGACATCGATCTGGTCGTTCAGTACTCGGTGTCCGATCCAGTTCAATTTCTTCTCGGGCTGGAGAACCCCGAAGAGACGCTCTCCAGCGTAGTGCTGGGCGTCACAGCAGATGTGGTGAGCACCTTGGGTGTGGACGCGCTCCTCACCACAGGCCGAACGGATCTTCAGCATCGGGTGGGTGAAGAGGTCCAGGTGGCCCTCAGCCGCTGGGACGCCGGTGTTCGCGTGGCATCGATTGAGGTCCGGGAGCTCAGTCCACCTCCGGAAGTTGTGGATGCCTTCAACGATGTCTCAAGTGCCCGCGGTGATCAGGAGACCTTGGCATTGGCCGCCGAGGCCTACGCCTCTGAGCACCTGCCCGAGGTGCGTGGCCAGGCTGGCGCTGTCCAAGAACAAGCCCGCTCGCATGCTGCATCGCGTGCGGCACAGGCTGCAGGCGATGTCGCTCGCTTTCGTGCCCTGCATTCGGAGGCCGCATCGTCGCCTCTGGCGGTTCGCTCCCACTTGTGGTCACAGACCGCTGCCAGGGTTGGAAAGGTGGTTCAGGTGCACGTGATCAAGGGCGATACCGAGGTGCGAATCGGGGGTGCCCCCTGACACACTGGCAGGTGGGCGGCATGCTGCTTGTCTTGGGGTGCGGCATGAGTGCGCCTCCGCCAGATCGAGTAGAGCGGCTCTGGATGAGTGCGCTCGCACCCTTTGATCAGGATGGGAATGGGCGTCTTTCATCCGCTGAGTATGGGAACCCGACACCGCTACAGATTCCCTTTGACGTTGGGGATCTCGATGGCGATGGGTATCTCGACGTTGGCGAATGGAGAGACATGATCCTGCGCTCCCCACCTCGATTCCAGCGCGATCTAAAGCCGAAACGGCGTGAGGCCATGCTGGCGGCGCAGCCCAAGCCGCAGCTGGCTGAGGGCGGCGTCCCAATCCGGGCGAGGTCCGCGCAGTCGATTCGTTCGTTGGAGGAGGTGGCTCAGATCCGTGGCTTGCTGCAGCGGAGATCCATGCCACCGAAGGCTGCAGACACACCCAACATCTTGATCGTGGGGATGGACACAACTCGCGCGGATCGAATGTCGGTCTATGGTCATGATCGTGACACGACACCCAACCTCCGGGACTTTGCTGAGAAGGGGGTGGTCTTCGAGCAGTCCATTGCAAACAGCAATGAGTCCTTGTACTCCCACGCCAACCTCTGGACGGCCCAGTATGCCTCGGAGATCGCCAAGCCTGTCTATGAAACCTTCGTGCTGCCGGAGTCTGCGACGACCATGGCCGAGGTGCTCAAGGTCTATGGCTATGAGACGGCGGGCTTTGTTGCCGGTGGTCACCTGGATGCGGACTTTGGACACGCTCAGGGCTTTGACTCGTATGAGGCCCAGGTGGGCTTTGGTTCCTTCTGGAGCACGGTTCCTCAGGCTCTGAAGTGGATTGATGGGCGGGCTGAACAGACCCCCTGGATGGCCTTTGTTCATGGCTATGATGCCCATGCGCCTTACCGCACCGCTTCGCCCTTTGGTCATCGGTTCTACCAGGGAGAAGACCCACATCCGGCCGATGAATTGATGTCCGACCCACAGCTGGCGGAGCGCATCTACAAGCGGACCTTTTACCCTGGGCGATCGCTGTTCTTCGATCACCCCAAGGGGTTCCGGATTCTCTCGACGGGTACCTATGATCAGGTCGCGGAGCAGACATCTGGGGTCACGATTCCTTTTGGTGAGGAGAACATCGCTCACCTGAAGAGCCATTACGATGGCTGCTTGGCTTATGCCGATCTTCAGATTGGCCTGTTGCTTACTTCACTGGAGAACCGGGGCTTGCTCTCCAATACGGTGGTCATCATTGTTGGCGATCACGGTGAAGATCTCCTGGACCATGATTTTGTGAATCATCGGACGGGACTGTATGACTCCATCATTCGCGTTCCAATGATCGCTGTCGGCCCTGGCTTTCCTGCCGGTCTTCGAGTCGATGGACTTGTCCAGGCCCTCGATCTGCTTCCAACAGTGCTGAAGGTGGCGGGTGCGCAGGTGCCAGTGGGTAGCCGTGGACGGCCACTGCAGGATGTGGTGACCGGCGATGCTCCTGAGCTGGACGTGGTGTTCTCCGAGGGCGTAATGGACATGCTTTCTGTGCGGACAAAGAGCCACAAGCTGATCGCCAGGGGCTTTCCACTTGCCTCACCCGATCTTGTGTCGGTCCTTGCCTCGACGCCGATGGATAGCACTCAGTTTGCGCTGTACGATCTTCAAGCAGATCCCGGTGAGCGAGAGAACCTCCTCACATCTGAAGCTCCTCAGGCAAAGGCCATCGCCGAGTCGCTTCGAGCCAAGATGCTCAAGTGGCGTGTCGACCTGGCGATCGGTGCCGCAGCCTTGGACCCATCACGGGTGAATCCTGCAGTGGCCGAGCAGCTCCGCCTGCACGGCTACTGGCGCTCTGTCTCGGGCGATGGGGGCTGACTGAGGCGCATGCGAAGCTGATCGAGTGCTTGCTTGTAGGCGTCGCCGCCGGCCGTAGACAATGCCTCGATCTTGGCCAGTGAAGGGACGTCGGTCCCCGGCCTGCGGGTCTCCACTTCGATCGCGAGGAATCGCATTGTCTCCCATCGTGTCCGGGCCGCTGCACTTCTAGGTTGCGCCTTCCGCCACTGTGTGACGGATACAGGGGGGCGGCCCGGGCGCTGATCGAAGTAGGCGGGGTCTTGTGCCTTGAGTGAGCCCAGGATCTCCATAGGGCTGAGGCCGCCACTCTTGTCGAGGTCAAGAGAGTGGAAGTCCGGTGCAGAATATGCGGTCCTTTCGTACTCCGCAGGCTGGATGATTCCGTCGTCATCTTGATCGAGATGCGCAAAGATTCCTGCGATGGCACGGTCTTCTGACCATGTGAGTTTCTGGGGCTGCTGTGTGCATCCTGCCAGAAGCATGCAGACCAATCGGATCTTCATGGCCCCCCCCAATATCCGCGCTGCTGGAGGATCTTTCTTCGGGCCTCGCTATCGGCACTGCGCTGTGGTGTGTGTGGCGTGAGGCTGCTGCGCCACTTCTGCAGGTCGGCCTTCAATTTCGGTTTTTCAGCCATGCCCCAGGACTCATAAGCGGGGCTCGTCAGCGGAGTGGCCTGCATTGCCTGGGCCAGGCGCTTGGAGTGGGCGGAGAGGCCAGAGAACATCAAGCCACCGTCCTCTCCGACGGCAGCAACGATTCGCCAGGGGCCCTCGGCGAAGACCGCAGATGGAGCGGGCTGTGCCTCACCACGAAGCGTAGGCATCAAAGACGCACCGTGCAGGCCGGCGGGTGCTTGTGCACCGGCCAACTCCAGCACTGTGGGCATCAGATCGATCAGGCCGGTGAGTCGGTTGCTCTGCTGGGCATGCGTCAGCCCGCCTGGTGGTCGGATGATGAGGGGCACCCGCAATAGCTCCTCGCCCATGTGAAGCCGGTGATTGAAGAAGCCGTTCTCCCCGAGCTCTTCTCCATGATCGGACATCACAATGATCCATGTGGTCTCGAGGAGCCCGCGCTTCTCCAACTCTCCCATCAGAAGCCCGATCTGAAGGTCGGCGTAGGTGACGGAGCTGTCGTAGATCTTGCGGATGCGCTCGAGGTCGACAGGCTGCAGAGAGATCGCATCTTCATCGGGCTGGATTTTTGCTCTCGCGGATGTCGAGTGCGGACGAAGTGCGTCGAGCTGGACCAGTTGATCAAAGCGTCTTCTTCGGTGCCAGACACCGTCGACGACCTGCGCGGTTCCGTGGATGCTCCGCACCAGCCCCTGCCCGGGCCCCGGGGGAGTCATCGATGCATACATGTACCCCACGGGGCTTGGCTTGAGGTATCGGGAGTGTGTGTCGTAGCCGTGCAGGAACAAGAAGAAGGGTTCATTGTTGAGCCCATCCACCCACCCCAGCGCCGCGGGAGCCGTGTGCCAGAGACTGCCCCACTCCTCTGGCCCTGCATAATGGTCGAAGCCTTGTCCCAGCCCAAAGGCTGGAGAGAGGTGTCCGCCTGCCACCGAGCCGCCGGTCTTGTAGCCATACAATCTCAAGACCTGGGCCATCGTTGGAATGTTCTCGGGGTAGCTGAAGTGGTAGTCCACGGTGCTCAGCTCTGAGGGGTACCGGCCGGAGAAGACGCTGGCGTGGGAGAAGAGGGTCTCTGTGGACTGCGCATAGGCCTTGCGGAAGGTCCAGGACTCCTGTGCGAGCAGATCGAGGTTGGGCGTCAGGCCATCGGGCCCACCCACCCGGTCTGCGCGGAGTGTGTCCAGGCTGATGAGAATGATGTTCGGCTTTGGGGTCGGCTCCTGTGCATCGACGGCACAGGCCTGCAGCATGCACATGACTCCGAGCAGCAACAGCGGTCTCATGAGTGCATTGTTCATCAGATCCACTCCGCTCGGTTGGTATATCCAAGCATCTTTGCAGTCTGGGAAACCTCAGGGGTCTCCAGGACGGGCTCAATCATCTTTGCTCGGGCAAACCAGCGGCGCTGACGGGGTCTGGCTGTGGCCATCACTGGCGGTAGGCCTGCGGTGACCACTTGCTGCAGACTGGGCACCATCGGCACTCCTAGCCATCGACAGATGTGCGTGAAGGTCTCGGATCGGTTGTCGCCGATCACATCCTCAAAGCGTACGCGTATCGAGTCCAGTGAAGTCGCCTCCAGGGCGTGGAGGATTGCTCGATGCGCACTGGACCACTGAAAGCCAGCGATCTCGACCAGTGGCTTGTCTGTCCAGTTCTGCCAGCCGGGTGGAAGGTCGTACTTCCACCAGTCTACATCGGGTGGATGGATGTCGGGAATCGAGAGCGGTGGCTGCACATGGTGGGCATGAAAGCCCCGGAACTGCCAGCCATCGACAAGTCCATTGATGGCTGCGGCTGGATTGCGGATCAGGTGGAGTACCCGCACTCTTGCTTTCGGAAACAGTGCGCAGAGGAACGGCAGCCGGTGGGCGTTGCTCGGGGTCTTGAAGATCAGCGGTCGAGTCTGCAGATCTTCCAGCGAGGCGTGGGCCCATGGGCCGGTCAATACAAAGGGCGGCTCTTCGAGTACGACGGGCGAGGGTGGGCCCTTGGGTTGAGGGAGGTTGGGAAACCATGCCTGTACCAAGGCGGGGTCCAGATCGTAGTACCAGGGATTCACGATGGGGTGATGCTCGCGTACAGCCAGCAGCAGGCGCGCGTGGAAGCGCTGGGTAGCAGAGCCATCCTCTGTGAGCTCCGGGAGCTTCAGGGCGCGGCTGAGAGCCAATCGAATGGTGGCGGGGTCAAAGGCTTCGGTAGGCCACTGGGCACTCAAGCGCCAGCAGAGCTCATCGGTCAAGGCTTCCCGGCTCTGCGGACTGTCGACCCACTCCACAGGGTGTCCTGCATCCTGCACCAAGGCGTGCTGAATGATCGCACGGGCCTCGGGGGTGGCATGCTCGGCGTGCAGTACATCGGAGCCGGTTCCACTCTCTGGGTGACACAGCCCGGCCATCGCGAGCGCGGGATTGATCTCACCATGCAGATGAAGGAGTCCACTGTGGTGGCGCAGCATCTCCATGAACACGCTGGAGCCACCGCGTGAGCTGCAGAGTACAAGCACCACATCCCGAACCTGATCGAGGTGAGAGGGGCCACGGGCCGTGGTGAGTGCCCGAAGTCGCGCGAGGGCTTCATCCCGCCGGCTCATGCATCCAACTCCGATCGCCACCATCCCAGCCAGCCCATCAGCACGGCACGCTTCCAGCGTCTCCAGTGGTTGGCGTCCTTGAGCAGTGACCGGCCCTCGACCTGAAGGGTCCACGCCGTATCCTGCAGCTGAATCTGGGCCATGCCGAGGGCTCTGGGTGGTGCCGCTGGTTCGCCATCGCGCTCATAGCCGAGTGTATCCATCATCTCGCCGGCTGCTTGCTCGACCTGGGCAATCTCCGCCTCAGAGAGGGCTGTCCGATACTTCCCGCTGTTGCTCTTGAGGATGGGTCCTCCTGTGTTCTGCCAGGACTCCGAGAGCGCTGCACCTTTCTTGGCCGCAGGGGTCTTTTCATGTGCGAGCAGGGCAGGCTCCATTTCCTCGCCGAGGAAATCACAGACCGCCTGAATTGTGGCCTCTGGTTGTGCCAGTAGATCCTCGTAGTGCACGCGCAGTACCGCCTCGGGATGCCGCACCATCTGACTGTGAGCCTCGGCTTGTTGCTGTGCCCAGAGGGTGGCTGTGAGCCAGGGGTGGCACGGGGAGAAGACACTCTTCCTTGAAGAGACTGCCACATCTCGCGGATCCCGGACCAGCCAGATGAACCGAGCGCCGGGATCTTGTGCCAGCGCTTCGTCCACGTGGTGCACCATGAAGGTGCTCTTGTTGCCCCAGCGGCGCTTTCCGCTGGCCTCAAGGTGCTGATCGTAGATGGCCGCCGTGATGCTGAGAAGGCACGTGGACTCGGTCACGACACGCTCTGCATCGATCTGCAGATCCCAGGGGTAGATGTGAACCTTGAGCAGGCGCAGGATGTCTCGAACGAGTGTGCGGCGGGGCTTGGTTTGTTGAATGTCCCCGTATCCCGACACCAGATCCGCAAAGTAGCGACAGATGTGGGGCGGGTGGGGGATATCGATGCCCGAGTGCGCGTTCAAGATCACCCGCATGAGGTTCGAACCCGATCGCTCGGTACCGATGATGTAGATCGGGGCTTCGCGCAAGGACTTACTTGGTCCCGACGACCACAGCGAAGAGCATGTGATCGACAAAACGATCCCCATCCTCGGTCGCCACCGCGTGCTGCTCTCGGAATGCAGCTGAGGCGGTGCGGTAGACCGCCCGGATGCCCTCCCTGTTGGACTCTGGAATCGCTCCGTTGTCCGACCACGCATCGACATCCTCGATGGAGGTGTAGGTGTGTAGCTCGACCTTGGTGCAGCCGGCGTGCTCCAGAAGCGAGGTGAGATCTTCTCGTAGGTAGAAGTTCTTGCGGGCGGGGTTTCTCAGGCGAAGGATCTCGTGGTACTCGGCCTTGTCCTCGTCTCCAACTGCGCACAGCTGTACCAGGCAGATCCGACCACCGGGCTTGCAGACGCGAACCATCTCCCGGGTTGCGGCCGCATCGTTCATGAACTGAATGCCCTGTCGCTCGACCACCAGATCGAAGGTGTCCGTCGCGAACGGCATGGCCTCTGCACTGGATACCACCATTTCATCGAGCACTTCATCGGCCTGAGCAAACATGGCTGGCGTGATGTCCAAGCCGGTGATTCGCCCGACCTTTCCTACGAATGACTTGCTGACCTGGCCTGTGCCGCACGCCACGTCGAGTAGATGATCGGCCTGGGTGGGGCTGGTGTGCTGAATAATGGCGGCACCCAGATCTGGATCGACGACCCACTTACTGGAACGATTGTATCGGTCTGCCCTGTCTGTGAAGTGGGCGATGACGGGATTCTTGGCGGTCACTCAGGCCTCGGGCTTGATGGCGGAGAAGACGACCCAACGCCAGCAATCTCGGATTGCGCCATTGGGCAGAACCTCAAAGGGGTGCGCCTCCCGGACTTCCTGAGGCGCGTTGTAGTACAGGTCGCGGATCTCGTGACGCATGAGATTTGGGGTCTCATGGGTGTCGATCCACAGGTCGATGTCCTCCCACTGGAGGACCTCGCGTTCATCCACCACCTCAAAGCCGGCATTGGTCAGCAGGGACCGGAACCGCTCCTGGGTGAAGTTGTTGAAGAATAGCGGCTGCTTCTTCTTGACCACGCGGAAGAACCAGGGTGCATCCACAGCGCTGTAGGGAACCAACTGCCCTACGACAAACTGACCCCCAGGCTTCAGGACGCGGAAGATCTCACTGACCGGCTGCTCAGGACGGGGCAGCAGGTGCAGAACCTCGCGGTTGACCACCATGTCGTAGCTGTTGTCCTCAAAGGGCAGGTCGTAGACATCCCCCCTGTGGACCTTGTCCAGGCGGGTCTCTGCCATGGCGATCATCTCAGGTGTCAGATCGAGTCCCTCGACACTCCCAACTCTGTCCTTGAAGGATGCGCCAACCACACCACTCCCACAGCAGACATCCAGGACGCGGGCATCCGATGGCATGCGGGTCAAGTCTGCGTGGGTCTGCAGCAGCTCTTCATGGGTGAGCCAGATCGCAGACTCGTGCCAGTTCTTTGATCGAATCCCGAACTGGGCCAGGTAGACTTCCTTGTCGATGCCTGCGTCGGCCAGCTGGTATCGGGCTCGCTCGCTGGCACGCCTTGCCGCCGCTCGAGCTCTGGATGCCTCGAGTGCCTTGCCGACGATGGTTGCCGCAATGCTCGGATTGGCGTTCATGTAGCTGGTGAGTGCCTGAGAGATGAAGCCCTCTACGGCGGGCCCGGCTCGCTTGGATGTCAGCGCCGTCTTCGTCTGACCCTCGAACTCTGGCTGTGGCATCTTCACGCTCAGCACGCAGGTGAGGCCCTCGCGGATGTCGTACCCCGCGATCTCTTCCTCGGCTTCCGCGTTGAGCAGGCGGTTGGCCAGCGCATAGCCGTTGACCGCCTGGGTGATGGCGTGCGCCATACCATCGTGGTGTGTGCCCCCTTGTGGGGTGCGGATGGAGTTGACGTAGCTGGAGATGGTCTCGGCGTAGCTTCCCGTCCACTGCAGCGCGACATTGACCTGGATGCCATCGGCCTCGCCTTGCAGGTGCAGGGTCTTGTGCAGGGGTGAGCGACCTTGGTTCAGGTGCTCAACAAAGCCGACGATGCCGGTGTCATAGGTGTAGGCCTGGTCCAGTCCGGTGCCTTCATCGATGAGGCGCACTTGGAGCCCTGGATGCAGGAACGCCTGCTCCTGTAGCCGTCGTGCCAGGTCGCTCTTGCTCAGCGTCGCGCCGCTGAAGATCTCTGGATCGGGCTGAAAGTGAATCCGAGTCCCGGTGCGATCTTCTTCTCCCACAACCTTTAGGTCATGGTCCGGGTTGCCTCGTGTAAAGCGTTGTTGGTGCTGCTGGCCTCCGCGCCAGGTGTCCATGGAGAGCCAGGCGCTCAGCGCATTCACGCAGCTGAGTCCGACTCCGTGGAGTCCACCCGCAACGTGGTAGCCGCTGCCACCAAATTTTCCGCCGGCATGGACGTGGGTGAGGACGACCTCACACGCGGGGCGGCCGAGCTCAGGGTGAGCATCGGTGGGGATTCCCCGTCCGTTGTCTTCGACACTCATCGAGCCATCTGCGTGCAGGGTCACGACGATGCTGGAGCAAGCGCCAGCCATGGCCTCGTCGACGGCGTTTTGTACGACCTCATCGACCAAGTGGTGGACGCCCTCGGCGCCAGTGGATCCCACATACATTGCAGGCCGGTGGCGAATGGCCTCCAGACCGCTCAATACGGTGATTGTTCCCGCGTCGTAGCTCACCTGTTCTCTCCGTGGGTGCCTTCCAGATCGCCCTGGAGTCGCTGAATGCGTACGCGCTTGGCGTCGGAGAGGGACTCAAACCAGCTGGCGATGTCTGGGAACCCTTCTGCGTGCGCTGTCTTGGCCATCTCCTCCAGGCGATTGGCGGCATCGAGTTGTTCGATGGCGATTCCCGCGATGAGGTTCTGCTGGGTCTCCCCCATCCGCTGGCGGGCCAGAGGCTCACCGACGCGCTTGAGGAAGTCCAGGTGGCCGTGGGTGAATTGTTGCTGTGACTCCGCCAGTTCTTCCCAGGTCCGGGCGGCCTCCGCAAAGCCTTCGATTCGGGCGATCTTGGCAAAATATCCGAACAGCTGGATCGCTTGTGCATCGGCAGAAAAAGCCTGTTCAAGGTTTTCCTGCGTGCGACTCCCGATGAGAGACGGTGCCTGGCCGCGCTGGAGTTGCTGGGGGGTATCGCCGTTGTTGGACATCGGAATCCGTGGATTGGGGTGCCGTCACTTAATCCGTGATGCCGACCACTGCCGCAGTGGTCGATCGTTCAGACTGTGGAATGCGCCAACTGGGGTGCAGCTGTCCAGGGCCATGGGCGATCCGGGGCGCGCATCGGGCAGGCTGCGATCTGTGGGGATGGGCGAGTGACGGTACCGTCGACACCGAGATCTGCTCGAGAGAGGAACAGTGGTCCGTCTGCATAGTGGTCTCGTGGCCA
>Ga0163180_10001410_pt1 | contig 13620 bp, 8 predicted proteins | sample AtlANTMetagenome_2_FD_109647 | JGI IMG/M metagenome (GOLD analysis project Ga0163180, IMG submission 109647) | Marine eukaryotic phytoplankton communities from the Atlantic Ocean - Atlantic ANT 4 Metagenome | ecosystem: Environmental > Aquatic > Marine > Oceanic | place: North Atlantic Ocean...
AGAACGGCTCAGGAGAACGGGATTTCCCGACTGGGAAGTGATAAGGGTTTCACTGTTTTCTGACGGGGTGGCCTCGATCTGTCTCGTGATCCGGATGGCATCAAGAAGCTTTTCCGGGTAGCGAGCGGTGAGGCGGGCGAGAAGGTGGCCGGACTTGGAGGCCTCGAGGGCCCAGCCTGCTTCGTTCTCGCTGGTCGCAATTTCGCCAAGCCGGGCAGGAAGGATTCCTTCTCCGCCCTCGCCATCACCGAGACTCTGGTTGTATTCCGAGGCCTCCACCCGGTCGCCGGCGAAGACAATGAGCCCCCCCCCTTCGCTGACGAACCGCTTGAGGCGCTTGGCGGTATCGGAGGAGACCTTGAGGACGTTATTCATGATGACGACGTCGTATTCCCCGAGAATTTCCAGGCCGAAATCGGCTGGGTCGATTTCGTTGACAACGACTCCTTCCTCACTGTCGCTGTCCTGGGGGCGCAGGGCCGCCTTTGCGTAGTAGCTGCCGCCGCGATTTCCCGCAGTATTCTCGATATCTCCCTCAAGCAAGAGGACGCGGATGCCAGGGCGGATGCGAGCAACAGCATGACGGATGTTGTCGTCGGCAAGGTCGTCCTTGCTCAGCGTGGCTTGGAGGGTGACATCACCGGACTTGTCAAACTGGGTGGTGAATTCAAGAGGGCGGGACTCACCGGCAGCGAGGCTGCCGACCGCCACGCGCTTGGTCAGGGTCCCGTCGACCCGGAACTCAAGGGTTGCCCCTTCCTCGGAACTGCGTCCGGTATTACGCACGAGGGCGGTAAAGCGGGCTTCACCTGATTTCCGCAGGGAGCCCCAGGTGTAGTCGAGGCTTTCGATGGCAAGGTTGTCTTCTCCCTCGTTGCTGGCAGGAACGATGAAGATGTTGGCCTTTTCCTCTTCCTTCAGCTGCGTCAGGGTGTTCCGGGTTTTCTGGGGGAGTTCCGCCCAGTCCATTTCCTGCGAATCAGTGATCAGGAAGCACTCTTTCCCGGGAGTCTTGAGCTCTTTTACCAGTTCATGGAGGAGCTCGATGTTGGTCTCCAGGTTCAGGGAATTCGGCCCCGCTGAATCGAGTCCATCGAGGATTTCTGTCACCGTGGCGGGATCATACCGGGCACTGCGCAGGAGAACCTCGGGCCGGCTGCTCATCAGCACGAGGCTTACGGGATCCCCCTCCTTGGCGGTTTTTTCAAAGATCTCCCGGGCCTTGTCGATTGCGCTGTCGAAGCGGGAAAACTCGCCGTGGTTCATGCTGTAGGAGGCATCGATGGCCACCACCATTCCGATCTTCTCGTCGGCGAGAGCGGAGTTGGAGTCGAGGGTAATGCGCAGCAGGGCAAGGGCGAGGAGGATAAGAGCGAGGCAGCGCAGGAGGAGAATGATCAGGTCCTCGATCTTGACCTGGCCGGAACGGGTTACGAGGGCCTTGCGCAACAGCTCCATGGCAGCCCAGTCTGTCTGACGGCGGTGCTTCCGGTAGAGGAGGTGGATGATGATTGGCACTGCGACGCCCAGCGCGCCGATGATTGACCAAAGTCCGAGTGAGTTGAGTGTTCCCATGAAGTTGAGTCCTTGTTAGGGTTTGAGATTGGTTGTCCGGATCACGTGGGCGTCCCGCAGGTCCACCCCGCAGGGAAAGGTCAGGGGGCCGTCAAAGGCCACCTTGATCGTGAGTTCCTCGCTCCGGGGGAGGTCGAGGGAGAGGGGGATAGGGCCACTGCCGCTTTCGACCTTGCTTGACCAGATGGGGGAGTCCCCGGAGAGGACAGTGACTTCCAATCGGGCCCGGTTCCCGGGAACAGGGTGGAGCTGGCCCCGGAAGAGGGCTGGGCCGTGTGGAGCGGGGAGAGAGAAACGGAGAACGGTATGAGGCATGATGCGCAGGGAGCGCGCGTGGCTCTCACTCACCTTCGTATAGAGCCGGGGAGAGGGTGGAGGAAGAGCTGGTCCAATGGCTTCCATGACGGTCCGTGGGACGTTATCGAGCCAGGTGAGTCCGGGGAGGTTACGTCGCAGGTAGTGGACGGCGTTCCAGGCAACCTTCAGCTCTCCAAGGGTTTCATGTTGGATAAGAAGCTGGTTGCCCTCGAAGCTGGTGCTGCCGAAGAGGACACTGCCATCAGTCAGTCCGATCTCGTCACCGGATTGCTGGGCCGGGGGCTGGGGCTTTGCGAGGACGAAGCGCAGGGCTGAAGCGCGGGGGACCGGAATTACGCCGAGGGGGGAGCGGATTGCGATATCCTTGGCCCGGACCCAGATCAGGCTGCCGGGAAGAGGGTCGCCATCCTTGCGGTAGAAGGTGCCCGGTTCCCGTGGGTCGCCGGGGGCTCCGGCCAGGAACTCCATGCTGGAGAGGGTGGAGAGCGGAATCTTCTGGGCACCGAAAATCTGGCTTCGGATATTGAGGATTTTTTTCCGGCCCGCGCCTTCGACGGTGAGAACCTCGGCGTTCCAGACCTCGCCATTCAGAAGGTGAACGGAGCCGGGAAGCCGGGGGGCGTTTTCCGGCATGGGGTTGACTGCGAGGAAGGCTTCTCCGGCGAGGGCCTTGCCTTCACAGGAGAGTTGACCGTTCTCCAGTTTAAGCGCTCCCTGGTCGCGACCGCCCCCGGAGAGGACCAGTCCGCCGGTGGGAATGGGTGGCGGGGGACGATTGTTAACCACCCGGGCATCTCCCTGCCTGGAGGTCATGAGAATCTCGTCCACGTTGAGATGGCCCCAGAGCCCCCGGTGCTGATCAAGCAGTTCAAGGCGCGCGAATTGTCCGCGAAACTCCCGGACATCCATGGCGACGTGTTCGAAGTAGTCGTCGTTGTGCCCGGTGGCACTGCGGACAATTCCCTGGCCGGTGTGCAGATTGACGCAGACCCGTCCCGGGTGGCCCCCTCCGCTCATCCGGATGAGAATGTAGTCCTGCTCGATCAGGAAGATGGGAGAACGGAGGCTTCCCACGGCTCGTTGGCTGTTGCCGATGGTGGTGAGGAAGAGCTTTCCTTCGAAAGGGCCCACGCGGCGCCTCATCATCTTGGTGCCAGACTGGAGGTCCCGGTTGAAGGCATCTCCTTCCCTCTGCCAGTTTCCTCCGAGATTGCCCAGCGTGCTGTCCTTGACAGGCGTGGCATGAACCGGACTCCACTTTGGGTTCTGCCCAAGATTGTTATCTTCGAACTCGTGGATCACAAGGTCCCCATTGGGGCGCACGGGGAGGAGAGGGGCCTTGGGATTCTCTGGGTCATTGGGACGCTGCTGAGGAAGGAGTTCGACATACTCCTCAAGGGAGAGTTGCCCGTTGGCATCCTTATCGGCTTGGGGAGTCTCGCTCAGGGCCCGCTTGAGGGCTGGGTGGTTTTCCGAGTTGATCACGACTACTTCTCCCCAGGCGAGGACCGGAAACGCCGCCGCCGCGAGGCAGGCGAGGACCCGGGTCACTCTGGAGAGGGATAACGTCGTCATGATTCTTCCTGCGGGCCGGGTATTATTACTTAGCCTTGGCCAGCGCGGAGCGCTGGAGGAGATAGTTGCTGATGGTTTGCTCGATGGGAGTCTTGGTATTTACCAGCACGTGCTCGACACCGACCTTGTTGCAGGCCTTCTTGATGCCGGTAACGAACTTTTCGAGTTCCTCTAGGTAGTTGGCCCGGACCCTTCCGGGCTGGGTAATGACTTCACCTTCGCCCTCAAGTCCCATGAATTTCCACATGCCGTTGAGCGGAAACTCGATTTCGTAGGGGTCCATGATATGCCACAGGATGACGTTATGTCCTCCATAGCGGAGATGATTGAGTCCCTCGATGAACTCCTCGGTGTTATCGAAGAGGTCGGAAAAAAGCATCACGAAGCCCTTTCGGTTCATCCGGTGGGCGAAGTCATGGAGGACCGCGCCGACGTTGGTGCGAGGGACGGGGTTGACCTTCTCCAGTTCTGCCGAGATGTCATGAAGGACCCCCATGTGACTCTTGGGGGCAATGTAGTTCTGTAGTTCTCCGTCGAAGATGCCAACGCCAGCGGAGTCTCCCTGGTCGATGACGAGATAGGACAGGCAGGCCGCCAGATATTTGGCGTATTCGATCTTTGAGATCTTGCCGGACTGGTAGGTCATCGACTGGCTCGCATCGAGGAGCATGTTGGAGATGAAGTTGGTCTCCGCCTCGAAGAGCTTGATGTAATACCGGTCACAGCGGGCATACGCTTTCCAGTCGATGTTGCGTGTCTCATCTCCCTGGGAATACTGCCGGTAGGCGGTGAATTCCGAGCTGATGCCCCTGCTGGGACTCTTATGCTGCCCAATCCTCAGCCCTTCCACCACCCGGCGCGCGACGACTTCGAGGGAGCCAATCCGGGACAGGGTTTCCGGATCGAGATACTTGGGGCCGCGTGGCTTATTGGAGGACTCCGGGGAGGAATCGCTGGATGGAGTGGTCGCTTCAGGCATGTCTGGTATTGAGAGAGCGTTTCTCTGCTTTCTCGCTTTTCTTTACGTTGGCCGGTTCGGCATGAATTGGTTTCGCCTGCCGCGGCGGGCTCTGCTCGGAGCTTCCGGGAAGTCTCATCCCTCCCCCGGGCGATTTGGGCAGGGGGAGGAAGATGAGAGCCGGGGTGGCCGCCGACCGGATTGGATCAGGCCGAGGCCGCTTCCTTCTCGTAGAGTTCCTTGTCGCTGGGGATCTCCTCAAGGAGACGGCCAATGACGTGATCGGCATCAACACCCTCGGCCTGAGCCGCGAAGTTGAGTCCCATGCGGTGGCGCAGAACGGGCCCGGCGAGGGCTTGGACATCTTCAAGGGACGCGCCGAAGCGGCCGCGAAGAATAGCCCGGGCCTTGGCGCCGGTGATGAGGTTCAGGCAGGCCCGTGGCCCGCAACCCCAGGAGACGAAGTCCTTGACGAATCCGGGAGCGTTTTCCTCGGCGGGCCGGGTGGCCCGGACGAGTGCAGCAACATACTGGAAGATGTGGTCCGCGACGGGAACCCGGGTGACGAGGTCCTGAAGGGCAAGAATATCTTCCTTGCTAATCACTTGCTCGGGGGTGCCACCACCGCTGCCGGTTACGCTGCGCATGATGTCGATTTCCTCCTGCTGGGACGGATAGCTCACATGGATCTTGAACATGAACCGGTCGAGCTGGGCTTCCGGAAGGGCATAGGTTCCTTCCTGCTCAAGGGGGTTCTGGGTGGCTAGCACGAAGAACGGAGCATCGAGAACGTAGTCATCACCGCCAGCAGACACGATTTTTTCCTGCATGGCCTCCAGAAGGGCGGCCTGGGTCTTGGGCGGGGTCCGGTTGATTTCGTCCGCGAGAACCATATTGGAGAAAATCGGTCCCTTGGTGAACATGAACTTGCGTTCGCGGGTTTCGGGATCGTCCTGCAGGAGTTCACTGCCCGTGATGTCAGACGGCATGAGGTCCGGCGTAAACTGGATCCGCTTGAAGGACAGGGAGAGGGTCTTCGCGATGGAACTGACCAGAAGGGTTTTCGCCAGTCCGGGGACCCCTTCCAGCAGCCCGTGACCGCGGGAGAAGATAGCAATGAGGACTTCGTCGATGGCCTGGTCCATCCCCACGATAGTCTTGCGCAATTCGGCCACGATTGAGTCACGGGCCTCATTGAGTTTCTTGACCGCAGCGACGTCATCGATCTCTCCGGTCCCGTCGGGCTTGAGGATCGATTTCTTCGCGGTTGCCGCCAATTCTTCTGCTGCTTCTACCTTGCTGGAGCGGGCAGTCTTCTTCTTTGTTGCTTTTTTAGCCATGGTTTAGCGTCTGGTGAGCTTCGTTGTAGTGTGGTTCCGCGAGGGGCGGGAGGTCCTGAATCTCCAATCTTGGGTGACGGGAAAGCCAGTGAGATTTCTTCGACAAGGATCTACAGCGAAATACCCGCGCTCCAACAAGCTCGAATTACACGAAAGTGGAGAGCACGATAGGGTGACGCGGAATGGGGGTTGCTTTCAATAACCTGAGGACAACTCGGGCTTGTTTGATTGCATGTAAAAACCACCCTTCAAGTAGTCAAGATATCCGAAAGGAGGACTCTAACAGTTCAGGAAATCTGTTCCTGTGCTTGTTTGAGTTAGAAAGGAGGGCTGGGAGCATCCCTGAGGAGGACCCGCTTCCCCTAGGACTTGCCCCGCCATGGCAATCCTGCTACCTGCCGCTCAGCCAGTGAATTAATCCCATTCCCCCTGCCACGCCATGATTGATCTCAAGCCCGACTGCAAGTATGCGATGGTGATCCCTACCTCCATGGGGACCCGTCTTACCCCGTTGAACGGACAGCCTTTTCACTGTTCCAACAATTTCGCCCTGACCGCAAGCAGTGCGGAATCAAACGTAGGCAGCGTATCCTCTTATCTGGGGCTTCCGGTCAAGATTCTCACCGCTTTTATCAAGGGCAGCCCGGTCTCGCGTTTTATCAAGGACAACCTGGCCAGTCGGCACATGGACTATGAAGGTCCGGATATTGAGCAGGGGGGGCCCTGGGGTTACCGCCACCAGATCAACATGGCAGATAGCGGGACAGGCTCCCGTGGGCCCCGGGTCTGGAATGACCGGGCAGGGGAAGTGGGCCGGGATCTCAAGGCCGATGATTTTGACCTGGAAAGGATCTTCGGGGAGGAGGGAGCACAGGTGGTTCATATGTCCGGGCTGATTGCGGCGCTCTCCCCGGATTCCACCCAGTTCTGCCTCGATGTGGCCCGCTCGGCCAAGAAATATGACACTAGGATCTCCTTCGATCTCAATCACCGGGCTACTTTCTGGAAGGGACGGGAGGAGGAGCTGAGTGAGGCATTCCGGGAAATCGGGAGCCTGGCGGATGTGCTGGTCGGGAATGAAGAGGATTTCCAACTGTGCCTCGGGGTAGAAGGCCCGGAAGCCGGGGGAGAGGACATCGGGGGCAAGATCGACAGTTTCAAGGAGATGATCGAGAGGGTGAAGCAGCAGTTCCCCAATGCGTCGGTCTACGCCACGACGCTTCGTGAAGTTATCAGCGTAAACCTTCATGAATGGGGAGGCATCGTGGCTTACGGTGACGACTGGCATGTGATCGCGCCCCGGGAGATCGGGGTCCTTGACCGCATCGGCGGGGGAGACGGTTTCGTCGGTGGATTGCTCTACGGGATCCTGCGTGGCTGGGAAGGAGAGAAGTGTGCCCAGTTTGGCTGGGCCAGTGGTGCTCTGGCCGCCACTCTTCTCACCGACTATGGTCAGCCAGCCGATGAAGACCAGGTCTGGAGCATCTGGAAGGGTAATGCCCGGGTTCAGCGTTAGGAACCTGTCGCCGGAAAGATAGGGACAGCCGGGTCAGGGTAAGAGGGCCCCGCCATCTACGTCCACAATCGTGCCGGTGGTAAAATCATTCCGGAGAAGGAACAGAATGGCTTCGGCTACTTCCCCGGGATGGCCGGGCCGGGGGATGGGATGGTCGCCAGTGGTGAGTTCGAAAAATTCGTCCCGTGCAGTGCCTTCCTGAGGAAAGAGGGGCGTATCAATCATGCCGGGTGAAACCGCATTGATACGTCGGGGAGCGATCTCCGGGGCAATGGCCCGAACGAAGCCCTCTACCGCGTTACCCACCGTGGAGATGGCGGAGGCCCCCGGCTTGCACTTGCGGGCCGGAAAGCCGCTTACCAGGACGAGGGATGCCTGCTCGCTGAAATGTGGTAATCCCAGGTGGACGGTATTCACGTAGCCCCATAGCTTGTTAAAGGTGGCTTGGAATCCGTCGAGGTTCATTTCGGCGAAAGGCCCCTGTTCTCTGCCTGCCGGGACAGCTGTGTTCACCATCAGGTCCAAGGGACCTGTTTCCCCGTAGAATGAACGCAGGGCATCCCGGTCCAGGATATCCACCGAACGTCTGGACACTCCCTCACCAGGAATAGAGCGTTCTTCCGCGGATCGGCTTGCCGCAATTACGGTAGCTCCAGCCCCGGCCAGTTGCTGGACGGTGGCGAGTCCGATTCCCGAAGTGCCTCCGAAGACCACTGCGCGTTTTCCCTTGAGGTTCACGGTGCCGGTATGAATCCCGCAGGGAAAGCTGTCCAGCCCCGGCTGTGATCGCTTCGAAAATGGCCGGGACTGGAAGGTTTTGCTGGACCGCCGCCTTTGGCGTCCGGAGAGTCCGGACCATGATCATCAAGCCGAGGGTGCGGGGGTTCATCTGTCTCACAGCACATCCCACGGGGTGTGCGGCTCATGTGAGGGAGCAGATTGGTTACGTGAAGGACAGGGGCCCTGTCGAAGGTGGTCCGCGCAACGTCCTCGTTCTTGGAGCTTCCACCGGCTACGGACTGGCTTCCAGGATCGCGGCGGCCTTCGGAAGCGGGGCTAACACGGTAGGAGTGTTTTTTGAGCGTCCTCCGGGAGAGAAGAAATGTGCTACCGCAGGATGGTATAACTCTGCAGCCTTTCACCAGGCTGCGGCAGCCGAGGGTCTGTATGCCCGGAGCTTCAATGGGGATGCCTTTTCGGATGAAATGAAGAGGCAGGTGGTCGAAGCGATCAGGGAAGACCTTGGTCAGGTAGATCTCGTGGTCTACAGCCTGGCATCTCCGAGGCGCCAGCATCCGCGCACGGGTGAAGTCCACAAGTCGGTCCTGAAGCCGATCGGGCAGGACTACTCCGCGAGGACTCTGGATACCGACCGGGGAGAAGTGAGCGAAGTGAGTATCGAGGCGGCCACGGAGAGCGAAATCGAAAATACGGTGGCCGTAATGGGCGGAGAGGACTGGAGGTTCTGGATGGAAGCCCTGCATGAGGGCGGAGTGCTGGCCCCGGATACGACTTCGGTAGCCTACGATTATATCGGGCCGGAAGTGACCTGGCCGATCTATACCAACGGGACGATTGGACGCGCTAAGATTGACCTGAGAGAGACAGCCCGGAGCATTGACGAGCTCCTCAGGAGCAATGGGCCGGGACGCGCCTATGTTTCAGTCAACAAGGCCCTGGTGACTCAGGCCAGTTCGGCAATCCCGGTTGTCCCGCTTTACATATCAATTCTCTACCGGGTCATGAAGGAGCGGGGGACTCATGAGGGGACGATCGAGCAGATCCATCGCTTGTTCGCCACGCATCTATACAACGGCAATGAGCCTCAGGTGGACGACAAGGGACTTATCCGGATTGATGACTGGGAGATGGATCCGGGAGTCCAGCAGAGAGTGAAGGAGCTCTGGACTCAGGTTAGCTCCGAGAACCTGCGGGAAATTACCGATTTCACCAATTATCAGGATGAGTTCCTGAAACTGTTTGGGTTTGGATTCCCAGGTGTGGACTATGACCGGGAGTCGGATCCCATGGTCGATCTTGAGGCGTAAGGACAGCCAGGCGGAGAGGCAAAGAAGGGATCAGGTCCTTCAGGGGTTGATCTGGATCTGGGGGCGGTCTGCGGCGGGCCAGTCGATATGGAAGGTGTGGCCGCGTTCCTTGTCCACGCGCTCATAGGTGTGGGCTCCGAAGAAGTCGCGTTGCCCCTGCAGGAGATTTGCCGGGAGGCGTGCGCTGCGGTAGCTGTCATAATAGGAGAGAGCCGAACTGAAGCAGGGCAGGGGGATTCCGTGAAGGGCCGCAGTCGCGACCACCTTGCGCCAGTTGGCCTGACAGCGGTCGACCTCGCTCTTGAAGTAGGGGTCCAGAAGAAGGTTGGCGATCCCGGGATCGGCCTGGTAGGCCTCGAAGATTTTCTGGAGGAAGCGGGCACGGATAATGCAGCCGCCCCGCCAGATCATGGAAATCTGTCCGAAGTCCAGGTCCCATCCGTATTCGTTCTGGGCCTCGCGCATGAGCTGGAAGCCCTGAGCGTAGGAGCAGATCTTGGAACAGTAGAGCGCGTCGTGGATAGCCTGCACGAATTCGGCCCGGTCTCCCTCAAAGGGTGCCAGGTCGGCAGTGATCACCTGGGACGCTGCGACTCGTTCTTCCTTGATGGCGCTGATGCAGCGGGCGAAGACGGCCTCTGCGATACAGGGTGCGGCAATGCCCATGTCGAGGGCGTTGACGGAGGTCCACTTGCCGGTTCCCTTCTGGCCCGCAGTGTCGAGGACGATATCGACGAACGGTTGACCGGTTTCCGGGTCTTCCTGGCCGAGAATATCCGCGGTAATTTCAATGAGGAAGGAATCGAGAACGCCCTGGTTCCATTCCCCGAACACGGTGCTCATTTCCCCGGGGGTCATCCCGAGGAGATTTTCCATCAGGGTGTAGGCCTCACAGATCATCTGCATGTCGCCGTATTCGATTCCGTTGTGGACCATCTTGACGTAGTGGCCTGCTCCATTTTCGCCGATATAGGTTGCACAGGGGACTCCTCCCTCGATTGGTTTTCCGGGCTCCGCTCCCTCCAGCGGCTTGCCGGTCTCCTCATCAACCTTGGCCGCGATCGCTTCCCAGATAGGCTTGAGTTCCTCCCAGGCACTCTCCTTGCCCCCGGGCATCAGGGCAGGCCCGAAGCGGGCGCCCTCCTCACCACCCGAGACCCCGGATCCGACGAAGCGGAATCCCTTTTCGTTCAGGTCCTTCTCACGGCGGATGGTGTCGGTCCAGAGCGCATTGCCTCCGTCAATAATGATGTCATCGGGATCAAGCAGTTCGGTCAGACCGTTGATGACCGCATCGGTAGGGCCTCCGGCCTGGACCAGGATAATGACCTTTCGTGGCCTTTTGATGGACTGGACAAATTCCTCGAGGCTCCGGGTGCCGATGAGTCCGCCGGGGGTATCGGGGTTGGCGGCCACGAATTTGTCTGTCTTCGAGGTGGTCCGGTTGTAGACGGAGATCCTGAAGCCGTGGTCGGCAATGTTCAGGGCGAGGTTCTGACCCATGACCGCAAGGCCCACGAGTCCGATATCAGAAGAGGAGTCAGACATATTTTGGCGTGAATTCCGGGGGCGGGGTTTAGGGGACTTGTCCGGCACCTTCAAGGCTTAAAACTTTGTGAACCGGGACAACATGAGGGGCGAGGGGAGAAACCGTGAGTTCCTGATCGCTTCTCCGGAAATACCGTTGACCATCTTTTCCAAGATGAAGTTCGCGCTGTTGTTTCTATCCTGCATTCCATGCTTCCCGATTTCCGGTGCAGCGGGTTCCCAGGCTGGAGAGAAGAAGCCCAATATTGTTTTCCTGCTCACCGACGACCAGTGCACTTACTCGATGGGGTGTTACGGGAATGCGGAAGTGAAGACGCCACATCTTGATGCCCTTGCGGGGGACGGGATGGTCTTTGACTGCCATTACGTCAGCACCGCGATCTGCATGGCCAGCCGGGCCAATATCATGACGGGAAAATTCGAGTTCCGGCACGGGTGTAATTTCGAGCATGGCGCCCTGCACGGCTCCCACTGGGCCAGCTCCTATCCCATTCTCCTGAAGGAGGAAGGCTACCTTACCGCCATGGCGGGCAAGATCGGGTTTGAAGTCACCCAGCGACCGGGGAAGAAAGGCGTTCTGCCGGTTGGGGACTTTGACAAATGGGGTGCGGGGCCGGGACAGACCAGTTACCGGACTGCAAGGAACAAATCGATGGTGGCCTATGCAGAAAAGTACCCGCATTCATCCCGCTCCTACGGGGCGTTCGGGGCGGATTTCATTGCGGAGGCGGCGAAGGAGAAGAAGCCTTTTTGCCTCTCGGTCAGCTTCAAGGCTCCTCATAAGCCTGCTACTCCTGATCCGCTGGACGACAAGATCTACGCTGGCAGGACCTTTACCCGGCCCAAGAACTTTGGGCGGGAGTATGGCCTGCATTTTGCCCGGCAGAGTCGGCAGGGACGGCAGTTTGAGAGGTTTTACGGATGGAATTATGCGGACAAGTATGACCAGGTGATGGCTACCTATCACCAGCAGGTCTATGCGGTGGATGTAGCGGTGGGGATGATTCGCGCGGCCCTTGAACAGTATGGGGTCGCAGAGAACACAGTCGTAATTTTCACCTCCGATAATGGGTTCCTCTGCGGATCGCACGGTTACGGGTCCAAGGTGCTGCCCTACGAGGAATCATCCCGGGTTCCCCTGATCATTCATGACCCCCGCCACTCCAACAGCGGCAAGGGGCTGCGTTGTGATTCCCTGACGGGAAATGTGGATCTGATGCCTACCATTCTTGAGCTGGCGGGAGTTGATCCTCCGGGAGGAATTGATGGCCGGAGCATCCTGCCTCTTTATGGGGATCCGGAGGGCCAGATCCGGGAAAGCCTTCCCCTGGTCAATGTATGGGGCCCGGCTGAGGTGTATAGCCTGGCAGTGGTCACAAGTGAGACGAAGTATATCTACTGGCCCTGGAGTGGAGAAGGGTATGAACCCGTGGAAGAGCTTTACGATACGGAGGAGGATCCGCTGGAACTGGAAAATATTGCCAAGGGCCAGCAGAAGCAACTCCTCGAAAAGATGAGGAGGACTTACGATGGGTTCGTGGATCAGTGGCGGGAGAAGGCGGTGCCATATCACCACTACAGGCCGTTTGCGGTATTCTTCGATCGTGGAGTGGCCTGGGAAGACAAGGTGTCTGTACTCGAGAAATAATCCGGCAGGAACCTTGTAGTGGGAGTGCTCTTCCCGGGGTGTCAAACTGCAACGGACCATCATGCCGGGTTGCCACCGAGGATGCATTTCGTAGATTAAGTCCTGTATGAGTATTCGTATTGCCCTGCCATTCCTGATGGCTCTTGCCACTCCTTTGCAGGCCGAAAAGCCAAATATCGTCCTGGTCATGGCAGATGACATGGGATGGGGGCAGACAGGCTATTACAACCATCCCGTGCTCAAGACCCCGCATCTCGATGCGATGGCGGCGGGGGGGCTGCGCTTTGACAGGTTTTATGCGGGGGGACCGGTCTGCTCCCCGACCCGGGCGACGGTCCTGACCGGGCGAACGCACGACCGGACCGGGGTGCAGAGTCACGGTTTTGCCCTGCGCAAGCAGGAGAAGACGCTGGCGGTAGCGCTCCGGGGCTCGGGCTACGCTACCGGGCATTTCGGGAAGTGGCACCTCAATGGATTACGTGGACCGGGAGTTCCCATCCTGAAGGAAGACACGCACGGCCCTGCTGGATTCGGATTCGACGAATGGCTCTCGGTCACTAATTTCTTCGACAAGGATCCGGTCATGAGCCGGAAGGGGAAGTTTGAGGAACTCTCGGGTGATTCCTCGGAAATCATTGTGGCGGAAGCGCTCAAGTTTATTGCGGCGCAGGCCAGGGCGGAGAGGCCCTCCTTCACGGTGATCTGGTATGGGACTCCGCACAGTCCGTGGATGGGACTTGAACGGGATCTCAAGCTCTTCGCAAATCTGGATGAGAAGTCACAGCACCACTACGCGGAACTGGCGGCCATGGACCGGAGTCTCGGAGCCCTGCGGGAAGGATTACGCAGGATTGGAATCGCGCGTGATACCCTGGTCTGGTTCTGCAGCGACAATGGGGGGCTTGCCGGGTTCAAGCCCGATACGGTGGGCGGGTTGCGGGGCTATAAGGGATCGCTCTTCGAGGGCGGCCTTCGCGTGCCGGGAGTCATCGAGTGGCCGAGGGGAATCACCAAACCACGGGTGACCTCTTTTCCGGCTGCGACGATGGACATCTTTCCTACCCTGGCGGAAGTGGCGGGTCTTCCCGCGGACT
>Ga0163180_10001413_pt1 | contig 13597 bp, 23 predicted proteins | sample AtlANTMetagenome_2_FD_109647 | JGI IMG/M metagenome (GOLD analysis project Ga0163180, IMG submission 109647) | Marine eukaryotic phytoplankton communities from the Atlantic Ocean - Atlantic ANT 4 Metagenome | ecosystem: Environmental > Aquatic > Marine > Oceanic | place: North Atlantic Ocean...
ACTTTATATGGGTTGAAAAATACAGACCCAAAACAATTGAAGAATGTATTCTCCCAGAGAATATTAAGAAAACCTTTAGTGATTTCCTAAATAAGGGAGAAATACCAAATATGCTTCTTGCGGGACCGCCTGGTGTTGGTAAAACCACGGTAGCAAAAGCACTTTGTACCCAATTAGGAGCAGACTATTATGTCATTAATGGATCCGACGAAGGTAGATTCCTTGATACCGTCCGTAATAATGCTAAGAACTTTGCCTCGACAGTCTCGCTTGCGTCAGAAGCGAAACACAAGGTTATCATCATCGATGAGGCAGACAACACAGGTAACGACGTACAACTTCTCTTACGGGCATTTATTGAAGAGTTCGCAGGAAATTGTAGATTCATCTTTACATGCAATTACAAGAATAAAATTCTTGAACCCCTCCATTCCAGATGTGCGGTTGTGGAGTTTGGTATTAAAGGGAAGGAAAAGCAGAACATCGCTGCGGAATTCTTTAAACGACTTAACTTCATTTTGGATCAAGAAAAGATCGATTATGATAAGAAAGTTCTTGTTCAGCTCATTAATAAACATTTTCCTGATTGGAGAAGAGTTCTCAACGAATGTCAGAGGTACTCCGTTGGAGGACAAATTGATTCGGGAATACTTGCGTCTTTCTCAGACATTGCTGTAAATGATCTCATTAAAAACCTTAAGGCGAAAAATTTTGCCGAAGTTAGGAAATGGGTCGTTGCTAATATGGATAATGATAGTTCTGTATTATTCCGTCGCATTTACGATAGTCTATACGAATCCCTTGTCCCTAGCACTATTCCTGCTGCCGTTCTTGTTATTGCAAAGTACCAGTATCAAGTAGCATTTGTAGCAGATCAAGAGATAAATATGCTTGCAGCATTAACTGAAATTATGGTGGAGTGCCAATTCAAATGAACGTAAAACTAATTAAAATGTGGAGTGGCGAAGATGTAATCGCTGATCTAATAAAAGAAAATGACGATTCTATTGTCATTACAAATCCCATTGTTGTAGTTCCTTCGGGACAACAGGGTCAGGTAGGACTTGCTCCTTGGTCTCCTTTATTAAAAGGTAAGGGTACTGAGTTAGAGGTTACTAAAAGATATGTTGTTTATATCAATGAACCACAAGATGAGTTTGTTGATAATTATCAACAGATGTTCTCTACTATTGCAACACCTCCTAAAAAATTGATTCTATGACAAGACTCGCAGAAAAAATTGAAACTGCTAAATCCAGAATAAAAGAACTGGAACTTCTAATTAAACATTGGCAAAAAGAAATTGATGAACAACAAAAAGAAACTCCTTAAATTAATTAAAGAACGTTCTTATCGTAAAGGTAAGTTTGTTCTTTCATCTGGGTTGGAAAGTGAGCATTATGTTAATTGTAAACCAGTTATTTTGAGTGGAGAAGGGTTATCATTAGTTAGTCATTTATTATTAGAATTAGTAGATCAAGAATCTGATGCGGTAGCAGGACTTACTCTAGGTGCTGATCCTTTAGTAAGTGGAGTTGCAATGGCATCTTATGGTGTTGAACGAAATACATTAGATGCCTTGATAGTTCGTAAGCAACCAAAAGGACATGGAACACAAGCATGGATAGAAGGTCCAACTTTGGAACCAGGTTCTAAAGTAACTATATTGGAAGACGTAATCACTACAGGTGGATCTTCTGTCAAAGCAGCATTAAAGATCGTAGAAGCAGGATATATAGTTGATACCATTATTTCTATTATTGATAGACAAGAAGGGGGTGATCGTGCTATTATGGATGCAGGATTTAAATCTCTTAGTCTTTTTAAATTGGAAGATTTAGCAGATGCCAAGGATGAATGATGAAACAAAATTAATTTTTGCACTTGAGCATATTGCTCATTTGGAAGATTATATTGAGAGACAATCTCCATTGTATCATCCACTGACTACAATTAAATTTGGGTTAGAAAAACAATTAAAACATGAACAGTCCAGAAAAAAATGACTCTATCAAGACCAGTAGAAGAATCACTTAGAGCATCTCAAGAACATTTGAGAGATGCATTAGCATTTGCAGCAAGAGGAGAAAAGTCTTATGTTGCAAAACATATTGCTAATTTTCTATCAGACATTGATAATCTTATTGATGCTCAGGATATAATAGAAAGAATGGATGAATATATTAAAAAGGAAAAGGAGGGTAAAGAATGATTTTTATTACTAATAGTTATTGGGTAGAGCATGGAAACTATGCAGGACTACCACCTGAAGGGCAACTAGTTGCTGTTATTCTTGGACTACTTGCATTTTTAGTAGGTTACGGTTTGTATCTTACATTGGGATCTGGTAAGACTGATTTGAGAGACCCTATTGACGAACATGCTAAAATGCATGAACTAGGCATCGCACATGGTCATGGTGGAAACAAAGAAGCATATGAGATGTCTGGTAAACTAAAACATAAACATGATGATGAGTAACATGGAACAAATTAATTTGAATATACCTTCTACAACTAAACCTGAATTGGGAGCATTGAGACAAAAACAGAAGGCCCAAGTTAAATCTAAATTTTATTATATTTTTTGGGGTATAGCAACAGCATCTGTTGTATTGGGACAGATGTATGTTGGGTCTGGATATCGTCAGATGTCAAGATCTTTTAATCGTATTATGGATACTGTAGTTCTTGAATTGGAACAGTCTTATCAAAGAGAGAGGTTTTACTAATGAAACCAACTGAAAATTTAGAGCAACTCTTAGCAAGATTTACTAAGAGAATTGCACAGATTAAAGCACAAGAACAAACAGATAAAACAGTTGAGCAACTTCACTATCTTCGTGGATGTAAAGAGACTGTTGAATATCTTATGACTGGTAAATTACCTAATGATGGTAATCATGATGGTATGAAACATCACAAACCAAGACATGGTGGAGACTTAGATTCTCTATGAGAATAGAAACTAGAGAAGCAATGGAAATGTTATTTTGTGCTAAGTGGAACTTGCCAAAAGCAGCAAACCATTGTAAACTAACACGTAAGGAAATGATGATTACCTTTAGTGAATATTGTGCTCTTCATCCAATTACCTATACTAACTTTGATACTAAAATTCAATTGGAGTTAAATTATGAAATACCCTAAAGATCCAGTAGATGCTACCATTGTTGCTTTTCTATGGGCAGAGTGGTTTATGAAAAAATGTCTTTGGATTCCTTATCATCTTTTTGAGAAGTATGATTATTGGAGTCATAATAAGGCAGTAGAACAAGCAGCGAAAGATAATGAAATCACTAAAGACCCCTCTTAGGTATCCTGGTGGTAAATCTCGTGCTTGTACTAAGATGGGACAATTCTTTCCAGATCTTAGAGAGTATGTAGAATACCGTGAACCATTTTTAGGTGGTGGAAGTGTTGCCATACATGTTAGTAAGTTATATCCACATTTAAAGATCACTGTCAATGATCTTTATGAACCACTAATAAACTTTTGGATTAATCTTCAGATGTTTGGTGAGGAATTAAGTAAAGATATATTCAATCTTAAAACTGCTCATCCAAATCCAGATTCTGCAAGGAATCTTTTTACTGAATCAAAGGAAATTATTAATGACAGTACAAAAACAGATCTCGAAAGGGCAGTTGCTTTCTATATTGTTAATAAGTGTAGTTTCTCTGGTCTCACTGAGTCTTCCTCGTTCTCAAAACAGGCATCAGATTCCAACTTCTCCTTCCGTGGTATTGAAAAGTTAGTAGGATATTCAGAGATTATTGCCCATTGGCACATCAATTCTTATTCATATGAATATTGTTTTGAAAATCATATTCATGATGGATTGTTTATGTACTTAGACCCTCCTTATGATATTAAAGATAATCTTTATGGTAAGAAAGGATCAATGCATAAAGGATTTGATCATGATAAGTTTGCAGAAGATTGTGATAGACATACTTCTGATATGATGGTATCGTATAATTCTTCTCAGTTAGTTAAAGATCGATTCAAAGATTGGACTGCTGCTGAATTTAATTTGACATATACTATGCGTTCTGTTGGTGAGTATATGAAAGATCAACAACAACGTAAGGAACTACTTCTACTTAATTATGGAACTCAAGGATTGGCTTAATTCAATAAATTATACTAAGAAGAATCTTATTGATGAAGATCCTTCTATGGAAAGAGAGTATTCTCCATACATAATCAATCGTTGTTTATCAGGACATCTTGACTGTGTGATGTTTATTAATGAGATGAATAGGTATCATTTTTTACCAAAGAAGATTCAATATGATTTTTTACTAAATAGTCTGAGAACCAAGAAGAGATTCGCTCCTTGGCTTCGTAAAGATGAGATTAAAGATCTTGAATTGGTGAAACGTTATTATGGTTATAGTAACGAAAAGGCAAAACAGGCTCTAAAAATCCTAACCAAAGAACAACTTAATTTTATAAGATCTAAATTTGAAACTGGAGGAAAAAAATGAGCGTGGTTCAAGAGCCTGAAGTTAAATGGGCACCCGAACAAATGGTTGAGGTTATCTTAAGTGAACCAGATGACTTTTTAAAAGTTCGTGAAACTTTAACAAGAATTGGAGTAGCATCCAGAAAAGAAAAAAAGATATATCAATCATGCCATATCCTGCATAAGCAAGGAAGATATTATCTTGTTCATTTTAAAGAATTATTTGCATTAGATGGGAAACACGCTAACCTTACTACTAATGACGTTCAGCGTCGGAACCGTATTGCTCAGCTCCTTGCTGATTGGGGATTGGTTGATATCGTAAATGCTGAAAAAATTAAGGATATTGCACCATTGAATCAAATTAAAGTTCTTGCTTATAAGGATAAAGGTGAATGGATATTAGAGACAAAGTATAATATAGGTTCTAAAAAGAAAAAGGTAGAAGAAACCACATAATAAAGTAGGGGATTCAACATCCCCTCTTTTTATGTTTTATGGTTAAATAGTAATGTCGCCTTCGGGGACACAATTTACACTCGCTTTTAAAGGAGAACCATGAACACACTAGCAAGATATCATAGTGCCAACCTTCCAGAATTAATGAAGGTGATAAAACAAAATGGCATAGGGATGGATGATTACCTAGACAGGTTTTTTAATTCAGATTTCCCACAATCAAACTATCCACCATATAATTTGGTACAGTTAAATAATCATGAATCGAAACTCGAAATCGCACTTGCAGGGTTTAAGAAAGATGAACTCAAAGTCTATACGGAGTTTGGAAAACTATTTGTTGAAGGCAGAAAAGAAGAATCGGAAGTTGATGGAACGTTTGTCCATAAAGGATTGGCCCAACGAAGTTTTGAACGAGTATGGCAGATCACCGACGATACGGAGATTGGATCCGTCAAGTTTGAAGATGGACTCCTCACTGTGGAGTTAAAGAAGATAGTTCCAGATCATCATGCTCGAAAAGAGTACTTATAAGAAACAAAAAGGGGATCTTGACGATCCTCTTTTTTATTGCTATAATATATAGAGGAAATTATTTAAAATGTCGGTTAAATTAATCATACTGAAATCTGGTGAGCAGTTAATTGCTGATGCTAAAGAATTAGTAGAACCTGATGAAAAAGAACTTCGTGGATACTTATTAACAAGCCCACATATAGTTACTTCTACACAACCAATTTTATTGACTGAAGATCAGCATGAAAATGATAGAAGTGTTGAAGTTTCCTTGTCACCTTGGATTCTTTTATCCGCAGATAAGGAAGTAGTGGTAACACCTGATTGGGTTGTGACTGCTGTTGAACCTATAAAATCAGTAATTAAAATGTACGAGGAAAAGGTAAATGGACAAAGTAATTAAATGTGTTTTAATTGATGTTGATAATGTTCTTATTACAGAACTTGTTGAGGTTGATGCAGAAATAGGTGATCCTAATTGCAAATTAGTTAATCCATTTCTTTTTGATATTGATGGTAATATGACACCTTGGAAACAAGAGGTTACTAATCAAACAGAATTTATGATTCGTGCTGAAGATATCTTGACAATTGCAGACCCTACTGGTACAGTTATAGACAAATATATTGAATTAACTTCATAATGAGATTCTATACAAACGTCCAGATGGTTGGAGACAACTTCTTGGTTCGTGGTGTTGAGAATGGAAAACACTTCGCAACTCGTGAGAAGTTTTATCCAACCCTTTTTGTTCCTTCTAAAAGGAAGTCTAAGTATAAAACTTTAGAAGGAGAATATGTTGAATCAGTTGAACCTGGTTCTGTTAGAGATTGTAGGGAGTTTATAAAAAAGTATGATGGTGTAGAGAACTTTAAAATATATGGTAATGATAGGTACATCTATCAATATATTTCTGAGAAGTATCCAGAGGATGAAATTAAGTTTGATACTAATCATATTAAGATAACCACAATCGATATTGAGGTTGCATCTGAGAATGGATTTCCTGATGTAGAATCTGCTGCTGAAGAAATACTTCTTATTACATTACAGGATTATAATACAAAAAAGATTCTTACATGGGGTTTAGGTCCGTTTAATAATAAACAAGCAAATGTAACATACAAATCATTTAGGACTGAGTATGAACTTCTTAGTTCTTTCATTAACTGGTGGATGATTGAGGAGAATACTCCTGAAGTTATTACTGGTTGGAATAGTGAGTTATATGATATTCCATATCTTGTTCGTCGTCTTGATAGAATCCTTGGTGAGAAGTTGATGCGTCGTATGTCACCTTGGGGTTTAGTAAGTGAAAGAGAAATTCATATCATGGGACGTAGAAATATTACTTATGATATTGGTGGAGTTACTCAGTTAGATTATCTTAATCTTTATAAGAAATTTACTTATAAGGCACAAGAGTCTTATAGGTTGGATTATATTGCTAGTGTAGAACTGGGGCAGAAGAAATTAGATCACTCTGAGTTTGATACATTTAAGGACTTCTACACAAAGGGTTGGCAGAAGTTTGTGGAGTATAATATAATTGACGTGGAACTTGTTGACCGTATGGAAGACAAGATGAAACTGATTGAACTTGCCATTGTTATGGCATATGACGCAAAAGCAAATTATGCTGATGTATTTTCTCAGGTTCGCATGTGGGATACGATAATTTATAACTATCTCAAGAAGAGGAATATTGTTATTCCACCAAAAGAAAGATCCGATAAGGACGCAAAGTACGCAGGAGCTTATGTCAAGGAACCGATTGCAGGAAAGTATGATTGGGTGGTTAGTTTTGACCTCAATAGTCTGTATCCTCATCTTATTATGCAATATAACATTTCCCCAGAGACCATCAGGGAGACTAGACATCCCAGTGCGAGCGTTGAGGGGCTCTTAAATCAGGAGATAAAGATTGATGGAGATTATGCAGTTTGTGCGAATGGAGCACAATATAGGAAGGATGTGCGTGGGTTTCTTCCTGAACTCATGGAGAAGATTTACAAAGATCGCACTATCTACAAGAAGAAGATGCTTGTTGCAAAGCAGCAGTATGAAAAGACAAAGACAAAGACCCTTGAGAAGGAGATTGCCAGATGTAACAACATCCAGATGGCAAGGAAGATTCAACTTAACTCTGCTTATGGTGCTATCGGTAATCAGTACTTTAGGTATTACAAACTAGCAAATGCGGAGGCAATAACTTTGTCTGGGCAGGTATCTATTCGATGGATTGAGAATAAGATGAATGCTCATATTAATAAAATTTTAAAAACTGAGGGTGAAGATTATGTTATTGCTTCAGATACTGATTCCATTTATCTTAATATGGGGCCTCTGGTTGATGCTGTATACAAGGGCAGAGAGAAAACTAATGAAGGCGTTGTCACGTTCCTTAATAAGGTGTGTGAGTCTCAATTTGAACCTTTTATTGAGAGTTCTTATGAAGCGTTGGCCAAGTATGTAAATGCTTATGATCAGAAGATGATCATGAAGAGGGAGAATATTGCTGAACGTGGTATCTGGACTGCCAAGAAAAGATACATTTTAAACGTATGGGATAGTGAGGGTGTTCGATATGAAGAACCTAAACTAAAGATGATGGGTATTGAAGCAGTAAAATCTTCTACACCTGCACCTTGTCGCACAATGATTAAGGATGCTCTGAAGTTGATTATGAATGATACTGAGGATAATGTCCAAAAGTTTATTGAAGAATGTAGGACTAAGTTTAGAAAACTTGATCCAGAAGATATTGCATTTCCTCGTACAGCATCTGATGTTCGTAAGTATCAGGCATCTTCCACAATTTATGCAAAAGGAACTCCTATACATATACGTGGTGCTCTTCTTTTTAATCACTATGTGAAGAAGAAAAATCTTACCAATAAGTACTCACTCATTGGTAATGGAGAAAAAGTCAAGTTCATTTATCTGAAAAAACCAAATATAATCCAAGAGAACGTAGTTTCCTTTATTCAAGAATTTCCTAAAGAACTTGGACTTGACAAATACGTAGATTATGACTTACAATTTGAGAAGAGTTTCGTAGAACCACTTAAAGCCATCCTTGATGCGATAGGATGGAGTGTGGAAAAAACTGTAAACTTAGAATCATTCTTCTCTTAATGGAATTACCTATCAACGATAAAGATTTATCGACAATAATAAATGCTCTTTCTCTTGGTGGAGATGCTAGATTGTATCATCTTTTGAAAGAAGTGAAGGAAGTCAGAGAACTTAATCCTGATGGACCATACAAGAAAATTTTACGTGAAAAAGGAATTAGTATTTAATGGATTTTTTAAAAGAAATTGTAAAAGAGATAGGTGACGAATACACCCAAGTCGCAGCAGACATCAACGAAGATGAAAAATTCATCGACACAGGTTCGTACATCTTTAATGGACTGGTTAGCGGTTCCATTTTTGGTGGCGTATCTAGCAATAAGATTACTGCCATCGCTGGTGAAAGCAGTACTGGGAAAACTTACTTCTCCCTCGCAGTTGTCAAGAACTTTTTGGACTCTAATCCTGACGGTTACTGCCTTTATTTCGATACTGAGGCTGCTGTTAATAAAGGATTACTTGAGTCTCGTGGTATAGATATGAACCGCCTTGTGGTGGTAAATGTTGTCACCATTGAAGAGTTTAGGGGTAAAGCACTTAAGGCAGTTGATATATATCTTAAAACCCAAATAGAAGATCGCAAGCCATGTATGTTTGTGTTAGACTCCTTGGGAATGCTTTCCACAGAAAAAGAAATTAGAGATGCACTGGACGATAAACAAGTCCGTGACATGACTAAATCTCAACTTGTGAAAGGTGCATTTAGAATGCTTACTCTCAAACTCGGCCAAGCGAATGTCCCACTCATTGTCACAAACCATACGTATGATGTCATCGGAGCTTATGTTCCAACTAAAGAAATGGGAGGAGGTTCGGGACTCAAGTATGCTGCAAGTACAATCATATATCTTAGCAAGAAAAAAGAGAAAGATGGAAAAGAAATTATCGGAAACATTATCAAAGCTAAGACTCACAAATCACGTTTAAGTAAAGAAAATAAAATTGTAGAAATACGTTTATATTATGATGAGCGTGGTCTAGATCGTTATTATGGTCTCCTAGAATTGGGAGAGATTGGAGGATTGTGGAAGAATGTTGCTGGTAGATATGAAATGAATGGTAAGAAGATATATGCCAAACAGATACTTGCTAATCCTGAAGAGTACTTTACTGATGATGTAATGCAAGCTCTTGATGAGATTGCACAAAGTGAATTTAGTTATGGTTGATTTCATTCATAAGGATGAAAATTTATTAACTAAGGATGAGTGTGATGGAATTATTAAGTGGGTATTTGATAATAAAAAATTAGAGACAAACGAAGATACAAAAGTATATACTGGATATGATTCATGTGAGATTATGAATATTGGTGAAAGTTTTCATCAAGTTCTTTCTCCACCTCTATTAACACCACTTAAAGGTGCTGTTGATAATATGCTGGAAGGTTATATGAAAAAGTATCCAGAATGTTGTAATACGAATCATTGGGAATTGGAACATATTAGATTTCAATGGTGGCAACCAGGTCAGTATTTTTCTAAATGGCATTCCGAACATATGAAAGGAGAACCCTATAGGGTTTTGACTTATTTGATATACTTAAGTGATAATGATTGTTCAACTGATTTTAAAAGATATCCTAGTGTTGAAAGTAAGGCAGGATGTGGTATAATATTTCCAGCATACTTTACTCATGAACATAAAGGCAATCCTTGTAAGAAAGGATTAGATCGATATGTACTTACTGGTTATTTTTCTTTTGTATAATGGAACGAATTGAAACTACTATTCTTCGTAATCTCATATTTAATGAGGAATATTCTAGAAAAGTAATACCTTTTATTAGGTCAGATTACTTTGAGCAAAGGACTGAGAAAATAATTTTTGAGGAGATAGTTGAATTTATTACCAAGTATGATTCTGCAATTACGATTGAAGCACTTAATATAGAAACTGAAAATAGATCAGATCTTACTGAAACAGAAATAAAAGAAGTTCGTGATATTAATAATTCCCTAACAGAGTCTGTAGTTGATGGTCAATGGTTACTAGATACTACTGAAAAATGGTGTAGAGATAGAGCAATTTATCTTGCACTTATGGAATCAATTCATATTGCTGATGGTGAGGATGAGAAAAAGAATAGGGATGCTATTCCATCTATTCTTTCAGATGCATTAGCAGTATCGTTTGATAATAATATTGGTCATGATTACTTAAACGATTATGAAAAAAGATACGATATCTACCATAGAAAAGAAGATCTCATACCATTCGACTTGGAATATTTTAACAAGATTACGAAAGGTGGAATACCGAATAAGACTCTCAATATTGCTCTCGCTGGTACTGGTGTTGGTAAATCTTTGTTTATGTGTCATGTCGCTGCTTCCATACTCTTACAGGGTAAAAATGTATTATATATCACGCTTGAAATGGCTGAGGAAAAAATTGCGGAGAGAATTGATGCTAACTTACTCAACGTTCCTATACAGGATATAGTTGAACTTCCTCAGATGATGTTTGATAAGAAAGTTAATGCAATTGCAAAGAAAACACAGGGAACTCTTATAATTAAAGAGTACCCTACGGCATCAGCTCATTCAGGACATTTTAAATCATTGCTACAAGAATTAGCATTGAAGAAATCCTTTAAACCTGATATCATATTCATCGATTATCTTAACATCTGTGCTAGTTCACGATATCGCCAAAACGCCTCTGTCAATTCCTACTCGTTCATCAAAGCGATTGCGGAGGAACTCCGTGGTCTTGCGGTTGAGGCGAATCTCCCGATTGTATCTGCGACCCAGACTACTAGGAGTGGGTTTGCTAGTTCTGATGTTGATCTCACCGATACATCCGAATCCTTTGGCCTTCCTGCTACTGCTGATCTTATGTTTGCTCTTATTAGTACAGAGGAACTTGAGGGTTTAAATCAGATAATGGTGAAGCAATTGAAGAATAGGTATAATGATCCTACAGTCTTTAAAAGATTTGTAGTTGGTATTGATAGGGCAAAGATGAGATTGTATGATTGTGAGCAAAAAGCACAAGATGATATACTTGACAGTGGGCAAGAAGAGGAGTATAATAATGAAGAGAATAAACCTAAAAAATCCTTTGCTGAGTTTAAATTCTAATGACTGTTGATTTTGAAAAATACACTGAATTTGTAGATGCAGTAACATCTATTTCTAGTAAAGATTCTGAAGCATTTTCAGTTCGTTTAAGAGAACTTTATGCTAAAGGTCTTCCTGTGGAAAGACTTCTTACTGCTGCAGTAGGGATGTCTGCAGAGTCAGGTGAGTTTACTGAAGTAGTTAAGAAGATGATATTTCAAGGTAAGCCAGTTAATGAAGAGAATTTATTTCATCTTAAGAGAGAACTTGGAGATGTAATGTGGTATGTTGCACAGGCATGTATGGCATTAGATACAACGTTTGATGAGATAGTTGAGATGAATGTAGAGAAACTTAAGGCAAGGTATCCTGGTGATGAGTTTGATGTTCATTATTCGGAAAATAGAAAGAAAGGGGATTTGTAAATAAATACTTAAAAAAGTAATTAAAAAATGGCAAGAGGTGGTACTGTTTCTGATGCAACTATGACTCGTATGCAGGAGTTGGGTTCTGCATGGGTATTTAAAAGAGCTATTCAGGATAATGTTGTTTTTACTAGACCTAATGATATTGTAAATGATAATATAACATATAAAGAGTTAGTTAAGATTTGGAAAACAGTTGGGAAGGTTGATTGGGATGATGAGATTGATGGTGAATGGTTAGTTAATTTTTATAAACAACAAGAAACACTTTTAAAAAAAATAGGAAAACCAAACTTTACTGAGTTTTGTCGTGATGGTGGTCCTAAACCACAATATATTCTTCCTGGTAGTAAGTCGGGAGAAACATTTATGGATTGGGTTAGTGATTTAGTTAAGGAAGAATTTCAAATTGGTAATAAAGATAATTGGAACCCTGCAGATATATGGTTAATACAAAATGAGAAACATTGGAGAGATAAAATAAAACAATCTTTCAATCAAAAGAGAAATCCAACTGCATCTATAGAATCTGAATTGGCAAAATTCAATGCTATCTTTAGGGCTTTGTTTAGAACAAAACAAATAATGGGAATTTCATTAAAGAAGATTGGTGGTCAAGCAACATGGAAGGAGGTTAATGTAAGTGGAAGTTTCTTTAAAAATCTTCAATCAACTAAGATGAGTCTTGGAAGTGCGAAGTGTCTTTTGGGAACTAAAAGGATTGATTCTGTAAAGGCAAGGAGAGATATTGAAAGGGGAAAAAAACGTGGTTCTCCAGGAGCAGCTACTTTAATTCAAGATACAGTTTTAACTATTGATGATCCTGGTCTTATTAGTGGAAAGAAAACATCATTTAAAGTTCAGATTAAAGCAAATGATTCTACAAAATTTAGTAATCTAAAATGGGAACCAACTATTGTAGGTAAGAGTGATGCAAGGTTGGGTAAAGCTACTGTTGAATTGGTATTAGATCTCATGCGAGTATATGGTATATTGAGATTTTATGAACCAAGTGCCAAAGCATTTCCAAAAAATAAAACACAGTTTAGAGAGGTTGAAGATGATTATAGAAAAATAATTGACGAATTACTTTTAGATAGATTTGTAGATCTTGGAAAAATTAATACTGAAACTGCTATTATCAATATTAAAGAAACTTTTGATGTTAGTAGAGGACAACCTTGGGTTGCTGTATCAAAATTACAACAACTCAGATTCTTATATGCTCTTATGACACTTTCGGAAGAAAAAAGAAATGAGTTTTGTACTTCTCTAGTCTTCACTGCAGAGAAAGCAGGTAGGAGATATGGTCCATACGGAAAGATATATTAATGAATGGAATAGAATCTTTATTAAAGACATTTGAACCTAGTTCAAGAGGTAGAGAAAAGTTTAAAGAGTTCTGTGCTCATTGCTATTGTACCTTTGAAAAAAAGATCAAAAGTACTAAGTCGAAAAAGAACATAAATAAATATAACATTATGAGAAGAAATACTCTTGAATACATTGCTGCAAATGAAAAA
>Ga0163180_10001414_pt1 | contig 13595 bp, 7 predicted proteins | sample AtlANTMetagenome_2_FD_109647 | JGI IMG/M metagenome (GOLD analysis project Ga0163180, IMG submission 109647) | Marine eukaryotic phytoplankton communities from the Atlantic Ocean - Atlantic ANT 4 Metagenome | ecosystem: Environmental > Aquatic > Marine > Oceanic | place: North Atlantic Ocean...
AACAGGAGTAGCATCTTCAGCATTTGCTGTGTTGATCATCTGCTTCACTAGATGTGATTGAGCAATGAAGCTGCCAGACTTATAGTCTTTAATATAAGCTATATTTTATGTCTATATACCACAGTACCGTCCATTAGGGGAGATGAGTGATAAACTTAATATCCATTTCCAATGCCTCTAGCCCTATCATTTTTCCACCAAATCAATCATTAATTGACGAAGTTTGCAAGAACAATCATACTGTTTTTTCCTTTGTTGCATGTGGTGAGGTGGTTCCAAGCGAGAAATGTCGAGGTCCATAGATAAATTGCCAAACCTATAATTTTACTGCTAAGGCTTTTCCCAAACTTCGCAAATATATAACTTCTTTTTCCTAAAAATGACATTTGCGTTTTGCAAATTCATGAAAAAACCATAGCCCAAAAGTTTTAATGATATATTTTGAATGTCTTTTCGGAAATTGCACACTACTTCCATCCTACAATGTCAATCTTTCAAATACTTAAATTATATACCGCAACTACCGAAACATTAAAATCACCAACTTGCAAACATCAATCATTTTTGTATTTTCATCGTGTCCCGTCACCTCAATATGAGAAAAAGTTGCTTTGAGATGATGCAACTTTTGATTCTTTGCTGTTTTTGATATTAAATACTATAATCATAAAATCTAATATCTCAATGCAAATCGAATAATTAAGAATTTGTTGAAGTTTATTTTATGCCAATCGTGGCCGATTTATTTATCTATAGTAGCCCAGTCTATATAAACCTGAATTTAATCAGATTTTGGCAGGCATGTGTTATTCATGCCTTCAGAGTTTCATGCATGACTTACCTCCGATCATATACTTTTTGATACAAAGTAGTCAAGGCCACACAAATTTCTCTGCCAACAACTTGTTTCCATCCAAACACAAAACACTTTTTGACATCTTCCATGTGCATGCCACAGTTCCTCTGTCCGTTCTCAACTTCACGGTTGGCTGCAATCTCTTCAATTTTCTCACCACCGAAAGCCTCGGATGATATACTTCCAAATTCTGCGCAATTGGGGTATCGTACTTATCACACATCCATGGAAGCTTCCCGGTCCAAGGCACAAACGTCGTGTCTGAAGCAAAGCAAAGGCCCATGGATTGTAGGCATTGAAAGAAAAGTAGAGGTCCTCATTCACTTCAAGTCCAACAGCGCAATGAAGAAGATCAAAGCCGTCACTCACTGTCTGTCGAATATTTGCGTTTGCCGTGCATCCCTGGGTCTGGATCAATATTATATTGATCGGAATAAGTACTTTTGAATGAAGGCCTGTCATTTTCTTGCCAATCATCAAAGTTCCTAGAATTTTATATTTATTTTCCTGGAAACGTTCAGGTACATTGAAGGTACTGTCCTTTAGTTCCCTGCACATAGCTTTCCAATCTGCTTGCTCGTATACCGGTGCATTTAATCTTGGTTTCTGTAAGTAACTGAAAAATTCATTTATGTCACGATGCTCTATGGCACTTTCTATGGTCGCCTTTGTCCAGAAAGCATCATTTGGAGAATCTTTGATTTCTGACGGATCATTCAAGGATGTCATAATGGAAGTCATAGAATTGTCCTCGCCATTAGCGCCATCATCATCCCGTTGTATATTCTTCCTTTCTTTTTTACGATAACTTTCATCCGCGAAATGTTCCAACAGCAACTGCAGATCCATGTTCTCTTGATCATCACTTCGGAAAGATCCTGTATCACCTTCAACATATAAAGGTAAATCCAAAGGCGTCAAAACCATGTCGTTGTAAAGACTGACAATGTCAAAGACTGTTGCAATGCTGTCGGTGAAGACATCACAATCCTTTGCTCTCCAACAACACCCCCCATGATTTTCTAAGTATTTAGTACATGGAAAACCACCAAGGATTGCTGTCTTATGCCTCCATGTTGTTTTTTTTTTTGTTTCTGAATGGTTCTCATCAATGGTTGTAACATATTCACCTATTTCAAGTATTTTTCGCCAAAAGTGAAGTTGAACTTGCGTTCCTAAGTAGATTTGGTAAAGCCTCACCATAGTCTCGTCAAAAACAACAAGCCTATTGCTGCGGTCTTGCAACCAATGTGTAAAGCAAGAACGTGCCGATTGATCTTGTACACTCATCCGACATAACGCCTCCATGTTATAGACGTCTTTCCCACTATTGACATAGTTGTTTCTGTTATGTGGAATCACCAAGCATAGAAATGTCTGAGCTTTTTGGTTACACTGGACAGGAGGAGAAGACCACCTTTTAGTCAAAAGCTCAGAGCGCCACCAGAGATTAGGTAATTTTATCATTCAAGTTGCAAATCTCCTGGATAGGTTTAGCGGTCTGGGGTAACTTACCTCAATGTTGTCTTTTGTTTTCTGTTACCACGCTTTTGAATCTTTCTCTACAGGCCTTATTCTTTTGAGCCGAATTTTCAATTGGTGTATGCAATATATCGATATATGTATATATATACTATATACTATATACAAAATTATATATATATTTAAATAATTACATGCAGCACTTGTCCTTGGATCAAAGTTAGAAATATGCAGTTATTGTTCTCAACACATCTGGGAACTATAATTCACGCACCTGATTATTCCAAGATATCAACATAGTGTCGTGGACTTCCGCAACGGATCCACCAAACACTGATGTATAGATTTCCCCATATAAACATTTTATTAACAACTACTGTGTAACTATACCCACGCAGACTTGCAGTGTCTAACCATTACCTAGGACAAGAGCACACTATATCCTCAGAAATACATCTGTATATCCTATATTAGTTCTTTATATATATATATATACATCTCTACATACACGTATTTATATATATATATATATATATTATTATTATTATTGATAATTAATTGTCGTATATCTTACTCTCTAATATTTCCATTAAATGATATAGCATTGGACAGCATAATCTCAATATAGACCATGTTATGTATATGCACATCATCTAAATATAAAATCCATATTATGTATGTGATGGCTAGACGGATGCAATTATTGTTAATCAATTACATCTAACAGACGATAAAAGTTTTTTTTTGAAGGTTTTCTCCACATTTTTTTACATTATGCAACTACTGTTATTTGTCTATGCTGCCAATTTAGAAATCTCGATGCAAATTAATTCTTTTAAGCAGGAATAAATATAAAACTTCACATTTTCATAAAATCATGTTGGGTGTAAATAAATAATTCACGCTATGTGTCAGGATGTTCTCACATACATTTTAAATTATTACTGCTAATTCTAATCTACAATAAAAACAAATCTCTCGCCTATCAAGGACCCTTCCAAAAGTACAAATTTCTTTGTTAGATTTACCTGACAATAACATATGAATTTGATCATTCGATGATGGTAACCGTTTCATACTTTGCCAGTATTACATTTAAACTATGTGTTGTTAAACAAGCTTTATTCCCAGTGGCGCCAAACAAATCATTGATTACCTTCACAAAGTTGTAAGAAACTATTCATTGTGCCATTTAGATCTTTTGACTTAGCACCTTCGATGTTTTGATTTCTCATTCCTTAATTATTTAAACGTATGAATTGTTATTACTATTTTTTTAAAATAAAATATATGATTTTTGTAAAGAAAGTGAATTCGTAAAGACACAAAATTTGAATCTAAATTGACTATGTTGGTAGAAAGAAAATTCACCATGTTTGTAGAAGAAAACCTCATTTTATTTTATACTATGTAATAGTATCACAGTTGATATCAAAAATCAATCATGATATTTTTACATATGAATTTGGACACATATGTCACAAATATAACACATTTCAATATAAGAGCTTTCCTGATTTTGTAGATGGCCATGAAAATGAAACTTTAAATTTATATATATAATATAATTATGTACAATGTATATAAGTTTTATGTAATATAAGACAAAGAGCATTGAATATCACCACCGAACTTCACGCCTTAAATTGCCGTTGACTATAATTACTATTTTATTGTACGCACCAATCTTTAGCCTTTTACTAAAGGTTGCCATGAATGGGACGCATCAATGTGACATTTTGTACACAACCTTTTCAAACAACAATTCCAATTCAACAGCTGCAGCATCTCCAGCATGTACCAATGTTAATCATCAACTTCATTAGATCAATATGACACATTTCAATATCATCACTATTCTGATTTTTGTTGATTCTCATGAAAATAAAACTTTATATTTATGTATATATATTATATTTATATAAAATGTGAATATATGTTATGCAATTAAAAACAATAGGTATCGGATAACACCACATGACCTCACGCCTTAAGCTGCCCTTGATTATATTATTTATCCTATTGCATAAATTGTACATACCCTTTTCAAACGACGATTTCAATTCAACAGGAGTAGTATCTCCAGCATTTGCCGTTATTGATCATCTGCTTCATTAGATGCGAATGAGCAATGCAGTTGCCAGGTTTACAGACATTATTATAAACTACGTATTATACATATATACCACAGTACCTTCCATCAGGGGAGATGAGTGAGAAAATTAATATTTCTTTCCAACATTTCCAGCCCTATTATTTTCCACCAAATCAATCATTATTTGATGAAATTTGCATTTACAATCATTCTGTCTTTTCACTTGTTGCATGTGGTGAGGTGGTTCCAAACCAGAAATGTCAGAGTCCATAGATATGTTGCCAAACCTCCAATCTGGCTGCCAAGGCTTTTCCAAAACTTCATACATATATAATTTATTTCTCCTGAAAATTACATCTTTATTTTTCAAATTTATCCCAAATCAATTCCAGGACAATGGCTCAGTCTTGTTTTAGAAATGAACAGTCGTTGTTGATGTTTCGCTAGGTCAAGAACTGTGAAAACAAAGCCACGAAAAATGTGATCATTGCTGGTTAGATGTCTCAATGGATCATCACATACCTGTCCTATTACAACATAAAATAATGCTCATTCTAAAATGTACTTAATACCTATTCTCAACGTTACCGCTTGCCAGAAAATGGAAGATCGGATTACATTTTGATTTTTTGATGTATTTAGATCTTGATTGATTTAGAATATATTTTTAAGTACAAGGTCACATTGATTTGTGATATGTAATCCATTCCCATATGATATTGTCGAAATATTGTAATTCATATATAAACTTTTACTGCAACAGCTTTATTTTGCATAATGCGGCAGATATATGTGCATATGTTCCAGGCAACATTCAAGCAAAAATGCTCAACCCCTGGATATTCCAGAAGGAGCTAAAATTAAATGCGTCTACCAATTCTCATTAGCATCTCAAATTCATTAGAAGACGTCGTTATTTCATCCAAGATTTCATAAGAAATGTTAGCTCTTTGATAAAGGCCTAGACCTCATGAAAGCTTTCGGTAGCCATAGCCAGGAACTTTTACTTCCATCCCGAATATGAACTTTCTCATTGTCGTAAAGCCTTTTGTTAGAACTCCTCAGACAAATTCCAAACAATCAACATTTGCTTGGGCCTCGTACCTTTTTTCTTTGAAGCCAAAAGAGAAAATCTTGACATTTACCACAATGCGTACTTCTCTCAAAGCAACATGTTCATTTAATGATTCAAGCACATCTTCTTGTTTGTCAGTATCCTCCACGCCCGCCTCCCAATTTTCACGCAGACGTGGTGCGGTCATGCCTAACAACTGAAAGCTTGCCTTGTCCCAAACTTTAATGACTGCAGTACCTGTAGCGTCTTTGATGTGCATGCGGAGGCACATCTTTTCAATCTCGTCGCCAAAAATAGGTGCCTGTCCTGTGAAGAAATCTTCATCAAACGGCAACAGCGTTCCTGTAATTGTGACAATCTTTTCCGTTACTTCCTTGCCATCTTGCGCTTCCTGTTCCATCTCATTTTGCATTAACTTTAAGGCGTTGACAGTGCAGACATTTTGCGGATTTATGCGAATGGCCTTCTTCTTTGGCTCATTAATCTTAATTTCAGGAACGGACTCAACATTGGCTTCTGCACCAGGATTGATTTTTACTGTTGTCAGATACGCTGTCTGTAAACTACGCACATTCCGATACTCTCTCACAAGAATCCCTCCAAGAAGAAGCACATCATCTTTTTGAATGAGTTTGTTTGCATGGTGATTCAAGAAGTCTACCGTTGTTGTCAAATCTCCATGCTCCAGTGAAATCACCAATTTCGGCATAGTGCTTGTGAGATCACGTTCTGGACTTTTTGATACACGGCCAATAATGTCAATGTAATCGCCATTGCTCTTCTGGTTCAAAGCATTCCAGTCAATGCATTCATGCTTGTATGTAGATGGCCATGATTCCTTTGACAATTCAATCTTGAGACCGAACTTTGTTCGAACTTCTAGTGTGGTGCGTTGTCCATATTTGGCAAGGCCAGATCCTAACCTTACTGCTTTTCCTTGAATCATGACATTATAGATACGGCCTTCCTCACAAAGCTGCAAAGTTTCAATGGCTTCATCTGTTAGTTGAAAGATTGTGCGCGCACCACTCTTTTCTTCGAAGAGTGCCAACAATGTTGGCGAAGACCAGCTTGTTGGAATGTCTTTGGCCATCAACATCAAAGCGACATTTGTATTACCATTTCGTTTAATAACTGTCTGTGCCATGTTTTTCTGAAGTCAAACGAGGTACTACAGCGTGTAGTATGAATGATTAGTCAACCTCTCAGAACTACCACCTTCTTGATCCATTGATGAACATGCACAACCCATTTGATATATATATATATATAGAGTGAGTGAGAGAGAGAAAGAGACAGATTGTGTGAAAGGGAGAGAATGTGATTAAGAATATATATATATATATATATATATTTATCTTCATATATATACATGCTGCACTTGTCCTCAAATCAAGGTTAGAAATGTGCTTCTACGGCTCTCATCACAACTGGGTGTTACAATTCACACACCTAATTACTTGGAGATATCATCACAGTGTCGTGGACTTCCGCAACGGATCCACCAAACACTGATATATAGGTTTCTCCAAGTAAATCTTTTATTAACGACTGCTGGATAACTATGCTCACAAAGACTTACAATTTCTAACCACAATCGAGAACAAAAGCACATTATTATTTTTTTTTATCACATCTGTATATCATAATTTATATCTATATATATTTATATATATATATATATACATATCTACATACATATATATATATCCGCCGACCGCTTTGCGGGACCACCAAACTGCGAGGAACTTAGGAAGTTTGCTTGCTGCATCCTATATATCCTGCATCACAGTATGCATACTGAATCCTATGTGTCCTGCATAGGGTGCTCTTAATTTGGGACCCCCAAGGAGAGGTACCAGAATCCATTAAAATTTCATCCTGTCAATGAAATCCCCCAAGGTCATGGATTTACTCCCCCAGACCTCCAAGAAACTACCAAAACAACATCCAAAACTCGTCGTCTGGACTCCAAAATACTAAAGTATTCATTATGTTTTTCACACATCTGGCCATCTGGTTCAACCAATATTTTCACCACCACGGCACTAAAAATCAAACCCTGTACACCAACCTGCAATTGTAATGCCTAAAACTACAAAAAACACAAAAATCTATAGCAAATTAAACTCACAAGAAAAACTTAAAAACAACAAAAAATCACAAATAATCTGGATCCTTCCGCACAACCATGATATAAAGTGTTCCTATCGACCCTAATTTGTAAAAATAATAGTCCAGGATCTCGAAATGGAGCCTCTGGGCATCTCAAATCTACATTTTTGATGCCTCCAAGATCTGATATTTTGCATCCATCAGGACTGTTAAAAGGGGACCGGCGACAAGAGAAAAGCCTTTAGATATATATTTTATAATAGATAATTCATTGACGTATATTTCACTCTTTAATATATCTAATATATGATGTAGCTTTGAACAAACTCTGAACAGCATCATTTCAATTTAAACCAGTTTACGTATCCCCACACCATCATTTCACTTATTGCGTGAGGTAAGGTGGTTTCAAATAAAGAATGTCAAGATCCATAGATATATTGCCAAACCTCAAATCATGCTTCAAACTAGTTTCAGTAATTTTATAAATATTGTACATCGTTGTTTACAAAATAACGATATTATTCCAATGTTAATTAAGAATTAATCCAGTGTGATCATAATTAGAAACTTATTAGCAACTTTAGTTTAGAAACATGATCATCGGAACTTTCGACTTAACATCTTTAATTTAATAATTTTAGCTTAGGAATTTTTGTTCAGGATTTTTAGGTTAGTAACTTTAACTTAAAAACCTTAACTGAAGAATTATAGCTTATTAAATTTATATTTATAACTCTAGCTCTACAAATCCAAGTAATGCTCATTCCAGGAAGTATTTAATGCTTATTGCCAACATTGCTGCTTGCAAAAAAAAATGAAAATCTTATCATAATATGATGATTTTACCTATTTGGATTCTCAATATTTTGGAATGCCGACTAAAATACAACCGCACATTATTTTATGATATGTAATTGTATCATTGCTGATATCCAAATTCAAACATAATATTTTCACGTATGAATTTGAACACATATGTCAGAAATATGACACATTTCAATATGAGAGCTTTCCTGATTTTGTAGATTTTCATGAAAATGACAATTTATATTTATATATATATATACTATATTTATATACAATGTATATAGATTTTGCATAATTTAAAACAAAGGTCATTGGATATCATTACCCAACCTCACTCCTTAACATGCCTTTGACTATTATTATTATCATCTTATTGTACACACCAATCTTTCTCCTTTTACTAAAGGTTGCCATGAATGGGACGCATCTATATGACTTCCTGTACACACCCTTTTCAAACGATCATTCCAATTCAAAAGGTGCAGCATTTCCAGCATTTGTCATTTTTGATCATCTGCTTCATTAGATCAATATGACACATTTCAATATCATCACTTTTCTGATTTTTTAGATTGTCATGAAAATGAAATTTTATATTTATGTATATATATTATATTTATATAACATGTAAATATATTTTGTGCAATTGATAACAAAGGAGACTGGATATCACCACACGACCTCACGCCTTAAGTTGCCTTTGATTACATTATTTATCCTATTGCATAAATTGTACATACACTTTTCAAACGACCATTCCAATTCAACAGGAGTAATATCTGCAGCATTTGCCGTTGCTGATCACCTGCTTAATTAGATGTGAATGAGCAATGCAGCTGGCAGGCTTACAGACATTGATATAAACTATAATTATGTATATATACCACAGTACCTTCCATCAGGGGAGATGAGTGAAAAAAATAATATTTCTTTCCATCATTTCCAGCCCTATTAATTTCCACCAGATCAAACATTATTTGAGGAATCTTACTTGTACAATCATTTTGTTTTTTCACTTATTACATGTGGTAAGGTGGTTCCAAGCAAGAAATGTCGAGGTCCATAGATATATTGCCAAACCTCGAACCATACTGCCAAGGCTTTTCCAAAACTTCGTAAATCTATAACTTCTTTTTCCGGAAAAATTAGATTTTTGTTTTCCCAATTCATCCCAAAACAATTCCAGGAAAATAGCTCAGAACTGGTCTTAGAAACAAATAGATGTTGTTGATATTTGGGTGGGTCAAGAACCGTGAAAACAAAGCCGGAAAAACTTGATCATTACTGGATAGAAGTCTCAATAGATCACCAGATACCTGACCAATTACAACATAAATTAATATTCATTTTAGAAAATACTTAATGCCTATTCTCAACATTACCGCTTGCCAGAAAATGGAAGGTCAAATAAGGTACTACAGTATGTAGTATGAACGATTTGTCAACCTCTCAGAACTACCACCTTCTTGATCCATTGATGAACTTGCGAAACCCATTTGATATATATATATATATATATATAGAAAGAGAGAGAGAGACAGTGACAGAAAGGGTGATAGATTGATTAAGAATAAATATATATATATATATTCACATATATACATGCTGCACTTGTCCTCGAATCAAGTTTAGAAATGTGCTTCTACGGCTTTCATCACATCTGAGTGATACAATTCAAGTACCTAATTACTTGGAGATATCTACACAGTGTCATGGACTTCCGCAACGGATCCGCTGAACACTGATGTATGGATTTCCCCAAATAAATCTTGAATTAACGACTGCTGGGTAACTATGCCCACACAGCCCTGCAATTTCTAACCACTATCCAGGACAAAAGCACATTATTTTTTTTATCACATATATATATCATAATTTATATCTATATATATTTATACATATCTACATACATATACATATATATATATATTTTTTTTTATTATAAATAATTCTTTGATGTAAGTCTCACCCTTTAATTTTCTAATATGTGATGAAGCTCTGAACAAACTCTGAACAGCAACATTTCAATTTAAACCAGATTATGCATCTTAACACCATTGTGTTTCTTTTTGCGTAAAGTAGGGTTGTTTCAAACAAAGAATGTCCGGACCCATGGATATATTGCCAAACTTTGAATCTTGCTGTAAACTTGTTTCAGAAATTTTATAAATATGGCACATCTTTGTTTATAAAATTACGATATTATTCCAATTTTAATTAAGAATTAACCCTGTGTTATACTAACTAGAAACATATTAGCAATTTTAATTTAGAAACTTGAGCTTGGAGACTTTTGATTTAGTAACTTTAGTTAAGTAATGTTTGGTTTAAGAACTTTAGTTCAGGAATTTTAGATTAATATCTTTAGCTTAAGATAGAACTTTAGCTAATGAACCTTAACCTAATAATGTTTGCTTAAGAATCTTAACTTTGCAACTTTAGCTTAAGAACTTGAGTTTTGTAAGTTTGACTGAATAACTTAAGCTTAGGAACCGTAATTCAGAATCTTTAGCTTAGTTACATTAGTTCAAAAACTTTAGCTTAGGAACCTTAGGTTTAGAACTTTAGCTTGGTTCAAAAACTTTAGCTTCAGAACTTTAGCTTGGTAACATCAGCTTCAGTTCTTTACTCTAAGAATTTTAACTTATACAATTTAGCTTAAGGAGATAAACTTATGAACATCAGCTGAAGAACTTGTGTTTTGTAACATTATCTTAATAACTTTAGCTTGCAAATTTTAGTTTAGGATCTTTAGCCCAACAATCTTGGCTTCATAACTTTATCTTGACAATTGTAACTTAAAAACTTTAATTTAGTAGATTTAGCTGAATAACTTTAGTTTAAGACCTTTAACTTATGTCCTTTAACTTAGGATCTTTGGCAAAGAATCTTCGGCTGAAGATCATTGGTTGTACATACACGTTCCTGATCACTCAAAAATGGCAATTGTTTAAAAGTTACTATTTGTTCTTTTAAAAACGTAAGAAATTCAAACTTTCTTTGTTCTCAGTAGTTCCAAACAAATCATTAATTATCCTAACACCGTTGTAAAAATTATTCCCTGTTCCATTCAGATTTTGTGGCTATGCAGGTTTGATACTTTGATTTCTCACTTTCTAATTATATAGGCGTATGAGTCCTTAGCACTATCAATGAAATCACAATGCTTTATTTAAATTGTCACGAATTACCCAACGCAAAGGCATTAGATCATTTCAGTCTTCAGATCTTCCGTCGTCACAGAATTCTAATTTGGGTTGCTATTATATTGAAGACTCGACCTTACCAAACACGAATATCTGGTGATCTAGCATGCAAACTTTGATATAGAACATTCAAAATGTTACACTACAAAGTTCTCAAGCAAAGCATTTAATTATACACCATCAGCCTTCAGTCTCCTGACCGCCGTAGATAGGTACCACGATCTAATGCCTAATTCATGCAAATGTCTCAAATCTTATTGCTTGCTGCCTCACCAGAAACGTTATTTGCAAGTTCATTCCTTGCATTCCTGCTTTTTTTCTTGACAGAAGTTTTCTGTATCCAGGGATGTTCAAGCATTGCTGCCGCTGTAATTCTTGTTTCGGGATTAAGACACATCAAGTGTTCGATCATTCTTTTCGCCTCACAGGATACTTGTGTCCATTCTGCATCATTGAAGTCATATTCCCCACGAAGTATTTGCTTTTGCAGATTACTTTGATCATCAAATGGCGGCAGACTGGACAAAGTGATGTACAATGTTACCCCTAAACTCCACATATCTACTGGGAAACCATAACCGGAATCTTCAACATTTACATGTAGATCTTCTCTTTGACGATAAATTTCTGGGGCCATGTACATCGGTGTTCCACATAAGGTCTTGGAATTGTTTGGCTTTAATAATCTCATCGCAAGACCGAAGTCTGAAATTTTTGGTTCCATTGTTTCACATTGGTCTGTTGTGAGTAAGATATTCTCTGGTTTTATGTCTCGATGCACAATGTTCTCACTATGGATATACTCCAGGCCATCTCCTACTAATGTGAAAATTCTGTCTGTGTGACATTCATGTATACTGCCATTTTTCAAAATGAAGTTGCAGAGATCTCCACCATCGAGCAAATCTGAAAACATATATATCTTGGTTTCTGTTTGGAAATACATATATAGCTTCATCAGGGAAGCATGACCAAGACTTTTCAAGATGCTAGGCTCAGAATCTAAACTCATTCTGCTACTCGTTCTTCCAAGGAAGTTTGATACAGCTTCTTTATCGATTACCTTCACAGCCCGTAAGAGTCCTTGATGAAAGCAACGATAAACTGTAGAAAAGGTTCCTGTTCCTAGTGTTGGTCCAGCTTGGTAATCCTCCATAGTAGTACTTTTCAATGACATGGTTGTTATAACAACTAAAAATAACTCCCACAACTTCTTGAGATGCGTTGCACTTATTTGCTCATGCTTGAGCCCAGACAATGAAATGGCTTTGCTAATTAATAGCCTATTCCACTCCTGTATCTTGTTACACAGAAATATAACTTATCGAAGAAATACTTTCTTGTCTAAGTCTCTCTTTAATATGTTACTCCAACAAACGATAAAACAAAACATTAGCTAAGTTTTGTCGAAACAACATCGGCAACATTTGACTAAATTATGTTAGTTATAATTTTAATTAAAAACAATATTAAAAACAAGACAGTTGCTGGATAGTTCCATCAATTCTTTGCCGATAGCAAATTGTTAAAACAGGAATTAATAGGTAACACATGGTCGTCATAAGGAATAGAGTGCAAAACAAAGGCGAAGCATATATATATATATAGATCATGTATCTCCTAAACTCCTAAACAATAATATATATATATATATATATATATATGTATATATAGAACATGTACCTCCTAATCTTCTAAACAAATGTGTCTCTATTTGGTATATATATCCGCCGGCCCCTGCGTGGCAGGAAGCCACGAGGCTATGAAGTTTGAGATTCCAGTTGTCAATGTTCTAACTGTTTACATCATTGTATCCTATGATGTCTGTTCTTATCTTCCTTGTTCCTTTCGATCCTGTTGTTAGGTTGATAGATAGGACCAAAATGTCAGATTTTACATTCCCCGGATCATGTCATCACATCCCCAGGTACCCCCAGACATCTCCAGACGCCCACC
>Ga0163180_10001419_pt1 | contig 13570 bp, 17 predicted proteins | sample AtlANTMetagenome_2_FD_109647 | JGI IMG/M metagenome (GOLD analysis project Ga0163180, IMG submission 109647) | Marine eukaryotic phytoplankton communities from the Atlantic Ocean - Atlantic ANT 4 Metagenome | ecosystem: Environmental > Aquatic > Marine > Oceanic | place: North Atlantic Ocean...
ATGAAACAACTCCTATTTTAGTAAAAAAAGGAGGAATAGTATTACTTCCTAATGAAAGTTTAGGGTCTCATCACCATATTGATGATTGGGATTATGAAATATCTCCTGAAATATCAGTCTTATATTTTTTAAAAAGCGGAGCAAAACCATCAACTGTAATGTTCGAATATGAGTTTGGAAGAAATAAGAAAAGAAGGTGGAAACAAGAACTAAAGGAAGATACTCTTATTATATTTTCTTCGTATTTGAGACATTCCATAAGTAAAAATTTTAATGAAGACCCAATAGTAGCTCTTTCATTTCAGTTCCAATTACTATAAAATAATGCTATCAAAGAGGCATTATGACAATTGAAATTGATGGTGTAAATAATACTTTAAAAACAGATAAAATTGAACCTCAATCAGGTACGGCTTTACAGTTATCTGCTTCAGGTGACACTGTAACATTGCCTTCAGGGGCTACTCTTACAATAGCTGGTACAGCAAACGTTACAGGAACTTTAACAAATTCAGGAACAGCAACCGGCTTTGGTGCAGTTGACTGGCAAACTTCAGATATAAAAACAAGCACATTTACGGCAGTAGCTGGTAAAGGATATTTTGTAAATACTACCGGTGGTGCTATTACTATAAATTTGCCCGCTGGATCTGCAGGTGCTCAAATAGCTCTTGCTGATTATGCAGGCACATGGGATTCAAATAATGCAACTGTATCAGCTAATGGTTCAGAAAAAATACAAGGAATTACTTCTGATGCTACTTTTGATAGAGATAGAGAGGCATTACAAATTGTTTATGTTGATTCAACACAAGGTTGGATAATTACATCAGTAGCTGATCAAGGTGGATCACAAGCTGCATATATTGTTGCTTCTGGAGGAACAGAAACAACAAGTGGTGATTACAAAATTCATACTTTTACTGGCACAGGAACCTTTACCGTTTCAGCTGTTGGCAACTCTGACGGTGGTGGAGCATCAGCTTCATACACTGTAGTTGCAGGAGGTGGAGCAGGAGCTAGTGGTCGTGGTGGTGGAGGTGGAGCTGGTGGCTTCCGTGAGGGGGCTGTCCCAGGTGATCCTTACTATCCTGCAAGATCTCCTTTAGCTGCTACAAGTGGTCTTACTTTATCGGTTCAAGCATACCCAATTACAGTAGGTGGCGGTGGCACTGGCGTTTCTGGTGGCAGCGGTGCTAATATTGGTGGCGTTGGTACAGCTGGTGGAACTTCAACTTTTTCTACTGTAAGCTCTGCTGGCGGAGGTCGTGGTTCAACTTCAAACGGCACACCTCCTGGTAGTGCAGGTAATGGTGGATCTGGTGGTGGTGGTAGTTACTGTCTTTCTACAGCTGGTTCAGGTAATACTCCTCCCGTTAGTCCCCCTCAAGGTAATTCTGGAGGTGTTGGAGTTAACGCAGGAAACGCTTATGGCGGCGGAGGCGGAGGCGGTGCAGGTGGCACTGGTGATGCAGGTAGACCAACCGCAGCAGCAGGAGGAGCGGGTGGAGTTGCTACTTCTATAACAGGTTCTCCTGTTACTAGAGCTGGTGGCGGAGGAGGCGGACATTCTTCAGGACCTGGTTATCCAGGAACTCCTACAGGTGCTGGTAGTGGTGGAAATGGTGGTGGAGGTGCAGGCGGTAATGCTCCATCATCTGGTGCTAATGGAGGAACAGCAGGCACAGCTAACACTGGTGGTGGCGGTGGAGGAGGTAGTTTTTTTGGCACTCCTTATGCGACTGGTAGTGGTGGAAATGGTGGATCAGGAACAGTTATTATAAGATACAAGTATCAAAACTAATTTACATACTTTTTAAAAAAGTATAAAAAGAAGAAAGAAAATAGAATGCAATTAGAAAATTATTATTGGTGTTTTCAAGGTGCTTTACCATCACGAATTTGTGATGATATTATTTCATATGGTAAAGTATTAAAAGAAGAGACAGGTGTTACTTCTGGATATGATCCAAGTAACATGACACCAAATCAACAAAAACAATTAGAAGAAAAAAGAAAATCAAATGTTGTATGGATGGATCCCGTTTGGATTTACCGTGAATTACATCCTTTAGTACACGAAGCAAATCAAGCTGCTGGTTGGAACTATCATTGGGATTGGTCTGAGTCATGTCAATTTACAAAATACGTAGGATCAAAAAAACAACATTATGATTGGCACACTGATAGTGGACCAAGAGTAAATCAAAATGGTAAAATTAGAAAATTATCTATGACTGTGGCTTTAGTAGATGGTAGTGAATATGAAGGTGGTGATTTTGAAATTAATTTTAATACTCCTGAAAAAGAAGATATTCATATAATTAAAGCTGCAAGAATAAAAGGTTCAGTTACAATTTTTCCATCTTTTGTATGGCATCGTGTCAAACCTGTTACATCAGGTACTAGATATTCATTAGTTAATTGGCATCAAGGAAATCCATTTGTATGATGCAATTTTATGAATATTTTAAAACCCCTGTTTACATGGAAAATTTACCTCATTGGGTAGATGATATAAATAAAAAATGTGAAAAACATTTAAAGGCAATTAAAAATACAAAAAAATTTAAAGAAAGAGTTAAAAAGAAAAAATCTGATTTTGGAGAAGTTGCTCATTCTTATCCTATTGCAGCTGATCCAGAATTAAAAATTTATATTGATCATATTGGTCAACGTTCGTGGGAATTTTTAGATCAAATGGGTTTTGATTTATCAAATCATACTTGTGTATTTACCGAATGTTGGGTTCAAGAATTTCCTAAAGATGGTGGTGGTCATCACAACTCACACGTACATCCTAATAATCATGTATCAGGTTTTTTGTATTTAAAGAGAGATGAGGATGGACCGGTACCAGTTATTCATGACCCACGGCCCGCTGCTTTGTTATCAGCTTTACCACAAAAAGATATTTCGCAAATTACTTATGCTACAAATGAAGCTCACTGGAAACCTACGCCAGGAACATTAATTATTATGCCCGCATATGTTACACATCAATATTCTGTTGGTGGACCTAATCAAGCATTTCGTTTTATACATTTTAATATACAGGCTATACATAATAGTTTTATAAAAACAGAGGAGAAAAAATGAGTTTTGAAAAAGATAAATATGAAGTTGTAAAAAAAGCAATATCAAAAGACGTAGCTAGTTTTTGTTATGCTTATTTTTTAAATAAAAGACAAGTAGCAAAACATTTACAAGATACACGGTATATATCTCCTTTTGATAATAGTTGGGGAACATGGAAAGATGAACAAATACCTGACACCTATTCTCATTATGCAGATCTTGTTATGGAGACATTAATGGTTCGAGTAAGACCTAAAATGATGGCTGTAACAAAAATGAATTTAGTTCCTACATATACTTATGCAAGAATATATAAATATGGTGATATATTACATAGACATAAGGATAGACCTTCTTGTGAAATATCATGCACATTAAATCTTGGCGGAGATGAATGGCCTATATATTTAGATCCCACAGAAGGGTTTGGTAATAAAGGTAAAAAAGTTATATTAAAACCAGGTGATATGTTGGTTTATAGTGGATGTGATCTTGAGCATTGGCGTGAGTCTTTTGAAGGTCAAGACTGTGGTCAAGTATTTTTACATTATAATAATAAGCAAGGTCAGTTTCAAGAAAGTAATGCTTTTGATGGTAGACCAATGCTTGGATTACCTGCATATTATAAAAAAGCACAGTAGACTAAATCACTTTTTATAGTTAAAATAGAGTCTTATGACTCTAGGTATTTTAGCCTTTTCAGAAGGACCATTATCATCATTAGGTAAACAAGACGCTATAGCGGTTGTTACAGGTCAAGCTTTAACTGTTACTCTTGGGGCAGAAGCTGTTTCTGTTGATGCAACAGTAGCGGTTACAGGATTACCTTTAACTAGCACCGTTGGAACTGCGGTTATAGATAGTGGCGCAGCGGTTGGATTAACAGGTGAAAGCATTAGTACAGCATTAGGAACTGTAATTGCTAGCCCAACTGCTAATCCAACTGTTTCTGTAAGTGGCTTTGGATTAAATGCAGTTATAGGAACATTTGCTGTAACGGCAGGCGGTCAAGTATCAATTGATGCTTCGTCTGAACCTGATTTAGATTTATTCTTAGGTGATGAAACAGTAACAGCTACTGCACTTGTACAGCCTACAGGGTTAACAGAAACATTTACGGTAACAGTACAAAATGTTGGTGGTTCTAATAAATACTTTATTGATGGAACACAGCAACCAACTTTAACATTAAAAGAAAAAAATATTTATATATTTAGCGCTAATGACTCGTCCGTTGATACACATCCACTTTTACTATCAGCTACTTCTGATGGAACACATTCAGGGGGAACAACTTATGAGACCGGTGTTACTTATCAAATAAATGGGTCAGATGTTTCTAAATCAGATTACCTTTCTAATTATGCTTCTGCAACTACTAGAAGTTTAACTATTAATGTAGCTGAAAGTGCACCTACTTTATATTATTATTGTAATGCTCACTCTGGTATGGGAGGTCAAGCCAATACTCCTACTAATACTAACTATGATAGTGAAGAAATAAGCACGGCTCTCGGCACAGTTGCTGTTGAAGCTCTTACAACTCCTGTTGTAACAGGACAGGCTTTAACATCAACGACAGGAACGGTAAGTGTAGTTACAACAAGTGTAGCAGCGGTCACTGGACAGTCAATAACAGCATCGCTTGGTGCATCTATTATAAATGCCGCAGCAACAGTTTTACCTACTGGTCAAACAGTCAACACGGCTCTCGGCACAGTAGTACCAATTACCAATACAATTGTAGAAGTTAATGGTCAAAGTATGACTTTAACATTGGGAGATTCAGGTGTATATGCATGGCAGGTTGTCGATGACTCAGCCACAAATACTTGGACAATCGTTGATGATTCTGCTACAAATACATGGCGAGATGCAGCGTAGGTAAATTATGTCAACATATTCAACACGACTACAAGTAGAGTTAATTGGGATAGGAGATCAAGCAAATGCTTGGGGTACTACTACAAATAACAATTTTTCTCAATCATTAGAACAATCAATTGCCGGTGTATATACAAAGAACATATCATCTGGAACGACAACAGTTTTAACATCAACAAATGGTCCTACTACACAAGCGGATAACGAAAACAGACAAGCAGCTATTATATTTACAAATGCAGCAGCCAATCATATTGTACAATTTACCGCAAAAGAAAAATTATATTTTTTACGAAATGCGGCTACAACCTACACAGTTACAGCTAGACTAGGTGCTTCAGGTAATACTTATGTAATTAATCCTGAAACAAGTGTTTTTCTAGCCACTGATGGTACTAATTGGTATGAACTCCAAACATCAGGTGGTACTTGGGTTACTAAAACAACTACATACACAGCTTTAAGTGGAGATAAAATTTTTGCTGATACAACTGGCGGAGCTTTTACAATTACTTTACCAGCAGCTCCTTCTACAGGAGATGAGGTAAGATTTGTAGATTTAGCGAGTACATTTGATTCAAACAATTTAACAATTGGAAGAAACAGTTTAAAAATTAATGGAGCTACAGCAGATTTAACTGTAGCAACCGAAGATGCAGCCTTTAGTTTGGTATATTCAGGCGCAACTTATGGTTGGAAACTAACGGAGAAGTAATATGGCAACTTATGAATCTATCAAATATAAATTTTCAGGCACTGCTGTTACTGGTGTAATGCAAGAATCAGAAAACTTAAATGATGTTTCTAATAAAGGAACATCTAGAACTAATTTAGGCGTTGCAATAGGTAGTGATGTACAGGCTTTTATTTCTGCTACTGCAGGAACAAATGCTAATGGCGCAAGAACAGTAGATACATCTTCACCAAGTGGTGGATCTGATGGAGATATTTGGTACAAATATACGTAATGCATTATGCCAATTTATGTTAAAGATGGCGGTACTTGGCGGGAGATAAGTTCTTCTGCTGGAACTCAACTTTACGTTCGAGACAGTACATCCTTTACTAACAAAACAATTATAAACGCTTATGTAAAAGATGGCGGTACTTGGCGAACTGTCTTTACTTTATTTGATACTACAGGTTATCAAACCACAACTGGATCTGTATCTGTTCCAGCAAATGCTAATGCTATTCATGTACAGTACGCTGTAGGCGGAGGCGGAGGCGGAGTTGGAGGTGCACAATACGATAAAGCTGGTGGAGAGTCTGCTGGTGGAGGTGGTTCATCGGGTGGTTATGTTTCCGATAAAGTCTTTACTGTTACGGGAGGAGAAACCTTAACTATCACTGCAGGTGCAGGAGGGGCAGGTACTGGTGGTGGATATAATTCAACGGCCACAACTGGTGGAACTACAAGTATTTCAGGATCAAGTTCAGGATCATTATTTTCATTAACTGGAGGAGGTGGTAGTTATGCTTCAGGGGGAGGTGTTCAAGGACCACTTCGTGGTAATTATTTAGGAGCTGCTGGAACAGCAACTATTTCAGGAACTGTTTTAACTACAGGTACTACTGTTGATGGTCTTAATATAACCACATTTAATTCTGGTCCTGTTGGAACATTTAATTCTAATGGATCAGGTAATCAAGGATCTGGTGGAGGTAACTGTGGGGGAGATAACTGTCAAATAGCTGGTGGTACAGGTGGATCTTCTTATTCTGGTCCAGGCGCTGTATCAGGTGGAACAGGTGCCCCTGCTGGTGGATCTGGTTCTGCTGGAACAAGAGGTTCTGGTGGAGGCGGAGGTGGTGCTGAACCACAATCTGCAGGCACTGCAGGTGGTGATGGTGAACTTAATTATAGATTTATGAGGATGACTTAATGCCACTTACTAAAATAGCATTTGCCCCTGGTATTGATAAACAAGATACTGAATACGGGGCTGCAGGACGTTGGACAGATTCTGATTTTGTACGCTTTCGTTATGGTTTACCAGAAAAAATTGGTGGATGGATAAAATTAATTAATAATACTTTAGTAGGCGTAGCCAGAGATATGCATGCATGGACCGATTTAGATGGTGTTAGGTACACGGCCATCGGAACAGATAGAAAATTATATATTTATTCAGAAGGTGTAGCTTACGATATAACGCCTATAAGAGCAACAGGCTCAATTACAGGTTTTGAAACATTTTCTAATACAACAGTTACTGTAACTGATCCTAGTCACGGCGCAGAAGTTGGTGATTTTGTTACTATATCTTCTACATCAGGAGCAGTAAATGGAATACCTGCGGCTACTATGGATGCAGAATACGAAATATTGACAGTGCCCTCTGCAAGCACATATACAATACAAACTGCAACTGCTGCGACAAGCACAGGAACATCAAGTGAAACAGCAACAGCAACATATCAAATTTCTGTTGGCACAGCAGTATCACAATACGGTTATGGTTGGGGTACGTATCAGTGGGGTAAGGAAGAATGGGGTACGCCTCGTTCTACATCTAATGTTACTATTGACGGACGTAATTGGTCTTTTGATAATTTTGGTGAGGATTTACTAGCAACAGTAAATAATGGAAATACTTTTAGGTGGGATACATCTACGGGTACAGGAACAAGAGCAGCTGTTATTTCTAATGCTCCTACAGTTTCACGATTTAATTTAGTATCTATGCCTGATAGACACGTATTTTTATTTGGAACAGAAACTACAATTGGTTCAAGCACTACACAAGATGATTTATTTTTACGTTTTGCTTCTCAAGAAGATTATAATACTTGGGTGCCAACTGCTACAAACACAGCAGGTTCTTTTAGAATACAAGATGGATCAAAAATTGTAACAGCAGTTAGATCTCGTAATGCTGTTCTCGTTTGGACAGATACATCATTAAATGCATTACAATTTGTTGGTGCACCTTTTACTTTTAACTTAACTCAAATTGGTGCAAACTGTGGAGCAGTATCTTTACACTCAGCAGTAGATGTAAATGGTACAGCATTTTGGATGTCACAAAATTCTTTTTATAAATTTGATGGTGCTATTTCTAAAATGCCTTGTAGTGTGCAAGATTATGTATTTGAAGATTTTAGTATTACAAACCAGCCAGAAACTTTTGCAGCTGTTAATTCTGAATTTAATGAAGTTACATGGTTTTATACATCAAATAGTGCAACGCAAATTGATAGATTTGTAACATATAATTATTTAGAAGATTGTTGGTCAACTGGTAGTTTAGCAAGAACAACATGGATAGATTATGGAGTGTATCAAAAACCATATGCAACCGAATATTCTACTACAGCTATTGCTACCAATGATACTATAAATGGATTAACGGCAGGAGCTACTACGTTATTTCAACACGAAACAGGAGATGATAATGTAACGACGGCAATAGATGCTTTTATAGAATCAGGTGATTTTGATATTGCTGATGGACAACCATTTTTACATATAGGAAGAGGTATACCTAACTTTAAAGACTTAACAGGAACTGTAGATATAACGCTTAGATTTAAAACATATCCTAGTTCTACTACTCCTACTACCGTGACAAGAACAATAACTCCTACTACAGAAAAATTTGATTTAAGAGGTAGAGGAAGACAAGCAAATATACGTATTGACAGTGACGCCGTAGGTGATAAATGGCGATATGGAACTTTACGTTTAGATGTACAACCAGATGGAGGCAGATAATGGCTAAAATAGCAACAACAAGATTTCCTCAAGCAACTCCTGAATATCAACCAACTGTAATTGATATATTAACAAGGTTACTTGAGCAAATAGTACAACAATTAAATTTTGGTTATCAACAAGATTTAAAAGATGAATCTACAGCAAGGACGTGGTTTCTTGGCTGATTCATTTAAAAGTTCTACCTTAACAGGCACAGGAAGTGTATATACAGTTCCTACGGCTGATCAAAACTCGCAACCTCCTGTGTTGCCTACAACTACTATAGTAAAAAGTTTTTACTTGTCCAATCAATCAGGTGGTGCAGTAGCAACTACAGTTACAATGTTAGATTCAAGTAATAGTAGCTTAGAGGTAGAGTTATATAAAGATAGTTTAGCAGATGCTACTGAAGTTGAAAAAATTGTTACAGTTGTTTTAGAACAAGCTGATCAAATAAAATTAACTGGTGCTGGTGTTAAAATTTTACTTAACTATATGGAGATTACACAATGACGTTTAAAAAAGTACAAGAATCAAAAGAAATTGGAAAAGAAATTGTTAATGGTCAAGAAGTGGCTGTATTACAACCTGAAGTTCATAGAGAAGTTAAAAATAAAAAAACTGGTGTTGATTATGATTCTGAAGAAGCAGCTAAGGCAGATGTTGATAATCCAGAAACAGATACAACAGCTGATGATATTGAAACTAATGTTCAAATTAAAGTGACGAAGTTACCTGATGTATTTGGAAAAACTGAAGACGATTAAGCTCCGCAGTTTTCACAAAAGTCATCACAAATACACTTTTCTTTTTCACACCCACATGTAGGACAATTAGGATCCATTTGCTGCTACCTTATGTTTTGCCATGTTTTCTTGAACAAAAATTCTTTCATCTTCTGTTAATGGTCTACCGGCACTAGGATAAGCAGGTCCTGTAGCTATTTCTTTAGGTTTATTATGACATGAACATCCGTCTGTGTGTCTTTTGTGATCTCTTTCTAATGCTAATAAACGTTCATGATAGCGACTCACCTTATCTGCGAGGACAGCTATAGCTTTCAATACTTCTTGATTTTCCATAATATCTCCTGATTTATAATTTTGGGGTGAGATCTAATTTAAACACATCTATCATAATTATCAAGTAATCTTTTTAAAATGTTTTCTTGACAACTAATTTGAAATAGTATCCCAACCACTTGGATGAGGTATACAGTGTTCTGTTTTTACACCAGGTTTCATCGTAAGTAATATATCTCCACTTATACTTATTCGAGGTTCTTCTTTTGTATTTACTTCTGTATAATGTAACAAACCACTTGGAAATACTATTAGATTATTTGTTCTTACCGGAATAATATAACTAGAAAAATTAAATTGATTCCAATCAACGATATATTGATCTGTTGGTGGAATAAATAATCCTGTTTGTGCAGCTAATTCTTTTTCAAATCGTATATTACCCATCTCATTATTACGTACATAATAAACAAAACTAAAATGACTTGCGGTGTGCTTGTGACTAGCAATATGTTGGTTTTTTACAGTGTAAGTAGCCCATGCTTTAGTAATGTGAACATCAAATTTGTCAGGATTATATCCTTTTGCTGTCATAAATTCTAAAATAGATTTTTTTAATTTAATAAATAAAGGTAAATATTTTTTATCTTTATGTAAATTATCTTTAGCTTCCTCTAAATCTGTAAAATGCGTATTACCTTTAACATCGGTTGTTGCTGCTGTTCTACCTGGTTTTTCTTTTACAAAAGATTCTATGTGTTTTGCTATTGTTTGATTGTCATTTTTTACGTTTGTGCAATAAATAGTTTCCCCAAATAAACTGTTAATGGTAGCTTCCTTTTCCATAATTTACCTCTAAATATTCTACTTTCGTTACCCAACCACGAGGTATTGCTATTGCACCACCTCCATGATTATCGTCTTTATCAATACAGAATGAACGCATAATGACTACTTTATGTGGATTATCTATAACTAACCATCCAACTTCTTGACATGTTGCTAATGGTGCGTCTAATATTTCTTTTATATCTAACCATCCTGTCTCCATATCACGAGCATCTAACCACGTAACACGGACCATTGGCACTTTCTTTATGTCAAATTCCATATTTCTCATTGCACATTACACCGAATTTGCGTATAAATATAGAATAAAATAGGCAAAAATTTCAAGGCCTGCCTCCTTGCCATAAACAATATCATGAATTGCCAAGGAGAACATGTTTAAAAAGATATTTAGAGGAGTACGAAACGCAATAAAAAGCCCAGCAGGTATGCTAGGATTAGGAGCTTTGGCTCTCGGACCATTAGGCGGAGGCGCAGCTTTATCAAGTTTATTTGGATCAGGCGCTATGAAAGGCGCTTTAGGAAAATACGGTATTCCAGCTTTACTAGGATTAATTACAAGTGGAGCACTTAAAGGGGAAGAAAAAGAAGAAGCAGTAAGCTTTGATGATTTTGAATCTCAGACAACAAAAAAATATGGTGATAAGTTTGGTGGCAGCCCGTTTAGAGGAGAACAGTTTTTAGATTTAATGTTTGAGCCTGGCTCGGCTAAATACTTTGATTATAGAAATCCACAAGGTCAATTAGCAGACTATCAATTCGATAGTGATGATAGAATAATAGAGAGAAAAAAAGGTGGTATTGCTAATTTATATCGAGGCGGAACTGAATCATCAATAAGTGACCTGATGATGAACCCTGAAGACTTTATGCCAAGTGCTTCAATTCCAGCAATGTTAAGTGGTTTTGAAGGTTTACAATCAATAGATATTGAAGATTTGTTAAAAGCTTTATCTCGTAGAAGAAACCGTAAAAGAACTTTAGATGAAATAGCAGAAGAAAGAAGTGATGCTTTAGACACAAATGAAAAAATATCTGAAGGCTATGAAAAGCTTATTGAACAAATATTAAAAGATAAATTAGGTGGTGAATTTAATAAAGGTGGTGTTGCTAAATTAAACATGGGTGGCAATCCTTTTATGGATCGCCAACGTATTAGTGGTTCAATGGGTGGTGGTATGAATCCTGGTGGTTACTCACCTGATCCTACTATCAAAAGTATTACAGGTTACAATCCACTACGCGCAGCACAAGGTAGTGATGTTTCTGTTGAAAGTGTACAAGCACAAATGAATAACAATCCAGTAGGTATTGCACAATACTTTCCAAGAAAGTTTGGTATGATTAATGGACCAGGCGGCCCTAAAGAAGATAAAATACCCGCAATGTTAAGTGATGGTGAATTTGTGTTTACAGCGAAAGCTGTTGACAACGCAGGTGGACCTAAAGCAATGTATAACATGATGAATAAATTAGACCCTGAGTCATCAAAGGGCAGAGGGATAATGAGTTAATGGTTACAGCAACATCAATTACAAGAGAAGCACCTTTTTTAGAAGATTTTAGAAGACGATTATTACAAGGTGCATTTGATTTAACAAAACAAGCACAACCTGGAACAACACCAAGAGATATAGCAGGATTAGATGCTCTTCAAACAGGAGCAATGAGTCAATACGCAAGATCACTTGGAATAGATCCTACAACAGGACTGCCTACAGGCACAGGGGCACAGTTTGATCCTTATTTTAGTGCAGGTATAGGGGCTTTAAGTCAAGCTACAAAACAATTTGATCCAAGCCAAAGCAATTATCAACAGTTTAGTAACCAATATCAAGCTGATGTAACGCAAGAAGCGTTAAAACAAATGGATCAAGAAGCCCAAAAGGCTCAAAATAAAATGGCAGGTGATGCTGTGTTAGGTGGCACTTTTGGTGGTTCACGGTACGGTGTTCAAGCTGCTGAAATGGCAACCAATTTACAAGACATAAAGTCTAGAAGAATATTTCAAGACTTAGCACAGAACTTTGAACAAGCTCAAGGTAAAGCCATGAGTACGTTTGAAAATCAACAACAACGAAACCTAGCCGCCGGTCCACAATTTGGAGCGATGGGAGCACAACAATTTGGATTACAATCTAGTGGTCTTGGTGCGTTACAACAATTAGGTGGGCTAAGAAGAGCGCAACAACAAGAAGGATTTAATGAAGCATTTAGACAAGCAGAAGACAGAAGAATGCAACCATACAATAGATTAAGTTATTTTGGTGATATTATGGCAGGTATACCTTCTGTATCACAAACACTAACATCTAGACCAGCTCCGTATACTAACCCTATTCTTGGTGGAATAGGCATGGGTCTCGGCGCATATGGTTTAATGAATCAGTAAGGATAATAAATGGTTACACGACCAGATCAACAAGTAGGAATGGAAGACATCTTTGAAGATGAAGTAGCTACAACAAGCACGGCTTTTCCAAGTGTGTTACCTTCTACTTTTTTTCCTGACAAGCCTACGTTATCAGGTGTATCTGCAATGGAGCAGTTTTTACCACTAATGTTAGATGAGGAGTCTTACTTAAAAAAGTTTGCAACTCCAACAATGACAGATGAACAAATAGAAAAAGCATTTGCTGTTGATGATGGCAGTGATTTAAGAAACATGGCAATTGCTAAGTTGGGTTTTTCCTTACTACAACCAACAGAGGGTGGTAGAATAGGACCAGCTATTGCTCAAGCAGGTCAGACATTAACAAATGATCTGATGAAAATAAAACAACAACAAAAGAAAGAACAAAAAGCTTCACAGATTGGCATGATTAACGCCAAAATGAAAAGAGATGCACAAAACATTTTAGATAGAAAAAGTGTGTTTGACATGAACAGGCAACTACTAACAACAATTGCAGGTAAAGAATACGATGCACAAGTAGCTGCGGATAAAGTATTAATGGATTTATATAAATCACAAGTACAAGCGGCAACATCAAAGTTTCAAGACTATCAACTAGAAGGTGTTAAACCTAAAAAAGTA
>Ga0163180_10001420_pt1 | contig 13562 bp, 17 predicted proteins | sample AtlANTMetagenome_2_FD_109647 | JGI IMG/M metagenome (GOLD analysis project Ga0163180, IMG submission 109647) | Marine eukaryotic phytoplankton communities from the Atlantic Ocean - Atlantic ANT 4 Metagenome | ecosystem: Environmental > Aquatic > Marine > Oceanic | place: North Atlantic Ocean...
GCCTCTACAAATGGTCAGAGCCGTAGGTCAGGACACATTCCAACCAAAAATCGGGTTTAAGACTCGTTACGGAATGGTTGCTAACCCATTTGCTGAAGGTCTTACACAAGGTGTAGGTGCTCTTACAGCTAATGCTAACCGCTACTACAGACGTGTTAAGGTAACAAACCTAATGTAATTCGATATCGAATTCAATACAAAGACCTCCTTCGGGGGGTCTTTTTTTATGTCTTCATGAGTTTCTCATGATTTTCTATATAGTTTCTATATAGACTTTTTAAGGTTTCGTAACACTTGACAAGTTTTTAAAGTCTGCTACAATAAATAAAATCACTTTACGATTAAAAAGCATGTCCAACTCTTTTGATTTCTTCTCTCCTAACGATACACGCTGGAAGAGGGCAGGTGGTGGTAGACCTCAACGTCCTGAGTGGGAGTTATGTCCTCCTGGATCCTGTTGGTTTTCCCCTGCTTCCTTCGAGGAAGTAAAAGCAGGTAAGAAGCGTCCTGGTATCCCTGCGAGATTCCAAGGTGAATACACTACTAGCGGTGGAGAATTCCAAGGTCAATGGGGGTATCAAGTTTACCGCAAACCTACTCCATCACCCAACCTAACACAGACGTTAGCATCTGCATAACAACACAGACCTCCTTCAGGGGGTCTTTTTTTATGGTATGATACCTAAATATTAGTGCAGAATAGGTATAGCCATGAACGGTAGGCTGACTAAGGTTGACATGACATCCAAACTCATGCAACTTAAAAGAGAGTTACACTATAAGTGTGAGATAGGAGAGAAAGGTAAGTGGGAATGTATAGGTGCAGACCTTTATCTAAATAAAGCACTAGACGTACTAGACGAATATTATATGTAATGCTACAATGGACACATGACAGAGGAAATGATCAGAAAGATCTCCTACACCAAGGAGGAGGTCGATATACTAATTGCTGAGGCAGTTGCAGAAGCACGACGCATAGATGAAGAGTCAATGCGTAAGCATAATCGTGACGCTACTATCATCAGTATGATCCTGGGGTTCACTTGTCTAGCATTATTTGTTGATGGTCTCCTAAGAATACTAGGTATCATCCCACCATTTATGAATATCGATGTTGATATCATTGATCAGATTGTAGATAGGGTAGAGCAAGATGTTATACCACAGGTTGAGAAGTATAAGAGTTATATACCAAGGATATAAATATGTTAAGCAAGGACTATAGACTTAGACTGTCTGTTATTGCCTGTAAGACTCGTCTTAATAGGGAAGTCAGTCTAGATGATAGGATTTGGGCTCAGAAATTAGTTGAGCATAACAATCATGCCAGAGGAATCTGGGAAAGAATGACATGACTACTTGGAATAAACAAATAAGTAACAGGAACTTCCTATCTCCCATAGGGTTCAAGTTTAGTCTTGCTAAGTTCCCGAAGGTATCTTACTTTTGTCAGACAGCTAACATACCTAGTATGAATCTTGGTATACAACAGCAGTCAACACCATTCAGATCATTACCATTAGAAGGATTCATTGAATATGATCCACTAACACTATCATTCCTTGTAGATGAGGATCTAGAGAACTATCTTATACTACATAACTGGATACGTGCACTGGGTACTCCTGATGATACAATGGAGAGGACAAATTATAAGTTAAAGATGGCTCAGGAGTTTGGTAAAGATAACAACGACCTGTATGCTGATGGTACATTAATGGTATTGAATAGTAATTTCAACCATAACTTTGATATAGTATTTGAAGACCTTATACCCATAGGGTTGAATGCATTGGAGTTTAATGCTAGTGTAGATGGTACAGAGTATGCTACAGCAAGTGTATCATTTAGATACTTAGCATTTCAAATAAGATCTTCAGAAGATACTAAGAGGAATACACAACTAACATAATGAATCTTGAGAAAATTGAGGAGCTGTGGGCAAAGGATGCTGAAGCATTTTTCGATCACAGGGATCTACCTGAGTTGCTTGCCAACGATAGTATGGAAACTCCCAGACTCCATGCAAAGTATTTGCAATTACACAATGAATTTAAACTTATGATGTCTGATACACAGACAAAGTATAATAAGTTGTATAAAGAGAAGTGGTTATATTACAACGGTAAGGCACCATCACAGGTATATGCAGAGAAACCCTTTGATCTTAAGGTATTGAAGGGTGATCTTGATATGTTCATTGATAGTGATGATGATGTATGTCGAGTCAAGCAGAAAATAGACTACCTAGAAACTTGTATAAATTCTATTGATAGGATACTTAAGGAGATCCACAATAGAGGATTTGCTATTAAGAATACTATTGAGATTGTGAAGTATTATGGTATCCGATGACAACAATCACCAAAAAGAATGAAACCTTTTTGAAAGTTGAAGCAGAACCTCACCTCCACAAGGAGTTGAGTGAACACTTTCAGTTTGAGGTACCTGGTGCAAAGTATATGCCAGCAGTCAAACGAAGATACTGGGATGGAAAGATAAGATTGTATTCACCTGGTACTGGTGAGATATATGTTGGTCTATTTGATTACCTTACCGACTACCTAGAGCAGAAGGGGTATGATTATGAGGTAGAAGAAGATAAATATTATGGTAGACCTAATGAGGTTGAGGAGTATGTCACACCTGAAGGCACAGCGGCTTTTATTCGTGCTCTTAGGATCCCCTTTAAGATCAGAGATTACCAGCTTAAAGGAATTTACTCTGCGATTAAATTTCGTCGCAAGCTTTTACTATCCCCCACGGGCTCGGGAAAATCGTTAATAATATATGCATTGGTGCGTTGGCACCTGTTAAAGGAGAGATCTATATTAATTATTGTACCAACTGTGTCTCTAGTAGAGCAGTTGTATAAAGATTTTCAAGACTATGGTTGGCATGCTAAGGATGTCTATAAGATCATGGGTGGAGTGGAGAAATATACAGATGAATCAGTAGTAATTAGCACGTGGCAGAGTATATACAAGGAACCTAAGAGATTCTTTGAAAGATTTGACGTTATCATAGGTGATGAAGCACACCAGTATAAGGCGAAGAGTCTTACTGGGATACTAACTAAGTGCATGGATGCGAAGTATCGTATAGGTTTGACTGGTACCTTAGATGGTATGGAAGCACATCAATTAGTGCTAGAAGGATTGTTTGGTAGGGTTGATAGGGTAACCAAGACAGTAGAATTAATGAAGCAAGGACACCTAACACCATTGAGGGTGCGGGTTGTACTACTAAGACATGGGTGGGTACCATTTGATCACTATCAACAGGAGATGGATTATCTCTGCATGCACACCAGACGTAGTAACTTCATCACTAATCTGGCACTAGATTTAAAGGGTAACACTCTTATACTGTTCAATTACATAGAGAAGCACGGAGAACCTCTATGGGAAATGATAAATAATAAGGTAAGTAAAGATCGTAAGATTTTCTTCATACACGGTGGTGTTGATGCTTATGAGAGAGAAGAAGCACGTAGTATATGTGAACGTGAAAAGGATGCTATAATATTGGCATCATATGGAACCTTCTCTACAGGTATTAACATTAAGAATTTACATAATGTTATTTTTGCATCTCCTAGTAAGTCTAGGGTGAGAAACCTACAATCTATAGGTAGAGTATTGAGGAAGGGTGATAATAAAGCACAGGCAGTGTTGTATGACATTGCTGATGACTGCTCTAAGGATCACCAATATAATTATACTCTTCGACATCTATCTGAAAGGATCAAGATATACGAAGAGGAGAAGTTTGATTATGAAATAACTAAGGTTAATCTTAAGAAATGACAATTAACTATATCGTACACGATCAAGAATTCTTTGGAGTAATGAAACTTAAGTCAGGTGAAACTTTACTTGGCTCTATGATTGCAACAGAAGAAGATTCTTGTCCAGGAAAAACTACTTTTTATGTACAAGATCCTGCACAACCACAAAACCATGAAGTGAATAAAGATGGACAGTTAGGTATAGCAGTTGGTCTTATAAAGTGGATGATGTTTGCTGATGAAGAATTCTATATGGTAACTGAGGATAACATAGTCACTGTGGCACCTATGGCTATGGATGCTGTACTCATGTATAAGATGTGGGTAAGGAAGGAGAAGGGTACTAATAAGAATGAGGTTGAGATCAAGATGAATAAGAATATGGGACTGGTGGGTAAGGTAACAGATGCTAGAGCAAAACTCGAAGATTTCTGGAAGCGTACTAATTCTTGACACCACGATCATTAAGTTGTATGATGTATACAGGTGAGATAACAATATGGCAAGAGCTGTGGCAAGGAAACAAAAACAACATTACGTTGACAACAAGAAATTTTTAGCTGAGATAACTGCTTATCGTCAGGCAGTTGATGAAGCTCGTACTTTAGATAAAGAGAAACCGAGGATAACACATTACCTTGCCGAATGTTTTCTAAAGATAGCAACACATCTATCATTCAGACCTAACTTTATCAACTACATGTATAAGGAAGATATGATATCTGATGGTGTTGAAAACTGTGTCCAGTATATTGATAACTTTGATCCTGCTAAGTCAAAGAATCCCTTTGCTTATTTCACCCAAATAATTTACTACGCATTTCTCAGACGTATTGCTAAAGAGAAACGTCAGATGGATATAAGAGATAAAATAATAGAGAAGAGTGGGTATGAGCAGGTCTTCCACTCAGATAATAATGATGATCATGCTGATATGAATCAGATCAAGGGTCGTATTGAAACTAATATGAGGAACTGATGACTGATTTATGGGCTGGTTATAGATCAGCAGTCTTTGATGTGTTCCCCGACTTAAAATTTGAATCTAATCATGCAACGTGGGAGAATAAGAAAGGTACTAAGTTAACTGCTGATCTATACAGTGGTAAGTATTTCCTCAAGTCTAGGCATGTAGATATATGGGATGGAAAGAAGCTTAATATACACAATAATATCATATATCCTAAGACACCAGAGGTAGGAGATGAGATAGTCCCTTGCTTTGGTATGGACTTGATGGGATTTAGTGATAAGAAGGTTATAATAGTATTTGATTTCCAACATCCAACAGATAATTATCTCTTAGATGTACCACCATTACCTAAGACAACAGAGAAGTATCGTTTCTTTGAACCAGGTAATCATTTCTCTAATAATATATTTGTAAGACACTGTACGGCAGATCTTGTTGACACATATCTACCCACATTCAAATATTATCTGTCACTTTATAAGGAGATGATAGATAGGAATAAACCTACTGGTATGGATGGTAATTATTACCATGACTTTGATAAGTATATGATCAAGTTGGATCCTATATCAGGGTATTTGGGTAGTGCTTTTGGTAAGGAAGAGTCGGAAAAAATAATCAAGGAATTCTTTTTTAGTTATGCAGAATGATTTAGTACAGGATATAGCAGTACTGCTATCATATACTATGCAGGACATTCCTGGTGTGGAGAAGATGGTGAGTCCTATTCCTGAAGTAAGTAAGGATGGGATATCTATTAAGAATACAATGTATAAGAGTCCTGTCTTAAGGAAGATGCACCTTGAGTTAGCAGAGATTAATAACATGAGGATACTACATTGTGTATTATTTCCTGATGTCCATTATAAATTACCTATATTTGGGTGTGACATCGTTGCTAATGAGAAGACAGTGACTGCTGCTATAGTTGATGTGTCACCTCAGCATGGTGTACCTGAGACTTTCTATAATAGTATCAGAGATATTAGTAATAAGGTTAGTTTCAGTGGTAAAAGACCACTACCACTATGGGGTGATGAGATCTTCTCACCATACTGTAAGTTTACAAGTCTGAAAGAAGATGAAGACATGGCAAACTTCTACTGTATTGTGCTACACTATCTCAATCTGTATCGTAAAGCGGTATCAGATGCTAAAAGAGATACCTTCTGGGTCGATGTTATGAAGAGGATCGATGATCAAACATGGTATTGTAAGAGTCAGAAGAGGAATGACAAGACACGTGGTATATTAAAGCATTGGTTTGATGCAGAATTTGCAGACATGTACATGAACGAGGTATTATTTGATGAACCAGATATTAAATCTATTCCCAGTCCCAGTTTTGAAGGGCCATATTGATCCTCCAAAGGGTTTATTTGAGGCAATAGCAGAAAGACTAGAAGACTGTCATAAAGGCAAGTGGGCATCTGAGACTGGTAAGTCAACAGGTGAGTTTAGTGTGTTCTTACATGAGGAAGAACCTCTTGTTGCTCAACTGATAGAGAAGATGATGCCTGATGTGTTACAGTATTGGGATCAGCAGCTAGGATATGCACCTGCTGAGCTCAAAGCTACTGCTTCTTGGTCTAATTGGCACACCTATAATGATTTTACTGGTGAGCACTCCCATTGTAATGGGAGGTTAGGGTGTCATATAGCATCTGTATACTATCTGGAGAAGGATGAGGGTGGTGATATATGCCTGTGTGATCCATTAGATTACATTCGTAGGTTGACACCGTTGCAAAAAGACAATGGTGATGCTATCATAGCTGAACCCGTGCCAACAAGGACTGGAGATTTCCTCTTATTTCCTGGTTGGATACGTCATCGCACAAATCGTGCTACCAATAAACGACAAGCAATTAGTATAAACTTTAACGGGAACTTAGTATGAAGGTACTCCTGATAACTGATCAACATTTCGGTGTGAGGAATGATAATATACATTATGTTGAGAGGTATCGTAAATTTTATACAGAGACAGTCTTACCTTTTATTGATAAGGAAGGCATCACTGAGATACTATGCTTAGGTGACACCTTTGATAGGAGGAAGGCAATTAACTTTTCTTCTTTAGAAGCTGCAAAGGATATGTGGTTTAGACCTCTAGAGGATAGGGGTATTAAAATGACAATGTTGATAGGAAATCATGACATCTATTTCAAAAATACTCTCCGTGTTAATTCTCCTGAGCTTCTCCTTGGGGAGTTTAATAATATTGAGATCATTTATTGTCCAGGTGAGAGGGTTATAGGTGGTAAGTTAATGATGCTTGTACCATGGATATGTGATGAAAACCGTCAAGCATGCATGGAAGCAATTAGGGATACTGATGCTAAGTATTGTATGGGTCATTTTGAATTGAATGGTTTCGATCCGATACCTGGTTTTACTATGGATCATGGTGATGACCCAAACTTATTGAAGAAGTTTAAGATGGTGTGCTCTGGTCACTTCCATTTTAAAAGTAGTAAGGGTAACATTAGATACCTAGGTAACCCTTGTCAGTTGTATTGGAATGATTATGGTGCTGCAAGAGGGTTTCATACTCTAAATACTAATGGAAGTTTAACATTTTATGAGAATCCTTTTAAAACATTCCATAAAATATATTACAATGATGAATTTAATTTAACACCTAAACAACTCAAAGACCTTGACGGAATGTATGTGAAGGTTATAGTAGAGGATAAGAAGGATCAAGTTAAATTTGATAGCATAGTTCGTAGACTACAGGCTGCTGATCTAGCAGACCTTAAGATCATTGAGGACATGTCATATGAATTGGATGATGTAGATGATGATATTGAGATGGAGGATACATTGACCATACTTGAGCAATGTGTGTCCGAATTTGAAAACAAAGAAGGAATATTTAAAATACTAAAATCACTATACATGGAGGCTGCGGAGGTCTAATGTTTGTGCTACTAGACAAAAAGACTGGTGGTGTGTATGCTGTAAGAGATGACGACCATACGGAACGTGTTGTACAGATATTCCTTGACAAGGATGATGCTGTACGTTACTATCAAATGCTGAGAGCCGACAACTATCCTCGGAAACTTGCTGTGCAAGAGATAGAAGAGGATCAGGTGAAGGAAAACTGCACAATGCATGGATATGCATTCAGTTTCATCAGTCCTGATGACTTTGTTATACCACCACCCCAAGATTGAATGATCATATTTGAAAAGATTCGTTGGAAGAATTTCTTATCTACAGGGAACTCTTTCACACAGGTGAATATTAATGATGCTCAATCTCATTTGGTTATAGGAGCCAATGGTGCAGGGAAATCTACTATGTTAGATGCTCTGTGCTTTGTTTTGTTCAATAAACCATTCAGAAAGATTAGCAGAGGACAATTAGTTAATAGTATAAATGAAAGAGAGACTATAGTAGAGATAGAATTTACTATAGGTACTGTGCAGTATAAAGTTATTAGAGGTATTAAACCAAATGTATTTGAAATTTACAGAAACGATAAACTACTTGACCAAGATGCTGCTTCCAAAGATACACAGAAGTACTTGGAACAGTCCATCATCAAGTTTAATTTCAAGTCCTTTACACAGGTCGTCATCCTTGGTTCATCCACATTTGTCCCATTCATGCAACTCGGAGCAAGTGTCAGGAGAGAGGTTATCGAAGATCTATTGGACATCCAGATCTTCTCAAAAATGAATAACATCCTTAAGGATCGTATGAAAGATGCGAGAGAGACCCTTAAGGATTGTGATCATCAGTTAGCAATGGCAGAGAGGAATGTATCATCTCAACAGAAGACCATTTCTAACATGGAGATGATGAGCTCATCCCATAAAGAGAAGATGCAGAAGCGTATTGGTAAGATTGATAGTAGGATTAATGAAAATCATGATGAGGTAGATGAATTTACCAAGAAGATCTCTCGAGTGCAAGACATACAGACAGAGTATGATGAGATGAGAGACATGAGGGTTAAGATACAGGGTAATTTAGACAAGGCAGAGAGAGATTTAAAGTTTTACTGGGAGAATGATGAGTGTCCTACCTGCAATCAGGTAGTATCTGACAAGACTGTTATGATAGAAGGTGCACAGGCAAGGCAGAAGAGGTTTATTGAAGGTTTAAATGTAATCACAGACTCACTCAACAGAGGACATAAGCAGATAGCAGAGTTGAAGGTGTATGCAGATAAGATAAATGCTAATAATCATGAGGTTAAGGCACTCCAGAAGGAGATGAACCAGTTATTAGTTGATGTAAACGCAGAGACACCTGATTTAGGTATAGAACAAGATATATTAAAGCAGTATAAGGATAAACACTCGGCCATTGCACATGACTGTGCTGAGGTACATAAGGACCATGATAATTTAAAGGTGGTTGGTACCTTATTGAAGGATTCTGGGATCAAATCTAAGATTATTAGCAAATTTGTACCAATTATTAACAAATCTATAAATAAATACTTACAAAAGATGGACACCTTCTTTAACTTCACGCTTGACGATGAGTTTAATGAAGTGATAAAGTCCAGATATCGAGATGATTTCTCCTATGCATCCTTTTCAGAGGGTGAGAAGCAGAAAATTGACCTATCGTTGCTCTTTACATGGAGAGACATCGCTAAGCTTAAGAATTCTGCTGCTACCAACCTCCTCATACTAGATGAGGTGTTTGATTCCTCTCTGGATGACCAAGCAACTGATGAATTACTCAAGATTCTCAGGGGATTGGGGGATAATGTTAATTTATTTGTCATTTCCCACAAAGGGGAGCTACTTCTTGATAAATTTGAGAAAACCCTACGCTTTGAGAAGGCCAATGATTTTTCCAAACTGGCAGCATCATAGTAAGAAGGCTGCTAAACGTACGTTGAAACCGCAAGCACTGCGGTCAGCAAGAGAACGACGCAGACACTTAAAGAAGTGTCTACTCGGACCCCCAAAGCACCCTAGGGGGTCTTATACTGTTCATATACACGCAAAGCACTATGTCAAATCAGGAAGTTAAAGGTTCTCTCGCTAAACTACTCGCCACCGAGAATCTAATCGTGGAACATAGGGTCGTGGAGACAGCATCCTTCGATGTAGATCGCAGAGTATTGGTACTTCCAATATGGGATGTTACTGATAGGGTATATAATATGTTGGTGGGTCACGAAGTTGGACATGCTCTCTATACCCCCAACACAGATTGGGGTGACCTAACAGTTCCTAAGTCCTACATCAATATTACAGAGGATGCAAGGATTGAGAAACTAATGAAGCGTAAGTTTCCTGGTCTTGCTAAAGATTTCTTCAAAGGTTATGAAGAGTTACATGAAGATGACTTCTTCAGTGTAAAAGAAACAGAGTTGGATAAGTTACTTCTCATTGATAGGATCAACCTATACTATAAGATCGGTGCACATCATGTTATCCCATTTAATGACGCTGAGAAGGCACTTAGAGACGCTACAGGGGTTACAGAAACGTTTGAGGAAGCATTGAGTATAGCAGAAGCAATTTATGCATATGAAAAGAACAAACAAGAAGACGAAAAGATCTCTGCACAACAGGCAGAGAAGGACACAGCAGATATTAACATTGATGGATCAAGTGGCAATTCCACAGGAGATAATAGCAGTGAAGAAGGTCAAGAGGTTGATGCACCAGGTAAATCTGAGAGTGAAGATGATACAGAGGAAGGTGAGGGAGATGATAGCAACGAAGTAACTAAGCAAGGTGGCACTGAAGCAGGTGATCTTGAGTCTGTAACTGATCAAGCACTATCTGATGCACTTAGAAACCAAGCACAGATGAATGAGTCAGACCGTCCTAAGTATCTTGAGATTGATGATGTTGATCTTAAGCATCACGTCGTAAGTCCTCATGAGATTAACGAATTATCTCAGGAAACATGGAATGCACCACAATATACTGACCCTAACTATGAGTTTCATAGAGATCTTGACTGGTCACATGTTGATTCAGAGTATCGTAAGTTTAAAAAGGAGTGCTCACGTGAGGTAAACTACCTTGCTAAAGAGTTTGAGATGAAGAAAGCAGCAACTGCATACTCACGTGAGAGTATAGCGAAAACTGGTGTCCTTGATACAGGTAAACTTCATACCTATAAGTTTAGTGAGGATATATTTAAGAAGGTAGCAGTAAGACCTGATGGTAAGAATCATGGAATGATCTTCCTATTAGATTGGTCTGGATCAATGGCAGAAGTTATCCATGACACATACAAGCAACTACTATCACTGTGTCTCTTCTGTAGGAAAGCAGGTATCCCATTCGATGTATACGCATTCATCCAAGATGGACAGTGGCATAAGGGAGAAAAAGAAGAGAAGTGGGAAGGAAGAAAAGGTACCTTCTACATGCCAGAATACTTCTACCTTCTTAATTTCTTAAATGGTAAGTTGAATAACCAGAAGTTTGATCAGTATGCTAGAGACCTATGGAGAGTTACATACATGTATAACACTAGATACTCCTCTAGGTATCGTAATCCTTGGTCTGCAAATGCAGAACCAATGCCAAATGTCCCTGATGCATTCCCACCACACTTACAGTTAGGTGGCACTCCATTGAATGAAGCAGTTGTTTGTCTTAAGACACTCATCCCAGACTTCCAATCTAGGTCTAAGGTTGAGAAAGTCCACGTTAGTATACTAACTGATGGTGAAGCAGCATATTCAGCAGAGTGGAGAGAGTCAGAGTGGGGAGGCAAGAAGGAACTTAATAGATCATGCATTAGATACAACACACATATCAGAGATAGGAAGACTGGACGCACTTATGCACCAGCAAATCAGGGTGGACAAGGTGGATGCACTACAACCAATCAACTTCTAAGATATCTTAAGGGTCGTTTCCCTCAGTGTAATTTCTTAGGATTCAGAATTGCTAACAATCGTGAGGTCAATAGGCAGTTAGAGAATGCATTCTATCCAAAGTATGATATCATTGAAAAGCATAAGAAATCATGGAGTAAGAATAAGTCCTTCTCTGCACCTATGTTTGGTTACCAAGAGCTCTTCTACTTGTCCTCTAAGAATCTAAATATTGATTCTGAGTTTGAGCCTAAGTCAGATTCAAAGGCAGATATTAAGAGAGCATTCACTAAGTCTCTTAAGGGTAAAGCAAACAACAAGAAGATCTTATCCTCATTCATTACACAAATAGCATGAATATCTTTGTTGTAGATGAGGATCCTGCACTAGCAGCATTCTCTCTACCAGACAAACACATAGTTAAGATGCCACTGGAGACCACGCAGATGATAGCGTTGGTCTTCAGTAAGTGGTATTGGAATGAAGGACCAGTATTGAAGAAAGATGGCACTCCATACAATGTAGAGAAGGGTGCATTCAGAAATCATCCATGCACTAAGTGGGCAGCAGAGTCTGCTGATAATTTACAGTGGTTATTTCAGCATGGTATATCATTATGCAATGAATATACATCACGCTATGGTAAGAAACATGCATGTGAGAGAAGTATAAGACTAGCAGCGATGTCACAAATGGATAATGGATGTCCAGAAGATCACACACCATTTGTTAGGGCAATGCCTGATGTATTAAAGTATGATCACACCATTGATACTATTACTGCATACAGGAAGTACCTTGCATCTAAAGCATGGGTCTTAGATAATTACCGTGTGCCAGATAACAAACCGTCATGGCTTCCTACACAACCTTATGATCTAGGGTTATAATATTAATATACAAACAAAGAAACAATGCCTCAAAAAATTACAGTTACTACTGACGACATCAGAGACTACCTCGTAGGAGAATTCGGAGTAAACGTAAAGACACCTGAATTACAAAATGCATGTGATCATTTCGGTCTTGCATATCAAACAGTATCCAAATACATTAACAAGTTTAAAGTTAAGAGAGGAGTATGGGATCTAACAGTGGCTGAGGCAAAGCAGCAATTAGAGAAGACTGTATCCTTAGTGGCAACGGAGGTTAAGGATTTGGTACCAGCAAAAGATAGTCACTTCGTACCTTTCGGTAACTTCAATGATCTCAAGAAGGTTATAACATCCAAGATCTTCTATCCTATATTCATCACTGGTCTATCAGGTAATGGTAAGACTTTCGGTGTGGAGCAAGCTTGTGCTCAAGCAAAACGTGACTTAATTCGTGTAAACATTACTGTAGAAACTGATGAAGACGATCTTATTGGGGGGTTTCGCCTTGTGGATGGCAACACAATTTGGCATAATGGACCTGTCGTGGAGGCATTGGAGAGGGGATCAGTCTTGTTACTCGACGAACTTGACCTTGCTTCTAATAAAATCCTATGCTTACAATCCATCCTTGAAGGCAACGGTGTGTTTCTAAAGAAGGTAGGTCGTTATGTAAGACCTGCTGAGGGATTCACTGTTATAGCAACTGCTAACACTAAGGGTAAAGGATCTGAGGACGGTAGATTCATTGGTACTAATGTATTGAATGAAGCATTCCTTGAGAGATTCCCGATTACATTTGAGCAAGAGTATCCAAAGGCAGTTACTGAGGTTAGAATGCTCAATAACTATTGTAAAGAGCTAGACTGCTGCGATGATAAGTATATTGCTAACCTAACAGCATGGGCAGAGATCATCCGTAAAACTTTCAACGATGGTGGAGTGGATGAGGTCATCTCAACACGTAGATTAGTGCACATTATCAGAGCATATGCTATATTCTCTGATAGAGTTAAGGCGATCCAAGTATGCTTGAATCGTTTCGATGACGAAACAAAGAGGTCATTCTTAGAATTGTATGATAAGATAGACAATGAGGTTGAC
>Ga0163180_10001421_pt1 | contig 13559 bp, 14 predicted proteins | sample AtlANTMetagenome_2_FD_109647 | JGI IMG/M metagenome (GOLD analysis project Ga0163180, IMG submission 109647) | Marine eukaryotic phytoplankton communities from the Atlantic Ocean - Atlantic ANT 4 Metagenome | ecosystem: Environmental > Aquatic > Marine > Oceanic | place: North Atlantic Ocean...
ACAGGGATCGCCCAGGTGGGCACTCAAGCCCATCTGGGTCGCCACCGACATGGCGCTGTTCTCCCGCGCTGGACTACTGCGCCTTGACCGCTACGCAAGCGGCGCCCAGCACTTCCTTGGCACCGCCACAGGTCTTGTGTCGCACCATCGAGACGATCTCTCCCTGCGGGCCAGAGGGCGCCTCGTACTTCTTGTCCCACAGCCATGCGGACACTGGAATCATCTTGCCCTTGTGCTTGACCTTGGCAGCACCTGGAGTCAGGTCCTTGGCCACATTCTTGCCATCGATCCAGATATCAAATCCGAATGTGCAGCCCGGAGGTGCGCTCTGGCCATCCATGCCCAGGTAGGTGAACTGCACCTGCTGCCCGACGGAGTACCGGGCCATGTGCGAGACCTTGGCCGGGTTCTTGGGAAAGCCCATCTCCGGACGCGCCACAAATTCCTTGGACTGCTGACCGTCACAGTTCTCCCATAGCTGCTCACCAAGTTCATTCTTGACGAACGCATTCCGACCATTGGGATTGTTGTCTTCCTTGGCCTTGCCCTGAAAGATGGTCATGTACATATCGGCGATACGAAGCTGACACTTCTTCTCATTGAGCTCGACGTACATCCGAGCCTGCAGCTTGTTGCCTAGGTTGTTGTTCACAAAGAGGAAGCGCTTGAGGTCTGCGCCCTTCAGCTTCTTCTTGGCCTCTTGGAACTCCTTGGTTCCGTCCGCGACACCCTTGGCAGCGGCGGCGGGGTCCACGGTGTCATCGACAGCCTGAATGGACGCCACATCACAGGTTCCGCCACCGGCAAGCAAGGAGCGACACCAATCGGCAGGAAGCGCCTTCTCCCGACAGCTGAGCTTGTTGCCCTTGGTCGTACAGTTGTAGTCGTACATGCTGCTGACCGAGCCCGCGTTGTACTTGGCCTTGAGCTGGCCCGCCTCACTGTAGAACTTCACTCGGCCCTGCCTGGGAGCGGGGTTGTTGCCTTCCGGAGTGGCCTGCAGGTAGTTCCACTCGGTGCCCGCAAGGCTGTCGAGCGTGACATCGCATGCGCCTGCACCCGCCTGCCCAAGGGAGTAGCCACTCTTCTTGGACTCGCAGCCCATTCCCAAGATCAGGGTGATACCAAGCGCAGCGCTGGTGATGTGATGGCGAGACATGAAAAACTCCTCTACATAGGTTGAGCTTTCCATATCGCGCACAGGCAAAGGGCACACCTGCTGCCACACAAGAGGTTAGATCGACGCGTGCGAATCATCCTTGCCACACACAACGAGCACAAGCTCAAAGAGGTCTCTGCCTTGCTGGCAGACTCCGGCTTGGAGATCGTTGGCTTGGACGCCTGGCCCGGCCTGGGAGAGGCTCCTGAAGACGATCCCACCTTTGCCGGCAATGCCCTGCAGAAGGCCCGCTACGTCTTTGATCGAGTCGGCTTGCCCACGGTGGCCGATGACTCAGGAATCGAGATCCGAGCCCTCAACTGGAAGCCCGGCGTCCGGTCCAAGAGGTGGACACCGGAGGGCACGGATGCAGCAAACAACGCAAAGATGATTGCCGAGCTGCAAGAGCAGTCCGACCGCATGGCGCAGTATCGATGCGCCATCGGACTGGTGACGGAGCATGGGGAACGAACCGCCGAGGGCACCTGCACAGGCATCATCGGAACCACTCCAAAGGGCTCGGGCGGCTTCGGCTACGATCCATTCTTCTGGCCCGATGCATACCAAGGCCGAACCATGGCCGAGATCTCCCTTGAGGAGAAGAATCGGATCAGCCACCGTGCGGAGGCCTTCCGGAGGCTCCCTGACCTCGTCAAGGAGCTCCTCGGCTGAGCGCTAGAAGCGCACTCCTGCCCGCAAGCGACCCGTGTAGAGGTAGCCAGGAGCCGTGTAGAACTCTCCGGCTACATCGAGCCAGTCCTTGGTGTACTGGACACCCAGCGATCCGGTGAGGCCAGCATAGGGAGATGCATTGTTTCCAACGATGGCATCATCGCCAATGTAGAAGAATGTGCTCACATCGGTGAAGCCGAGGGCCGCATAGGGCTTGAAGCTGCCAAGCTTCATTCCAATCATCCCATCCACGCCAAAGGTGGAGCCCATGTAGAAGTCCACCTGCGCCTCGTCGTTTACATCAAACGGCGTCGCAATCTCGGCAACGGTCTTCATGAGCGTGAAGTGGTACCGGGCGCCCCACTGGACACGCTCACCTGCCATCGCGCCAAAACCCGCCTCACCACTAACGATCACGTTTCGGGTCCCAAACACAGTGACAGGCGGCACATAGGCCACGCTCGCGTACGGAATCACCCCAAACACCTTGTTGAAGACCATTCCAAGGCGCGGCCGCGGAACCACAGGCGCCTTGTTGGTGTCCTCGGTCTTGGTCGCCCCCAGCACAAGACGCCGCTCACAGCCAAGCGATGGAATACCGGCAAGCTCAACGCTCAGGGTGCCCGACCCCTGCTTGCCCGGAATGGGCGCATGCAAGGGAGAGTAGGTCGTGGCAAGCGAGAAGTAGTTCAGGAGAAAGTCCGCCTGAGCGATGTCGTCGTAGTCCGTAGACCCATCTGCGATCTTCGCCTGGAGGTCTGTGGCTACGTCCCGACAGTCCTTGTCCACACCATCGAGGTTGGCTGCTTGAGCCAAGCCGATCATTCCGAAAAGCAGTGCAATCATTCCTGTGCTCCTTGCTCAATCCATGTGAGGACAACCGCCGATTCCGATGACTCAAGACCATCCGCATCCGGCATCCCAGCGCCTGCCGAGGGGTCGGCTGTGACCTTGAGGTACAGGTAGCTATCGGCAGGATTTGCGGTGTCCACGTAGGGAATGCCTCCCCCGGAAGAGCCCGTCAAAAGCTCGGTGTAGGCCGCACCCTCTGAGCTGAGGTCAAGACCAGCAGCCGGAGAACCCGCGTTGTGACATCCGCCACACTGCGACTGAATGGACGGATACAGATCGGAGAACAGCACGTCCGCATCCGTATCGGCGTCCGTATCCGCGTCGGTGTCGGTGTCGGTGTCGGCGTCCGTGTCGGTGTCCGTGTCGGTGTCCGTATCGGTGTCCGTGTCCGCATCCGCCTCTTCACACAGCGCCCCATCATTGATCCAATCGGTCAGTACCTGACGGGTCTTCTCCGGAAGCGGCTCGGCGGCGCCAGCCGGCATGATGCCGCCAAAGTCACCCGTGTTTTCCATCTTGTGCCAGAGGATGCTGGACTCCGCATCTCCTGGGACAACCAAAATGCCTGAGTAGGCCTGAGATGGCTGGTCGACCAGAGCCCCGCAGGGATCGGTCACCAGATCGGGGAATGCACCTCCCGCACCGTGACAACTGGTGCAGCTGGCATCAAAGAGCTCCACCACCCCCTCAAACCCATCGCCTTCCGGACCTTCCGGCACATGCGCGGGGAAGGTCTCATCGTCACAGCCGCCTAGCAGCAGCACAAAGATCCACCACATCTTCTTCTCCCTCGGTATCCGCAACCATCATTCGGATGCTGAAATCATCCCTCACGACCGGCGGTATGACAAGTGAACTCACACAATACGAGCCGCAATAGTGATGCTGTCGCCCTGGCGTGCTACCAGGGTCTCCGTCGGGGTGTAGCGCAGTCTGGCTAGCGCACCTGCTTTGGGAGCAGGGGGTCGCCGGTTCGAATCCGGCCACCCCGACCATTTACCGCCCAGGCATCACCTCCCCAGTGGTGCCCCATGCATGTCCCAGTAATGGCGAAAAACGGGCGTTTGACGGTTCGCGAGCCCCTGGCATGCTCCTTGCTTCTGTATTGGAGCGTACCCCTCGACCCCCTGGAGCATCATGAAGCCAATCAGTCTCGTCTATCTCGACCACACCAACGACGATCACGATGATGAGGGCTCAGAGAACCTCGCAGAGATTGCCCGACGACTTCGCCAGAGGCGCCCATCCCTCGGAGATGGAATGAGCCTGCAGTCGGACACCCCAGCGGGACTGCTAAAGTGGCTTCAGACCTCAATGGCATGAAGTCGAACCGCGCCTAGGCGGACCTATCGGCCGCGCTTTAGCTTGTTGCGAAGCGAGGACATGTCCACCCGCCCCACCTTGGTCAGCTGCTCCACCATGCGCTGACCCGCACGAGAGAGACCGTGCAGGCGCTGCACCCGTGTCGCTACAAAGCGGCTCTCAAGCATCTGACCGGGCGTGCTGGAGCGTCCCTCTGCATCCAGCATCCTCATCGCTTCCGCAAAACGACCCATCGCATCGCTGATCATCACCATCTCCCGCTCTCGAAAGACCTTGGTGATCATGGCGACGATGTCCGTCTCCGCCACATAGCAGCGCTTTCCATCGATTCGACCCGACTCCGCGACCACTCCCCAGCTCCGAAGATCGCTCAAGGTCATGGACACACTGCCTACGCTCAGGCCCGTCTGAGCGACGAGCGCATCGGCCGAGAGCGGCTCTCTGCTCAGGTACAGCGCCGTCCACACTCGTCCCATGGACGGCTTGAAATTCCAGAAACTCATGAGGTCCGCGACGGCCTCACCCACCAATTGGCGAGCACGCTCCACAGCCGCTGCTGCCTCGTTTGTTGAGCCGTTCGGCTGCATGTCCTGCATCTGCCCCATTGCGTTGACCTCTGTATGGGATAAACCATGGCACCTGAAATTTCAACGTCTGTTGAACTCAAGACCCGGGCCCGACATGCAGACTCAGGCGCGACGCCCCAGACCCACCGGCCTTCACGCCGGTGCACCCCGAACATCCATCTCGGACGTAGGGGAGATCTTTGCCCTCGTTTCTGAGGACATGCAGTGCAGTGAGACAGAGCTGCACAGCCAGCTACAGATCACGATCCCGGCGGTCGCCGAGATCGGTTCATACCTGGCCAGCGCAGGCGGGAAACGCCTCCGACCACTCCTGACAGCCCTCGGCGCGCGCGCGGTTGGCTTCGATGGAGACATCGGGAAGCTCTGCTGCATTGGAGAACTCCTTCACCTGGGATCACTTCTCCATGACGATGTCGTCGATGATGGCCTGGAGCGACGGGGAAAGACCGCCGCCCATCGGGTCTACGGCAATCCGTCGGTCATCCTCACCGGTGATTTCTGTGTGGCGCGCGGCCTGGAGCTGGCCGCCGAGCACGGCGGACATCAGGCCGTGACTCGATTGGCCGCTACCGTGGCCTCCATGTCCGAGGGTGAGGTCACTCAGCTGCTCAATGCCGGCAACCTGCACCTCAGTCCCGAGGTCTACCTGGAGATCGTGCACAAGAAGTCCGCGACACTCATCTCTTGGTGCGCAGCAGCCGGAGCATGGAGCGTGGACAATGCCGAGGCAGCGCAGGCACTGGTGGCATACGGCGAGAGCGTCGGCGCGGCCTTCCAGATCACAGACGATGTACTGGACTACACCGGAGAGAAAGAAAAGACAGGAAAGCGACGAGGAAGGGACCTAGCGGAGCGCAAGATGACGCTGCCCCTCATCCTGGCCATGGCACGTGTTCCAGGACTCCAAGACCGTCTACTGTCCGGAGATCCCTCACCCGAGCGCATTCCAGCCCTGATCGAGAGCGTCCTTGACTGTGGTGCAGCGGAGGATGCACTCGCGGAGGCCACAAAGCGGGTGGATGAAGGAATTGCGGCTCTGGCCGTACTGCCTGAGACTCCCTACCGAGAGGGACTGGTCGCCTTGGCGCACAAGCTGGTCGAGCGAGTCGCATGAGTCCTGACGCCCCCATCGCAGGCGCACCTGAGCGTGCACCGCAGGTCGAGGCGATGTTCGACCAACTGGCACCCCGGTACGACCTTGCAAACCGGGTGCTGAGCCTTGGACTGGATCAGGTCTGGCGCAAGAAGGCGATTCGCGAGCTCGGTGAGCTAGGGACCGTCCTCGATCTATGCGCGGGTACCCTCGATCTCTCCAGAATGCTCTTGGACACTGGAGCCGACCAAGTCTTTGCGATCGACTTCTCCGCTCAAATGCTGGCGACCGGCCGATCGAAGTTCGCCGATGACGAGCCGATCACGATCACCCAAGCCGATGCCAGAGAGCTCCCGCTCGAGGACAACTCCGTCGACGGCATCATCTGTGGCTTCGGGCTCCGAAACGTGCCCCAGTTGCCCCGGGCCATCGCCGAGTGTGCGCGTGTGCTGCGGCCCGGCGGAAAATTGGTCGTCCTGGACTTCTTCCAGCCCGACTCTGCGGTGTCACGACTTCTTCAGGGCACCTACAACCGCGGCGTGGTTCCCATCGTTGGCGGCGCCATCACCGGATTTGGCGATGCGTACCGCTACCTGAATCAGTCCATCGACGCATTCCTCACAGCCAGCGACTTTGTGTCATTGCTGGCCGAGCACGGACTGGATGGTCAGCACCAGTCCACACTCCCGCCGGTTGCCAGCATCGTGACAGCGACCCGAGTGACCGATGGCTGATCTGCATTCCCGCATCGGCTCTGCACGGGCTGCTGGCAAGTCCATGGTCCGAGTGGTCGATCCGATCGACTGCGTTGAGCCATGGCAGCTGGCGCTGGCGATCCAGGAGGGAGACACCCGCGTGATGGCCTGGTCGGGCCCAAGCGAGGGAGGGAGCCCCCTGATCTTTATTGCCGCGGGCATCTCTGCAGAGCTTCGACCCACCGGCGGTGCGCGCTTCGATGATGCCAGCCAGTGGTGGACCACCATCCGGGACCAGATCGTCGAGCTGGATGGAAAGACAGGAGAGCCGACCACCAGCGGCGCGCCGGCATGTCTGGCCGGGTTTGCTTTCTCCACCGGAATGAATCGAAGCGAGGCCTGGAAGGGCTGGTCGGATGGTGCGATCTGCATCCCAGAGATCTTGGTCGTTCAGAACCATGGCCAAACCCACGCGGTCTTCACACTTCAAGCCGATGAGGGCCTCGAGAAGCTCGAGACACTTCGCACCCTACTGGCCAGCTGGCTCGAGGCTGCACAGCCCTCCGCAGCACCACTGCCAGCCAATGGTGGAGTGCACTCGGTGAAGACGGAGACCAGCGACTGGACAGCCTGGGAGCAACGCGTGGAGGCGGCTCGCTCCTCCCTCATTGAGGGCACGATGGACAAGGTCGTGCTGGCCCGCGCCCAAGAGTACGAATCGGGCAAGGGGGCCTCCTTTGACCCGCTCGGCACCGCCATGGCCTTGCGCGATCGGCAAGAGGACTCCACGACCTTCATGATTCAGCGGCGCGATGGACAAGCATTCTTGGGCGCCACGCCAGAGACCCTGGTGCGTCTGGACAACGGCCGGGTCGAGACGGTCGCCATGGCCGGCACCCGACGACGCGGCCAAGAAGCCACCTCAGATGCCGCACTGAGCTCCCAATTGCTCACGAGCGCTAAGGACCGCCAGGAACAACAGATCGTTGCAGATGCGATCATCCAGGCACTCGAGCCTGTCGTCTCTGAGCTGCACCGACCCGAGGATCCCGAGGTGGTGCTTCTGCCCGATGTGCAGCACCTGCGAACATCCATCTCCGGACGACTTCGAGACCACGCGAACATCTTTGACCTGCTGTGCAGGCTGCACCCCACTCCCGCCGTGGGAGGCCTTCCCCGAGAGCCTGCTCTGCAGTGGCTCGACGACCACGAGTCGCTGGACCGAGGGTGGTACGCCGGCCCCATTGGATGGCTCGACGCGCAGGGAAATGGTGAGTTTGTGGTGGCCATCCGCAGTGTCCTGATGGCCGGGCATCAAGCAGCCGCGTTCGCTGGATGTGGATTGGTGGCGCACTCCGACGCACGCGACGAGTGGGAAGAGAGTGTGGTCAAGCTACAGACCGTCCGCAGAGGACTCGCATTCCGGACAGGCGCCGAGTCGTGACAGCCCCTATTGAGGCTGTGCGGAATCGAGACCACGCCGCCGCCCTCATCGGTGCCCTGGTCACCGGAGGAGTCCGACACGCGGTAATCTCACCAGGCTCAAGGAACACCCCTGTGGTCCTCGCCCTGCATGCACTGGCGAAGTCAGGCGCGGATCTCCAGCTGCACTCCGTACTGGACGAGCGCGCAGCTGGATTTATGGCGCTGGGTCTCTCACGCGCATGCAGTGGTCCAGTCCTGCTCAGCTGCACATCCGGCTCGGCGGGAGCGCACTACCTACCTGCCATCATCGAGGCATCCCACGCCCACATTCCACTGATCGCATTGACTGCGGATCGCCCCCCAGAGCTGCAGGGACGAGGGGCACCTCAGACCATCGACCAGAGCAGCCTCTTTGGCGTTCATGTGCGCCACACAATCTGCCTGGAGCCTCCCGAGGCAGACAGTCCGATCCCACGCCTGGCGGGAAGGAGGGCCATCGAGTGCGCCATGGGTGCCAACACCGGCCCTGTCCACATCAATGCACAGTACCGAAAGCCACTGTGGCACCCCTTGGCTCCAGCCACGGTGGATGTAGGGGATGCGCCCGCCTTCAAGCGTCCTCCTCTGCACCTGCCCGACTCGGAGATCCAGGCGCTCAGCGATCGTCTGATGCAGGCCAAGCGAGGGCTATTTGTATGGGGACCCGACCCCGATCCCGCACTGGACCCAACCCAGGTACTGCGCCTGTCGTCTCACCTGGGCTGGCCCATCCTCGCAACGCCGACCTCACCGGCCCGCTTTCGTGCGAACGGACAGGGGCACATCATCACAGCCAGCGATGCTTTCCTGCGCTCACCACACATTGCCCAGGCGCTCGCACCCGATCTGGTCATACAGCTCGGCGGCACACCCAGCTCCAATGCGCTGCGAGCACTGGTCGGCGCTGCGCCCGATGTGGTGGCCATCGACCCACGAGGCGTATGGAGAGACCCTGAGCACTCCCTCAAGACCCTCCTGTGCGCCGATCCCGAACCGATCGCGCACACACTGTGCTCCCTGCTGCCCGCGCGGGAGACACACACGTGGCTGGCCCAGTGGACCGCACAAGAGCAGCGGGCGACGCAGGCCCTCAGTGAGGCATGCCGCGACGGATGGTGGTCTGGCAGCATCACCCGTGGCGTCCTCGATGCCCTTCCGACCGGCGCCCTGCTCAACACGGCGAGCAGCATGCCGATTCGGGATCTGGATGGCTTTGGACGTGGCAGACGCAACGCACTGCACACCACGTCAAGCCGAGGCGTCAATGGAATCGATGGCGCGGTGGCCACAACCATTGGACTGGCACGAGCCTGGTCGAGCGGACCAGTCGCTGCCCTCATGGGCGATCTGACGTTCCTGCATGACCACTCCAGCCTTCTGCTTGCCCGAGATCTAAAGCAGCCCGTCGTCGTGATCGTGATCGACAATGGTGGCGGGGGCATCTTCAGCCACCTGCCCATCTCCGCTCATGAAGATGCGTTCGAGCCCTGGTTTCTCACCCCCCACAGTGTCGACATCCCTTCGCTGTGCACGGGTGCAGGAGTGGCCTGCACCCAAGTCTCGACCATGGCATCTCTACATGCTGCACTCCGCGAGGCACTCGACCAGAGCAGGCTCACCGTCCTACACCTGCCCATCGATAGAGAGGACGACCTAAAACGGCATCGCCTGGCCTGGACGGAGGCACAGCGGTCATGAGCGGCCTCTCCAGAACACAGATGTGGCTCAATGCCGCACGCCCAAAGACCCTCGCAGCTGGGGCGGCCCCTGTGGCAGCCGGCACTGCAATCGCTGCGGCAGACGGAGCTTTACAGTGGGCGCCTGCCTGCGCATGCATGGCGGGCAGCATCCTCATTCAGATCGGCTACAACTTCGCCAATGACTATTTCGACCACAAGAAGGGTGCGGACACCGCCGACCGGGTCGGCCCGGCACGCGCGGTAGCTGAAGGATGGATCACCCCGCGGACAATGGCGCTGGCCAGCGGCCTGAGTCTGCTGCTGGCGTTTGTGGTCGGCCTTTACCTGATCCATGTCGGCGGGTGGCCCATTCTTGCCATCGGTATCGCCAGCCTGATCTGTGCCGTGGCATACACTGGAGGCCCCATGCCCCTGGCGTATGTCGGCCTGGGAGACCTCTTCGTGTTGATCTTCTTCGGCCTGGCCGCGGTCGTCGGGACCTACTGGGTGCAGCACCTCTCCGCACCTCTCCACATCTGGATCGCAGGCGCCAGCCTCGGGTTGCTCGCAACAGCAATCCTGGTGGTCAACAACCTCCGGGATCGGCACACCGACAAGCTTGCAGCTAAGCGCACACTCGCGGTCCGGTTCGGAGCGACCGCGGCCCGCTGGGAGTACACATTGCTGCAGGCCGGTGCCTTTGGAGCCGTCGGTGTCCTAGTGTTGCTGGAGTCGGTGAGTCCGTGGTGGATGCTGAGCTGGCTGGTGATCCCGCTGGCCATCAGAGAAAACCGAGCCATCTGGACAAAGGATGGCACCGACCTGAACCCACACTTAGGTGGCGCGGCACGAGTCGAGCTTTTGTTCGGGCTCCTCCTGAGCGCTGGAGCGTTGATCGGATGCAGCTGACCCTTCACCACTACAACATGCCCTACAACCAGCCCCTTCGCGGGCAAGCCGAGCGAGCGGGCTACCTCATCTCTCTTCGAGCATCGGATGGAAGAGTGGGCTGGGGAGAGGCGGCCCCCTACCCGGGACTGAGCCAGGCCTCGCTGGCCAGCGTCGGCGCCACGATTGAGGAGTGGCAAGACAACCCTGAAGGCCTACAGGCATGCCCAGAGGCACTGCACGGTCTCCGAACCGCACTGCTCGATATCGAGGGACAGCGCTATGGACAGCCACTGTGCGAATTGATCGGTGGGGTCGCCAACCAGACGGTAGCCGTCTCTCACTTAGTCTCTGGCCCCAAGACAGCTGCCCAGGCCCTCCGCGCTGGAGCACGCTGCCTCAAGCTCAAGGTCGGAGCGGGCTCCCTTGCGCAGGACTGCGAGCGCATTCAGGCCGTTCAAGCCATCGCAGGCCCCGACATACAGATCCGGGTGGATGCCAACCGCCGATGGGATCTCCCCACGGCACAGGAGGCCATCTGCATGCTCGACGAGCTGGAGGTGGACCTGGTGGAAGAGCCCACGCAGAACCCCGCCGACATGGCAAAGCTGCGCGATCAAGGACCCAAGATCGCAGCAGACGAGACCATTCGGACCCCGGAAGATCTGATCCGGGTCATCGACGAGAACTGGGCGGATGCGGTCGTCCTAAAGCCCATGTTGATCGGCGCGCCGGAGACCACGGTATCCATGGCCCGCACCGCAGCAGCGGCAGGCCTGTACGTCATTATCACCACCACGATCGACACATGGGTTGCTCGACGGACCGCCCTTCACATCGCGGCCGCGGTTCCTGCCGAGGCGCTGCTTCCCTGCGGATTGATGACAGGCAGCTGGTTCGCACAGCCACTGGCTCCCGACCCAAGCGTTCATGAAGGATGCATTGAGGTGCCGACGGGTCCTGGACTGGATCTGGGCACCTGGAGCCATCCTTGATCCACCCCATCGCTGCGGCCGCCCGCCAGAATCCTGGCCAGGTGATCCTGCGAACCGGGGCACATGACTGGACATCGGAGGAGCTACTCGACGCGATCCAGCGTCGCGCAGGTGGCCTGCTGCAAAGGGGAATCAAACCAGGTGAGCGGATCGGCATCACCGGCCCGGCCTGTGCAGACTGGCTGATCGCAATGCATGCCATCGGATGGATTGGCGCAATCGCGACACCACTGGCGCACGGGCAGCCGCTGAAGAATCTCATCGCGGCCGCACAGCCAAGCGCAGTTCTTCGTCCCGCGGGTATGGATCCGGGGCAAGAGCATGCGCTCGACTGGCACACGGAAGGCCCGCCCGCGCTGCAGCCTTTTGCTCCCTCTCCAGACGATGCCAGGCTGTGCCTCACCACCTCGGGCACAACCGGCTTGCCACGCCCAATCGTTCTGACATGGGGTCAAGTCACTGCCAGCGCAGATGCCTCGATGAAGCGCCTAGGCAGCCTGCAAGACGATGTCTGGCTGGGCTGTCTTCCTCTCCATCACATCGGAGGTCTATCTGTCTTTCTCCGGACGGCACACGCATGTACCACGGGCTACCTGCACGACGGTTTTGATGCCCAGGCGGTCGCTGCACTTCTGGCCTCTGGAGAGATCTCTCAGATCTCATTGGTTCCCGCAATGCTGCGGCAGATTCTCGACCAGCACCCAAGCGGGGGCTTTCATCCGCGTCTGCGCCTGATGCTCATCGGCGGGGCACCGATGCCTCCCGATCTAATGGATCGGGCCCGCTCACTTCAGCTCCCGCTCGCCATCACATGGGGCATGACCGAGGCCGCATCGCAAGTCGCGACCCGGACACCGGGAGACTTACGAGACGATCCAGATGTGGGGCATCCCTTGCCGGGCCTGGAGGTCCACACCGATGCAGGCTTCTTGGTGGTCAAAGGTCCCACTGTACCCGGTGGTCTCTGGAAGACCGCGGACCGTGGCTGCTTGGACGAGACGGGCCGGGTGATCGTCTACGGCAGAGGCAGCGACCTCATCATCTCGGGTGGCGAGAACATCGATCCACTCGAGGTCGAGAGGGCGCTGCAGATGCATCCAGCAATCGCACAGGCTGCCGTGGTCGGCCGATCGGACTCCAAGTGGGGGGAGCGACCGATCGCTTTCTTGGTCGCAAGTGGTTCCGTGCGCCCATCCTTGGTGGATCTCAAGCAGCACCTGGCCGAACACATCGCCAAGTTCAAGGCGCCCGATCACATCACGTGGATGGCGCAGCTGCCTCGAGGCCCACTGGGCAAGCTCAAGCGCTCAGCCTTGATCGATGAGTCCGGCTCGAGCCAAGCCATCCAGAAAGACTGAGGGAACATCGCGAGGCTTGAAGTCGTCCATGCCGACACAGGCATGCTCGTGACGAGCGCGGGCCCGAACCTTGCCTTGGGTGTCGACAATCTTGAAGCCAAAGAGCACGCGGCGGGCGGAGTGCTGGATCACCTCCACCTCTACTCGGAGCTCCTCACCCAGTCGCAGTGGACGATGATAATCGGCCTCGGTGTGCACAAGCGGCATGCCCCAGCCGACCGTGTGCAGCATGCCCTCCAGCGGCATCCCTGCTGACCGAAGGAGCTCCTCAAAGGCAGCGTGGCAGTACTCGTAGATGCGACTGAAGTAGACGACACCTGCCTGATCCACCTCGCTGAAGCGCACGCGAAAGGGGTACTGAAAGGCCACGTCAGTCGAAGATGGAGGGAGAGACAAGCAGGTAGGCCTTTCCGGACTCATCACCACCGTCATCGTTCAGGGGTGCACTCACAAGGATGTCATCGAGCCCGTCATCATCGACATCACCCCCACCGCCCAAGGCTGAGCCACTGGAGTCAGAGGTGTTCTCTCCAGTGAAGTAGTGGACCGACTCATCCAAAGACATCACACCGCTGCTGGGAAGGAAGTACCCAAGCACCAGGTAGGTACGACCCGTCGTGGAGCCACCGTCATCGTTGTTGGGCGCACCCACAAGAAGGTCACCACGACCATCACCGTCGACATCGCCGGCGAAGTCCAGATCCATCGAGGCACGGTCTCCGGTCGCCTCGCCGGTCAGAATCCAATTGGCGCTGGCATTCAAGATGGTCGCAAAGGGTGAGAGCGAGCCACCA
>Ga0163180_10001423_pt1:0-12500 | contig 13551 bp, 7 predicted proteins | sample AtlANTMetagenome_2_FD_109647 | JGI IMG/M metagenome (GOLD analysis project Ga0163180, IMG submission 109647) | Marine eukaryotic phytoplankton communities from the Atlantic Ocean - Atlantic ANT 4 Metagenome | ecosystem: Environmental > Aquatic > Marine > Oceanic | place: North Atlantic...
ATTGTTCTTCGCGAACATCGGGACTGAGAACACGAAAATAAAGGGTTCGCAGAGCAGCCGGGAAAGCATTAGGAATCAGCAAATCGATCCGCGGCGCATTTTTGGGTGCAAAATCCACCGCATCATGCTCCGAACGATGATGATGATGATGATGATGATGATGATGATGATGATGATGATGAGGGTGGAAGACACCCACGAAGAAGAACTTTGTTTTGCGCGCGAGGCGAGATATCCGCGCTCGGAACGACCGGCGCGTTCCGATTGGTGTTCGACGAGAAGAACAAGTACAAAGAAGAAGTCGCGCTGAAGAATGGATTACCACCACTTTTGGGCGGGTTCAACGAAGAGCGAGACGCGGACGACGCGTATTACTCGTACGAATCCGAATTATCTGGAACCGTGAGAAAAAACCACTTGGACGGATGCGAGAAGAACGTGCTCAATACGTTCGCGCGAACGTATCAATGGGCGACATCGAACGGTGTGAACGCGATGTTGCGAGGTAAAGTTGTCGGCGTCGCAGAGACGTGCGTAGAGGCGATTGCACGGTATTCGATGAAACCTCCTCCTTTGACGACGAGTGGTAAGAACAGGAAGAAAAAGAAGAAAAGACAGAGCGGTTTTGAAGACGGAGCGGAAGAGACGTTGCCTCCAAACATGCCGAAAGGTAAAACAAAGACGGCTGTCATTGCGCTCGCGTTTGCGATTAAACCAAAAATTGGCATGCGGGTTTTTGTAAACTTGAACGATTTTACCGTGTGGAGAGCGGAATTGATTACGCCGGAAGGGGTAGAATTGTGGCGATTTAGTAGCGGCGATGGTGAAGTAGAAGTAGCGCACAGAGAACACGCAGCAGGGCACGTGTCCGTGTACAAGACGACGGAAGAGAAGTGCGTGAGTGATAGCGATGACGACGACGAGTCTTTCGAAGCGCCGTATTACGGAACTTTGAGCGATAATCAAACTTCAATTTCCAAAACCACTTCGATCGACGTCGTGCGATGCGAAGGCGGTCACTTTCTCGCCGAAACCAGTCGCGGATATTTCTTCGTCGATTTTTCCTCGCACGTTTCCGGTATCGATAAATCCGCCGCAGCTTTGAGCACGAACGAGGATTTGAAGATTTGCGGGTACACCTCTTCCTTGGGCGTCGGCGGTGCGCCGATACGGGGCAACATTCGGGTCGGTGATTTTGATGCATTTGGTAGTACGCGGAGGAACGTCGCGTTTTGGGAGCAAAGTTTAGACGCCGCAGCGAGGTTACCAGGGACGTTGACATCCCCGCCGGCGGGATCTTTAGGCATCGACGCGATTAGCGATACTATTATTCGTTTGAACGCATCGAAACGCGTGCCTGGATCGAGAAAGAATCCGAAAGTGACGTTAGACGCGTTTGCAAATGAAACGGAGTTGCGGTTAGCGAGCAGTGGTTATAGTAGTAGTAATAATAGTAGTGGTAACGAAGACGATGATTTCGTGTTACCGTGGTCAAAATTGATATTCATCGATGGGGCGCCGTACGTCGAATGTTTCTTAAATCCAGACGATTCCATGGTGAAAACGGTAAACTCGAAGAGGGGGATTTACAAGCTCTCGCTAGCTGTCGGTGGCGTTGGAGTGATTCTGTCCAATCGTGTGGCCACTGAACTCAATCTCATCGAGCAAAAGCAAGGATTGTCTCCCGGTGGCATTCTAAGCGGTGCCGGGGAAAACACGGGTCGATTGGCGAGAGTTTCCAATGAAACGTACACAATCAGAGCGGATAGCTTCAGAATAGGACGGTTCGGTTTTAAACACGCAACCGTGCGCGCTTTAACGCATTTAGACGGCGATCCACCTGATCTGGGGTTGTCGTGCCATGCCGATGGCATTATATGTGCAGACTTATTTCGCGGGTGTTGCGTGTATATTGACGCGAAGAATGAACGCGTGGCGGTTACTTCGGCGTTTTAGTCAAAGATTTCATGATATTCATTTATTCTGTACACTCAATTCTTTCGAACATTTTTCTCTCTATGCATTTACAACAAATTTATTTTATTAAACAGCTTTTCCTTCTTTCACGAGTTCAAACATCCCTATCGTTTGCTTGACCAAGAGCGATTTTACCACACTTCCGCCGGAACCTTCCGCGTCCAGCGCTTCCTCTAAAACTTCGCGAATCTCTTGCAAGTTTGGTTTCTCCTTCGTACTGTTCGCCGTCGGATGGTTCATGAGATTTTCAAAAACAAATTTCCACACGTTTTGGTTCCAGTACCGTTTCAACGCGAGCTTTGGCGCGTATTTTCCCGTCTTTCTATCCGTGATTGTTTCCATGTACTCCCCATGCAACATCACGTGAATAGTCGCCGCGATAGCAAAACAATCGGATTGATACACCCAGTTTTGGTTCTTTCGCATTTCCGGGCAGCTAAAGCTTTCCGTCCCTGGGTTTCCTATGAATTGCGTGTTCGTCTCGTAATCTCTCAAATCAATCGCGCGTCCGAAATCGATCAAGGCCAAGCCTTTCTTCTTCCACGATCCCGGTCGAGACTTGTCCCAATCCAACCACCGGTCACCGCCGTTTCGCAGAAGCAAGTTATCTGGTTTCACGTCGCAGTGTAACACGTCGCTTTCATGCGTCCATTCGAGTAAACGGAGGAGCTCGATGGAGTAGTACATGGCGAGTTTTTCATCCATGGCCCTAGTCTTCCTTTCGGTGAGCTTGTAAAAGTTGACGACGTCTTGGAGAGTCCCATGGTCGCCAAATTTCATCACGAGCGCGCCAGTGGTGAACGTCTGAGATTTCGCGTCGAGTAACACGCGCAAATGCGAAGGAATAACGATGTCTCTCGGCGCACCCCGCGGGAGGCGTTCGCGCAAGCGCGAGGAGATGAGAAACTCCCAACTGGCCAGTTTCTTGGATTCGACTTTTATCGCAAACACCGCAGGCACATCGTCTGGTTTCAAACTCTCCTTGGCTTCGGCTTCGTAAACACACGCGTATGCGCCTTCACCAGCCTTACTTCGCAACACATATTCTTTGTTGCCTACCGTGACTTCAATGCCTTCGCCCGTTTTCTTACCGATGGCGCCTTTCGCCCCGCTCACCCGCTTTCCGGCAGCTACGAGCTCATCAAGTTCTAATGGATCGTTCGATACGGACACGTTCACGTTCGATTCAATTTTCGCGTCCTTTAAGAGGATATCTATGTTTTCAAACGGATCGACGAGATGAATCTTCTCGTTTTCTATTTCTTTTGTTATTTTTGTTGCTGTTTTGTCATCGCGCGGCGTGCCTATATTTTCTTCTATGACATCTTTTACAGTGTTGTCCTTGTCGTCATTAACAGCCGGTACCGCCATTAAAACCGTCTTCTCTTCTCCTGTCGAAGAATCAAAACGTTTAACCGTGTTATCGTTTAAAGGCGACTTGGCCCCCGTCGGCACTTTAATTTCGTCATCACTTTCGTTGTTCCTCGCCGGCGCCACCTCTTCCACATTCCTTTCTTTCAAGACTGCGATTGGACTCCCGAAACATTTTTTCTGTTGAAGCACGCCTTTCTTAATTTCGTTCATGCTCGGGATGCACTCCGTGTCTTCGCGAATGTCGAAATCGAAGTCGTTGTTTTTATTATTGGTTTCTTCCTTTGACACGACGATGTTCTCGGGAAGGCGCACGGTGTCTTCTCGGATGAGGAATCCGCCGTCGTACTCTTCCTTCTTTTCGGCTTCTTTTTCTTCTACTTTCTTAGTGGTCTGTGTGCTCTTACTAGCTTTCGGCTTTCGCGCACCTTGACTCGCGTCACCTTCGTATCCCGAACTCGAAGCCGATTTTGTGCCTTCGTTGTTGGAATTTTGCTGCTCCTTCGTCGCTCCTTTGCCTCTATCCGAGAACATCGCCATGACGTCGCCCCAAGCTTCCTTGGTGCAAAACGTCATCGTCGGTTCGCTATTTTGTAAGAATCCACCCTCGTCTTTCGTCCATCGCGCGCCTGCGGATGGTTTTGCCTTCTCATCCGCATTTGCGGCGACGGCGGAATTCTGCGCCGATTTCTCATTCTCGCACGAATCGATTTGCGAGATGTGTTCGCTCTCCTTCTTACTCGCCGTGCTCGGTCGTTCAGGGAGCCACTGTTCGTTTCTTTTGCTCGCAGCTTCGTCATCGATGTCCATGTTCGTGATACCTCTGGATGCTGCGGCATTCGAGGCAGACGCAACGACAATCGGAGATTGGTGCGGCATGCGTTGTTGGTAGTTTTCATGCTCCGGGTGATTTTCGCGCCACTCTCTCGCGGCAGCTTCTTCAAACGTTTCCTTCAAGTTTACCTGTTTCTCTGTTCCACGATTCATAGAAGTAGGAGCAGTAGAAGTTTTCTTCATTTGAGATTGCGAGAGTAACTTTGCTTTTTCGTGCGCGGACACCGGATTAACTTTGACGTCATTTTTCAAATCCACGCGATCGCGCAAGCGCAGAGGCATTTCCGAAATTTTCGTCGTTTTCAGCGCTTTTTGGACAGTTTCGGTATCTAAACACTCCGTGTCTTCGTAGACTTCAATAGTCGCGTCAATTGTTTTTCCGGGCGCGAGTTTACGTTTCGATGCTGTCAAAGACACGCCGTTCCATTGCGACGGTTTCGCCGCGTTTTCTTTAATCGTCTCCTCTCGCGTGCCTAATTTTTTCCAGTTTGTGGCGATATTTTCGCTACCACTTCCTCCGCGATTTTGCGTCATTCGTGATCCGTTCTCGTCGTCGTCGTCGTCTTGGAACACTCGAAAATTGGAGTTTCGCACGATGTTGTTACTCGAGGCGCGTCGATCGCCTTGAATTGTAGGCGCGCCGCTTTGTCTTCTCAAACCGCCGCCGCCGCTCAAACCTCTCGTCACTTGCTGCGCTCTTAAACTCGTTAACCCAGCCTCGATCCTTCTCCCAGTTTTCGTCACTTTATCTCCAAACTGACGATAACTTTGGCTCTGATCTTCCAAAACTTCTCCTCTCTCCTCTTTCTTCATCTCTCGTTTCCTCACTCGTTTCGTAAAGCCTTCGTATTGCATTTTCAACCTCGATACCGGTTCGGCTTTCATCTCAACTCCTCTCTTATACACCTCGTCCGCCAACTTGTACGCTTTGCGCATTTCCAGAAAGCTCGCGTAACACTCGTAAAACAACGCGTGCGTCTGCCCGATATCGTTCGCTTTGAGAAATTTGAATACGTCGGACGGGTCCGAACACGCGTCCGCGTATTTCATCCACACGCGCAAATACCGTAAATCTTTCTGGTATTTCGTGTCTTCTTGCAATTCTACCGTGCATTTCTCTAAGATCGGAAGCAATTCTTCGTTTTTGTTCGTCGGAAACGTTTGCTCGGTCCATTTGATCAACCTATAGACACGCGGCGCGAACGGTATCAAAAGAGAAATAAATGTGAGCACCTGTTTGCGCTCGCGTTTTCGAAAGGGAGAGAGAGAAAAAAATCGAAGGGAGAAGAAAAGGTGTGGATACTGTCAAATCGAACGCGGAGGCCTATATAGTATGCGCGCGTACCTCAACCAAACCTCCAAAGGGTCGCCGCCGTCGTAATTCGCAATCTCGTTCAAGTGTGCCCTGCGTAGTAGAGAAAAAAAATGTCGTCGTCAAAACGAAAGTCAGATTTCTTTTTTGTCCACCAAAATTCCCTTTGGAGAAGAGGGGGAGAAAAGCGCCTCTTTTTGTCGTTGCCGAAGACGAGAGCTCTCCAATTTGTGTCGTGACGACGACGAAGAAAAAAACGCGCGTCGTTCAGAAGAGCGCCTCTTCTTCTTCTTCTTCCCTACCTCTTCTCTCTCTCCACTTTCTCTTCTTTCTCTTCTTTCCCGAGTCGCGCGTTTTTCTCCATCTCCGTCACGTTCCGTCCCGATTTCAAAGGCTCGACATTTTCCTTGGACGTTTCCCAGGACGGAGGAGGCATTGGATGTTGTTGGAGATTGCGATGATGCTCCGATGCCATGCGTGTTGTTGTTGTTGTTGTTGTTGTCGTGTCGTCGTCGCCCTTGTGAATAGAACGCCTCCCGAGACCGACCAACACAAACTCCTCTTTATGTAGAAAAAGAAGTAGAGTGTATCGGTGGTTCTCGGAGAGTAGTGCGCGATGCGAGTGGTGGGGAGTTTTGTTTCACGCGCGTTCAAAAGTTCCACAAAATAAAGGAGTCCAAAGAGAGAGACTTTTTCTTTCCCCCACTTTCAATTTATAATTAGGGTTTTATTTAAAAAGGGTTTAAGGATCGTTATTTTTTTTCCCTGTGTTGGAAGAGAGAAGTGTTTTTTGCTGCTCTTTCGAGAGAGAGCATCATTCATTCATTCGTTCATCATCATCACAAAAAAAAAGCGAGATAAAAAGAAAAAATCATGTACGCCGTTGCAGCCTCCTCCGCGAAAGTCGTCGCCCAGACGACGCGAACGAATTCCGCGCAGACGAAACGCGCGAGCGCGAAACCGGCGAAAGCGTTGAAAAACCCAACCGTCGAGAAGGTACGTTCTTTCGCTTTTCGACGATGATGATGATGATGCTCGTGTTTGTTTTGGTGGTCTTTTTCTTTTGTTTTTTTTTTCTTCCTTTCGTTTTAGCGCTCGGATGTGTCCTTTTGTGTGTGGGAGGAAAACGATTGATTTTTCCGTCGTCGTCCAAACGGGGAGAGCGCAAAAATGCGGAGGAGGAGGAGGGGGAGGTCCGCCGGTCGCGCGCGAGAAAAAAAGACGAAGAAAATCGCGTCGCGTGCACTCTCTCGCGCGCGAGGTCGCAGAACTCTTTCGCGCGCGTCCGTCGCGACCCGAGTGGTTTTTCCGTTTTCCGGAAGGGAGATTGGGACGAAAGACAGAGGATAAATTTTGTGCATCGGCGGGATTTATCTTCTTCCTGTCTCGTCTCCTCAAAGAGCCTGCCTGGTCGTACAAAAGAGGAGGAAAAACGCGCGTTGATATACGCAAAAGAAAACGAATCGACGACGAAGACTCACGAAACCCCCTCTTTTTTTTTGGAACCAAAACAAACAACAGACCGTCATCGCGACCACGGCGCTGGTTGCAGCCTCCATCGTCTCCCCGGAAGCGTCCCACGCGGCGCAAAACGTCGTCGCGCAAGTCGCCGAAGGCGAACCGTTGTTGGTCGACGTCGCCTGGGGCGCGATTTTGTCCTCCTTTTCGTTCTCGTTGGCGCTCGTCGTGTGGGGACGATCGGGCTTGTAAGAGAGAGAGAGAAGAGAAATAAAGTACGTAACCATAGCAAATCGACACAAAACACATCGGAAAGAGAGAAGAAAGAGTGCGTGTGTATAGATAAAACGAGAGAGAATGAGAGAGAGAGAGAGAGAGGGTGAAGAGAGAGAGAGGTTCGACGTCCTACGGCGGCGCGTCGCTTCTCCGCGTGCGTTTGAGGAGGCTTTTTCGCGTAGACGTATGTAAAGAAAGAGGTTTATTATTATTAACATTACATTATTATTTACGCGCGCGCGCGTTGGTCGAGAGTCGTCCCGTCCGTCCCGAAAGGAAAGCGAGCTCTTCTTCTTCCGTTCTCGCTCCGTACCCCATGCGTATCACTTCTCCTTTTTAACGCTAATGAAACCCCAAACATTTTTTTGAACATTTTTGAACATTTTTTTTGCTTCAGATTTCACGACACATTCGAGACGCGCGGGCGACTTTGGAAGAGAAGAGACTCTGTTTGATATCACCATCATGCGCGACACAAAAGCGGCGCCGCGCAAAATCAGGGTCCAATCGGTGGAAATCTTGTGCGAACGATGTCCTGTCGTGAAAGACCCCCCTCTCGGGTGTGCCAACGGGGACGTGATTTCTCCTCTGCCACCGGACGAACGCATTCCAGACCCGGTGGGGATTATCGCGAAGAATTTGAGCAAAGAGCGGAAACAGTACTTGCAAAGAGTGAAAGCGAGAGGAATGCCGGAGCGGTTTTCGGTCAGTTTAGCGAAACCGAGAGATTGGAGACGGACGGTGAAAGTGAGAGCGCCGAAAAGGAGGAGGAAGGTAGACGAGAAATTACACGAAGAGAGAACGGGAACGACTTTGACGACTTTGACGACGACGAAGAACAACTCGAACGGAAACGAAATGGAAACGACGACGAGGGCGACGAAAAGAAAAAGAAAAGAAGACGACGACTTTAACGACGAAAAAGAAGACGACACGACGGTGAAAATAGTACCGTCGTTGATCAAACGGGCTACAAAGAGAGGGAAAATTCCAGTGAATTTGATGCAGAAGAAGAAGAAAGGACCAACGGCGAATCACAACGCGGATTGCGCGACGACGACGACCGAGGAGGAATCGAACAATAACGTCGACGAAAACAACGCGAAAGGTGAGAACACGTTTTCGCAGAATAAGAATTCAAACGTTTCCTCGGAAACGGTTGTCGTGGAATCGCCGTTCAAAAAGCAAAAAGGGAGGGCGAACGCAAACGGTTCGAACGAAGAAAATAAAAAAGGAGAAGTGGCAAATGCGGCGGCGGCGAAAGTCAAAAACGCAGTCACAGGAATAACCGCACAAAAACAACAACAACGACAGCAAAAATACACGAAAGTTAGAAATTCAGACGTTGGACGGATCAAAATAACCGTCACTATTACGCAAAAAGCGAGGAGGAGTCAAGCGAACTCCATTCGGATTCCTCCGACAATTGTTTCGGTGGATAAAAACGCCACAGCGTACGATTTAGTCAACGCGTTAGTCATTACCGCGCCAATGAATTTCGATAATGGACAACAACCTACGTTACACTGGGACTTCCACCACGTCCCAGACTTTTCCACCATTCACGGTTTCACCGTCGGATGTTGGAAAGTCGACGTCTTCGAGGAAGATTTTAACGACATGGCGACGTTGGAGCTTCGCGCGTCTCCTGGAACGATGATTCGGTCATCGGCGTTGTGTAAAAATGCCCCAGAAGGGTTTCGACCGTGGCTTGCACCCGAGAATTTGCGAGTGGATTTGGATGGATCCCGAGACCGAGGCTTTGGTGAACGAGACGCGATTATGACTTTCGATCGACACTTCATGAAAATTCAAAACTATCCGAATGGGTCCATGCAAAATATGATCGGCCACGGTGCCAGCGGTATCGCAATGGGTGCCGGTAGTGGCGAAGGAGAGAACAACAACGAGAGTAACACGAACAACAACACGAACAACAACACGAACAACAACAACAACAACAACACGAACAACAACAACAACAAGAAACGTATCGTGAAAAAGGCGCGATACTATGAAGGATTCGTACAAGACGTCAACGAAAACGACCACAACATGACCTCGCAAGTCTTACACCCCGGTCGCACCTCCTCCGATCCCATGATCAAACTCCTACTGGAAACAAAATCCATGCCTCACGCGGAAGGTGCGGGATGTTCTATCGTTGACGTCGGTTCCGGCTGCGGCAACTTTGCCAGAGGCATCAAAGACGCCTTCCCGTTGAGTTCCGTCTGCGGCATTGAAATCCAAAAAGAACTCGTCGAATCCTCGCGTGCCGATCACGGTCATAAAGTCGCCTTCATATCCGGTGCCGCTGAATCCGAACTCCACCGCTGCGTCAACGCCACCCACATCCTTGCCACGACGAAAAACTTCGAAACGAAAACCATCGACCACATTGTCAACGTCGCCGCGAGCTTACCTTTACTCACGCACCTCGTCATCAACGAATCTCGATTGTGCACGACCATGTGTAAAACGAGAATAAAATCTTGTTGCGTTTTCGAACCGATCGAAACTAGATCTATTAGCACGCACTGGGGAAACAGTGGGTTAGATTTCACCGTGTATAGACGACGGACGCGATGGACAGAAAATCCATACGGGTATGTGCCGAGAGGCGAAGAAACCGCGAGAATGTTCGCGGAGAGAGTGTTGTGCAACGAAAAACACATACATCGTTAGCACGCACACACGCACACACGTATATATATATATAGAGAGAGAGAGAGAGAGAGAGAGAGAGAGAGAGAGAGAGAGGGCACAGCTGTTTCCTTTTTCACGCGAGCGCTTTGTTGTTGTATTGATATTTATAAACACACATCACAGGTAAAAAAAAGTCCCCTCCAAAATTTTCCTCAGAAAATTTTAAGAAACACGTTTGTAGACAAACAAATGTCGGTCCACATCGGCGCCATGGGCCAAGACCGACCGCCGCCGCCGATGAAACTTAAGTCTACGGAGTTTTACGAGCTCGTGAGAGCCATCGGTACGTTTCGCTCGAAGATTAAGCGCATTTTGTTCTCTCAAATTTTAGCCGATTTTCCGTTACGAATGGAATCTCGTTAAAAATGTTTCCGTTTTTCTCGCTCGAAAGGGAAAATATATCTGCGCGAACGCGATGTGGCTTCTGTTCTCTTCGCATCTGAGAGCACGACTGACTCCCGAGTCGTTTTCCTTTCTCTCAACAACGTGGTAATAATAATAATAATAACAACAACAACAACAACAACAATAACAGGCGAGTGCAAAAATAAAATGGATGAAGACCAAATCGTGAAGAGAGAGGCGTATTTATTGAAGCACTTGTTATCGCATCCGAAAGTGAACAAAAATACATTGAAAGAATTACTGTTACGATTAGTGTACGTGGAGATGCTCGACCACGACGCATCGTTCGGGCAAATCTATGCGGTCAAAGCGACACACGAGACTGATTTGGGCGTGAAAAGGCAGGCGTATTTAGCGTGTTCGCACATCTTGGATGATAAGAGCGAGTTGATTATGTTGTTGATTAACACCATGCAACACGATTTGGCAAGTTCGGAGTATTTGGTTGTGTGTGCGGCGTTGAATGCGATTGCAAAGTTGATCACGGACGAGAATAACGCGATACCAGCGTTGTTACCGAGCGTGGAGAAGTTGTTGGACCACGCGAACGCGCATGTGAGGAAGAAGGCGGTATTGTGTTTGCAAAAGTTTGCCATGTTTTCTCCGGAGAGCACGAGGCACTTAGGGAATGCATTTCGGAGGATGTTGTGCGATCGCGATCCGAGCGTGATGTTTGCGAGTTTGTGCGTGTTGAGAGATTTGTGCGAGAGAGAGGCGGGGAAATACGTAAACTTGGTGCCGAGTTTCGTTTCGATTTTAAAACAAATCGTAGAGAGACGCTTGCCAACGTCGTACGATTATCACAAGGTACCCGCGCCGTTTGCGCAGATCAAGATTTTGAAAATATTAAGCATTTTAGGGAGTGGAGATAGAGAGGCGTCGAAACAGGCGTACGAGGTAATTCAGTTGACGATGAAGAAAGCGCAGAAGGCGAAGAGTAGCACTGGGGACGGTATTTTGTTAGAGTGCGTGTTCACGATTGCAAAGATTTATCCGAACAGAGAGTTGTTGGAGCAGTGCGAAGTGATCGTGAGGAAGTTTATCAATCGAGGCATCGGGGAGGATGGGAACGTGAAGACGAACCTGAGTAGCTCGGATCGATGGCGGAACGCAAATTTGAAGTACGCTGCGTTGGATGCGCTCGCGAAGTTAGCGCCGCGACTTCCGGATTGTGCAGCGGAACATCAAATGCACATAGTCGATTCGTTAGATAGCGAAGATGAATCAGTTCGGGCGAAAACGTTTGATTTGTTGTCCAAGATAACCACCGCGAATAACTGCGACGTGATTGTCGATAAGATGTTGAGCTTTTTGCGCAAGTCCAACGATCGGTACGTTCGCGCCGATTTCGCGATGAAAACGACTAAAACGATCGAAAAGTTTGCCCCGGATGCGAAATGGTTCTTAGAAAATACGAATAAAGTGATCGAGTTGTTACAAGGTGAAGGTCACAAGCCGACGATTCCTGAATTTGAATCCTCGGTGTTGATTGCGGAACAGGTGAAGAATACGCTCAGAGAAGGCATTTCTGGAGACGAGTCTACTGACGACGAGATGCGTCGAGACGCGAGCGAGTTGTACGCGACGATTCTGTGTACCGAACGAGAGGCGTGTAAACCGTTGCCCAGGGCAATTGTCGATATCGCGTGCTTTGCAATTGGACGATACTCGAACGCATCCTTTGACGCCGTATCGAATACGTTAGCAGTACCATTTGAAAGCGACATCAGAAACGCTTCTCTCGTATTGGATGCGTATTGGCAACTGAAAATGCGCCAAAAGACAGCATCATCGTCGCAGTTTCCGCAACGTGCTTTGAAAGTGATTGAATGGTGTGCCTCGAGCTCGGACGTTCGAACGCACCGAGTGGCCACCGATTTACTTCGAATTGCGAAAGATCCGGAACTCGGAGCACTTTTTGCCTCGGCAACTGCTAACGTAGCGAACAGCAGTACTGGGTCTTCTGTGTCATTTGATTTCTCGGTTATTGATGCATACACGCAACGTGCGCTCGCAAATGGTGCTAAACCGTATTCAAAACCGAAGATTACTACAGTAGAGGTGGTGAAAGATGAAGATGAAAAGAAGGTTCATGTCGTTTCATCTGCCGCGGTGCCGTCTCAGCACCACGCACCGTTACCTTCGCCTTCTGCGCCTCCGC
>Ga0163180_10001426_pt1 | contig 13540 bp, 9 predicted proteins | sample AtlANTMetagenome_2_FD_109647 | JGI IMG/M metagenome (GOLD analysis project Ga0163180, IMG submission 109647) | Marine eukaryotic phytoplankton communities from the Atlantic Ocean - Atlantic ANT 4 Metagenome | ecosystem: Environmental > Aquatic > Marine > Oceanic | place: North Atlantic Ocean...
CCCGGGGTCACGGTCGAGCACCGGTGTCACTTCATGGGGCTGCGGGCGCTCGCGAATGCGGTCATCACCTTCAAGGACGTCAAGGTCCCGGCCGAGAACCTCATTGGCAAGAAGGGCCGCGGCCTCAAGATCGCGCTCACCACCCTCAATGATGGACGCCTCTCCATCCCCAACACCTGTGTTGGCACCTCCAAGAGCTGCCTGCAGACTGTCCGCCGCTGGGGTGCCGAGCGTGTCCAGTGGGGTGTTCCGATCGGAAAGCACGAGGCGCTGGCTCACAAGATCGCAGACATCGCCTCCACCGTCTTCGCCATGGAGAGCATCGTCAAGCTCACCAGCTACCTCTCCAATGACAAGAAGCTCGATCTTCGACTCGAGAGCGCAGCCTGCAAGGAGTGGAACACCTGGCAGGGCTACCACATCATCGACGAGACCATGCAGATCCGCGGTGGTCGTGGCTACGAGACCGAGAAGTCCCTCATCTCCCGCGGTGAAGAGGCAATGCCGGTCGAGCGCATCATGCGCGATAGCCGCATCAACAAGATCTTCGAGGGCTCCTCAGAGATCATGCACCTGCTGATGGCACGTGAAGCTGTCGACAAGCACCTTCAGGTGGCCGGCGCCATGGTCGACCGCAAGTCGACCATCGGCGACAAGCTGAAGGCGCTTCCGAGCATCTCCCTCTTCTACGCGTGGTGGTACCCCACCCGCTGGATCAAGGGGTTGTTCACGCCCAGCTACATCTCCTATGGCCGCTTTGCCAGCCACCTGCGCTTCGTGCACCGAGCCGCAGCCAAGTGCGCCCGCGAGAGCTTCCACGGGATGATGGTCTACCGGGACAAGATGGAGCGGAAGCAGATGTTCCTCTTCCGCCTGGTCGACGTGGTCAACGAGCTCTTTGCGATGTCGGCCTCCATCTCGCGAGCGATCGCTCTTCAGGCCCGCAACGCACCCGAGGCCGCTGCCGCGCAAGAGGCCGCAGACCAGTTCTGCAAGAAGTCTCGTCGCGTGGTCGAGCAGCGCTTCCATGAGCTGTGGAACAACGATGATGATGCCAAGGTGGCATTCTCTCGTTCCGTGCTCAAGGGCGACCAGAAGTGGATGGAGAAGATGGTCGAGGGCCTTCAGGATGCTCCCGAGATCCAGGAAGTCGAGGCGCCCGCAGCCCGCTAATCCCGACGCCGGGCAACCAAGAGGAAGCCCATCAAGGACAGGCCGAGCGGCATCGCTGCTCGGCCTGTCGTCGTACACGAGCAGCCTTCCGCCTTCTCTGCAGACTCAGACACAGCCGGCGTACGCGCATCCGCGGTGTCTCCCGCCTCGCCATCGACTTGGTCTTCATCGCCCGGGTCCACAGGATCAGAGGTGTCGACAGAGGCTCCTGTATCCTCGGGACCAGCCGTATCCGCACCCCCGCCAGTGTCCGAGGGACTGCCCGTGTCGCTGGGGATACCGGTATCGCCAGGGCCTCCAGTGTCCTCCGGATCCTCCTCTGCGATGACCGCTTCACAGTCCTCCAGCAGCGAGAGCTCGCCGACCTGACTGGGGGTGAGCGTCATGTCATAGATGCAGACCTCATCGATGTACCCGCCCATATCGTAGCCCGAGTAGTTCGGATTATCGCTGCCCAGGTACAGCATGCCGCGGCCACCGCCGGTCGGAAGCTCTGTGAAGTCCTGCGGTGCACCCAAGGGCTCACCGTCCACATAGAAGCGGACCTGCATCAGCTCCGCATCTCGGACCATCGCGAGGTGGTGCCAAGCTCCATCCATGAGGTCCACGCTATCGCTGGAGGTAACGGAGACATTGGTTCCGTCGCCATACTCCCAGTAGCCGTTGAGGGTGCCATCCTCTCGCATGCTCAGCCAGTAGCTGTAGTTGGTCTCCTCATCCTCGGTGTAGTAGTCCGCCGTCGAGTAGTTGATGATCGAGCTGCCCCAGGTATCGATGGTCCGTACCGAGGTCGGCAGCACCCAGACGGACAGGGTCAGATCCCCATTGATGGAGAGGACATAGTCTCCGATGGAGCCGGCCTCGACATGATCCCCATCGCCATCGAGCGCAAGGGCCATGCCGGAGGGCCCCACATCCAAGATATGGGCATCGCCTTCCAGCGTCCCATGCACCTGGCCACCCAGCTCAGCAGGAGCCGTGTCCATGGGCGTGCCACCATCAAAGGTGTACCGACCACGCAGTCCACGGGGTGTCTCTCCGGCATAGGCCATCGTGTAGGAGTCGACCGGATCGTCGTAGGCGAGATCGCCCTCCATGTCCGCATAGAACGTCGCGGTGGCCTCTGCCCCATCGACCTCGACAAGCAAGAATCCTGGTATCTGCTGATAGGCACGGTAAGGCTCAAAGCCGCGCCAGCCGCCGCCAGTGCCGATGATGGTCTCCCAGGTGTCCCCACCGCCACCCAGCTGACTGGGCTGGTATCGATGCCAGTGTCCGGTGAAGATGCCATCCACTCCATAGGCCAAGAGCGTCTGCCAGAAGTCTCCTTGAGCGCCCCCAAAGGTGCTCTCGTTTGAGAAGCTCACCGGGTGATGTGTCGTGACAAATACATGCTCAAAAGAGTCGGAGGCAGCCAGCACATCATCGAGCCAGGCCAAGCCCTCTGGGCTGGCTCGATAGTAGTTGGTTGGATGATCCGAGGTGATGTTGATGAAGCGAGTGTTTCCGTAGTCCACATAGAAACTCACCCCCTCTTCCCCCTCCGGACTATCATCGATGGGCAGCCAGTCGAAGGTCTCGCGCCACCACGCAAAGGTGTCCGAACCGCCGTACACATCGTGATTTCCAGGCACGGGGTAGATCACGCCATCAAAGCCCGCTGTGGCCAGCTTGAAGTCCTCCCACTGAGCCACAGTGGACGACATCGAGCCGGAGCCCGCCACGAGATCGCCCGCCACCAACATGAGCACCGGGTCATGGGTGTTGGCCGCATCCACAAGAGCCGGAACCTCTGTCCAGTTTACCGACCAGTCGGTCCCATTGGATTGGGTGTCTCCAATCACGACGAAGGAGAAGGCTTCCTGAGCCTGAGCGGTACAGAGCAATGAAAGAAACATGAGCATGACGAGATTATGCCACGCCGCAAGATTCACGCCTGGCAAACTCGGAGATCCGGTCTGCGATCACCGGCCAGAGCTGGGCCGGGAGATCATGACCCATTCCATCCACCTCCCACAGCTGCGCATCGGGAATCAGCTTGGCAGTGCGACGCCCTGCTGCGACAGGAATGAGCGGATCCTCCTTGCCATGAATGACCAGCGTGGGGACCGTGAGCTTCTCAAGCCCTTGCGCCCGACTGCCTGAGGAGAGGATGGCGGCCAGCTGCCGGCCGAACCCCCGCGGGTCGGAGTCGCGCTCAAAGGCGATGGCAGCCATCTCACGGTAGCGGTCGGGATCGGTCGGGTAGGCCGGGCTCGCCAACGCATCCATGATGCGAACCACCCGCTCACCGGCCTCCTCCGGAGTCCGTGGGGGTCGGCCCTCGAGCATCACCTTGATGGCATTTGGGCGCCCCACAAGGAATCGACGCTCCCCGGTATGCGACATGATGGAGACCAAGCCACGGACCCGCTCAGGATTCTCGATGGCGAGAGTCTGACCGATCATCCCGCCCATGGATGCACCCACCACAAGGGCCTGGTCGATGCCCAGGACATCCAAGAGTCCCACGGCATCCTGCGCCATGTCCTCCAGTCGGTACGGAGCCTCAATGGGCAAGCCCACCGTACGGCGAGCGGCCATCTGGGCCAAGGTTGGGGCACGCTGCTGAGTCAGGTGGGTGCTGAGCCCCATGTCCCGGTTGTCCATGCGGATGACTCGAAAGCCATGGTCAACCAGCATCTGTCGAAACTCATCTCGCCAGTGGATGAGCTGACATCCAATGCCCATGATGAGCAGCAGTGCAGGACCCTCACCGAGTTCGTCGTAGCAGATGGAGATCCCGTTGACCTGTGCTGTGGGCATTCCAGTTCAGTCCGCTTCTGTGGTGTTCTGAAACTGCAGCGCCACGGAGTTCAAGCAGTAGCGCAGCCCCGTCGGCTTGGGGCCATCGGGGAAGACATGGCCCAGATGAGCATCGCATCGACTGCAACGAATCTCGACACGAACCCGACCATAGGAGCGATCCTCAAGCTCCACTAGGTTGGCGCCCTCAAAGGGCTCAAAGAAGCTGGGCCAGCCACATCCCGCGTCAAATTTGGCATCGCTACGAAACAACGGAAGGTCGCAGCAGATGCAGTGGTAGACCCCATCGGCCCACTCGCGATTGTACTCGCCTGTGTGCGGCGCCTCTGTGCCGGCCTCACGGGTGATGTGGTAGGCCTCCGCGCTCAGCTGCGCACGCCACTCTTCAGGGGTCTTCTTGACCTTGTCCATGCCTTCTCCTTGAGACCTCTCATCATAGAGCCTCTCGCATCGAAGCGCGCGCTCCGATAGACGGCATCATCCCACGAGAGTTGTCATGGCCGAATACCGCAGCGCACCTGCCCCCTCTACGGAGATGCCCAAAGGCATCCCCTACATCGTCACCAACGAGGCCGCGGAGCGATTCAGCTTCTACGGCATGAAGGGCATCCTCGTCATTTTCATGACCAAGTACATGATGGACTCCGCAGGAAATGCAGACTTCATGGGCGAGGAGGAAGCCCGGCAGTGGTACCACACGTTCACCTCTGCGGTGTACTTCTTCCCCATCCTGGGCGCGCTCATCGCGGACACCTTCCTCGGAAAGTACCGCACCATCATGTGGCTCTCCGTCGTCTACTGCATGGGCCACTTCGCGCTGGCGCTGGATGAGACCCGCACGGGCCTGATGCTGGGTCTCTGCCTCATCGCAGTCGGCTCCGGCGGCATCAAGCCTTGCGTCTCCGCGCACGTCGGCGACCAATTCGGAAAGTCGAATAGCCACCTGCTCGAGAAGGTCTTCGGCTGGTTCTACTTCTCCATCAACCTCGGTGCCTTTGCGTCGACACTGCTCACGCCATGGCTTCTGGCCAACTACGGCCCCGCCTATGCATTCGGCGTCCCCGGCATCCTGATGGCCCTGGCCACCCTGTTCTTCTGGATGGGACGCAACGTCTTCATTCACATTCCCGCCGGTGGAATGGACTTCCTCAAGGAGACCTTCAGCAAGGAGGGTCTGGGATCGATCGGAAAGCTTTTCATCATCTATGCCTTTGTCGCCATGTTCTGGGCCCTGTTCGACCAGACGGGGAGCGCCTGGGTGCAGCAAGCCGACAAGATGGATCGAAACTTCCTGGGGATCGAGTGGCTGCCCAGCCAGATCCAGTCCATCAATCCGATCATGATCATGATCTTCATCCCCATCTTCAACGGGGTGAAGAAGCTGAAGTGGCCGGGCATCTATGGACTCATCAACCGAGTATGGACGCTCACCCCGCTGCGAAAGATCGGCATCGGATTCTTCCTGACCGTGCCCGCCTTCCTGTTGCCCGCATGGATCGAGCAGCAACTCGAAGCCGGGGTGCAGGTCAACATCTCTATGCAGCTGCTGGCCTATGTCTTGATCACAGCAGCCGAGGTGTTTGTCTCCATCACCTGCCTTGAGTTCTCCTACACCCAGGCCCCCAAGAAGATGAAGTCCCTCGTGATGGGGCTGTTCTTGCTCAGCGTCTCGCTGGGCAACATCTTCGTCAGCGTGGTCAACATCTTCATCCAGAATGACGATGGCACGTCCAAGCTTGCCGGTGCGGACTACTACCTGTTCTTCGCTGCCGCGATGGCCGTCACGGCTGTGCTCTTCATCCCGGTCGCTCAGTGGTACAAGGAGCAGACCTACATTCAAGATGAAGGCGATGCGGATCCCGCCCAGGGATAAGGTCCAGATTCCATGAAGCGGAGACTCTTCCGAAGCGCGGTAATCGGTGCGCTGATCTTGGTCGCCATGCCGCTGGGCCTGACGGCGGTAGCGCGGCTACAGGTCACAGCACCGCCGATGTCGGATGCACAGGTGCAGTCCAATCCCATCACCGACACGCAGGTGCAGACGATTGCTGATGCGGTCGCGCGTGCGTGGCGACGCGAGAGGGTCGAACCCAGCAGTCTTCCTCCACGACTTCTGGATGCAAACCAAGGCGTGTACATCGGCGCCCGCCGAGGTGGAAGGCTGGTCTCAGAGCAGTGGTCAGAGGAGGGCGATACTGTCTGGGATGGCATCATCCATGCGCTGGATGCCATCCGCTCAGAGGTACCCGCCAGCCCGCCGGACACGCTGCAGATGGATCTTGTTCACTCGGTGCGACTGCACGACTACCCAAAGGATCGACAGTGGCTGCTGACAGATCTCTTCCGGGGGATCCGGGGAATCGCAGTGCAGACCCACACAGAGACCCATCGACTCAGCCCCTCGCGCGCCATCACCCACAACATCGGCAACGAGGCATTCATTGACGACGCCTCCTTCTTTCCGGCGTTCATGGCCGGTGGAGTGGAGGAACAGCGGGCGCTCAAGACCTACGCCACGTTCGGATCGGACCAGCTTCTGATCACGCTGCAGCCCGAGGTGCGAGGACTGCGCCTGCAGCGCGGAGGCATCCAGGTGAGGCCCGAAGCTGTCAATGCCGAAGCCATTACCCAGGTGGTGGATGGGCTGGCTGGCTGGCTCATGAAGACACAGCAAGCAAGCGGCCGCATGACCTACCTGTACCTGCCCAGCGAGGAAGGAAGAGATCCGGACCGAGACAACATGATCCGGCGCTGGATGGCGTCCTCGGCCCTGGTGCGCTGGGCAGAGCACACCGGAGACGAAGCTGTCTGGGCGGCCGCAACCAAGAGCATCGAGCACAACCTGGAGGTCTTCTACTCGGAGGAGGATGGACTGGGGCTGATCCGCTGGAATGGAAAGGTCAAGCTCGGCGCCCTGGCCATCGCCGCCTACACGCTGCACATCCATCGGGATGGCGCGCAATGGAGAGAGCAGGAGCTCGCCTTGCGGCGAACCATCGAGGGCCTGATCGATGAAGACGGGAGCATCCGAAGCTGGCATGAGACCCCGGACCACAATGCCCCCGAGCAGCCCAATTTCTACCCTGGCGAGGCCCTCTTTTACTGGGCTCAGATCATCACGGATGGTGACAATCCGGAGTTCCTCGAGAGCTACATGAAGAGCTTTGAGTACTACCGGCAGTGGCACCTACAAGAAGACAACCGGCACCCGGCTTTTGTGCCTTGGCACACCCAAGCCAACTACCAAGTCTGGCAGAAGACGCGCGATCCCGAGCTTGCCCGCTTCATCTTTGAGATGAACGACTGGCTGGTACACATCCAGCAGTGGGACGATGCTGTATTTGAGGATCTGCAGGGTCACTTCTTTAAGCCGGGTCACAGCTTCGGAACCGGGCACTCTTCGGCCACGGGTGTCTACATCGAGGGACTGATCGATGCCTGGCGACTTGCGGTCGAGCTCAACGATCACGTCCGTGCCGAGCGCTACAGGCAGACCATGCTTCGCGCTGCTCGTAGCATCATGCAGACGCAATTCATGAGTGAGGCCGAGGCCTTCTATGTGGAAGACAAGCAGATGGTCCTGGGAGGGGTGCGCACCCGGGTCTGGGACAACGGCATTCGCTGCGACAATGTGCAGCACGCGATGATGGGTATGCTGAAGATGCTTCAGTTCATGAACGAGGAGCAGATGCGACTCATCAGCGCAGAGAGATCTCCCGACCCTTGAGATCCATCAAGACCAACAAGTCGGGCATGCCATCGAGGGGCAACTCCACAGAGACACCCGGCTCCAGTGGAATCCACTTGTCTGCAAGCCGCAGCGTTGCGCCCGATGGACCGCTGAGTTGCTGGGCCACATGCACACCCTCCAGCGTCCGCTGAACGACAATGGTGTATCCCCCACCCGCATATGTGCGCTCGGTGAGGGAACGATCATCGGCAGCCAGTCGCATCTCCGACTCATCTGCGACCTCCTCTACCCAGGTCCCCTCCATCATCTCGTCGGTCGCAAGCTCATAGGCGGACCGACGCAGGCGACCCGCGAGGGCAAGTGCCCGCACCATGTCCTCGGCAGGATCCCCCCCCTGAGGGCCATCAAAAAGGGACTCGTAGGTTGAGCGGCTCATGAGCTGGCTCCTTCAAATTCTTGGGGGTGGAGATCGATGAGCACGCCGATGATGGGTTCCATCAGGGCTCGGGGGGTCATGTCCGGGCTGGCAGGCAGGTCGAGGTGCTCGACCACACGCTGCATAAACAACTTTCCAACTCGAGAGACCGCCCGAGAGACCGCAACCTTGTGCTGAAGTCTGGGATCCCGAGCGATAAGATCCTCATAGGCATCTCCTCGGGCCAGGGCGATGACCAGGTGCTGGTCAAGCGGCTCGAGCTCCTGCCAGGCCTGGGCCACAGCAGCTCGAATGTCCATGCGCTCGGCAATGGCCTCGTTGGGGCTGGTCGCAGGCGCTTCCTCCGATGGCGGCGGAGGCAGCACTGCAGCGAGAAGATTGGTCAGCTGGGACTGACTCATCGAGCCTGTCATCTTCAAGGCACCGAGCACGAGAGACTCCACCGAGTGGTCGTCCATGGAGCGAAGCCTCGACTCCATCACACTCAGTGGCTGCATCACACGAAGTCCTGGCCCGGAGAGTGCCCACTTGGGCGGCACACCCCGACCTTGAGGCACCGCTGTGCAGTGGGCCTTCAGTACAGTGCCGACGTTCCCGTAGAGCTCTGCTCGCCACCGCAAGACCGGATCTCTCCGGATGTTGCGTGCGTAGTCATCTCGAAGGATCTCCCGGGTGATGGAGAGCTTGGCATAGAAGCTGTGGTAGCGAATGGTGCGCCCGTCCATCGACTCGCTCACGAAGGTCTGAAATGGAGCCCGGCCCTCAAATGGAAACCGGCCCTTCTCGATGCGGGCGCAGACGGTAAAGGAGCGATGGCCGAGATCGTCCACGGAGGCATCCGACTTATCGGAGAGCGCAAAGTAGGCAGCAGGGTAGGGCCGTGCGACTGTGGCCACATGACGCATGAACTCGGTGAGAAGCTCCGCGGCATAGGCACCATCTTCCACGAAGGCCTGAACGAGTGCGGGCAGTGTATCGGTTGGCTTCATGTGCGCGTGTGTCTCGGGGAGCGTTCCCGCTCCGCCCCACAGTAGCGCACGACTGGCACCTGAACACATCATTCCGCTCCCTTGTCTTGTCACACCTCTTCAAGGGCGGGCGTGCGCAAGAGTTTCAGGGAGATGCCTGTCCATGTGAATTTAAGCCCCAGCAGACGACCACTGTCTCGTCGACCACGCCGGTTCCAAGCGCACATGAGTGCATCGATGCCGCCGAGCTGTTCACCACGCTGAGTCGGCCGGATGGAGCATCCAGCTGACCCTCTTCATTGTCACCCCAACACTGAGCCATTCCATCCGCATCTGTGGCGCATACATGCGCAAGACCGGCTGTGATCTCGCTGAATAGCCCAGACGGAACCAGCGTCTCTCCAGCTGTATCCAAGCCCCAGCAAAGAGGTGTACCTTCCAGATCGAGAGCGCAGGAAAAGCCCTGCCCAGAGGCCACAGTGCTGACCTGCACACCCGGCATTGGCTCTGCAGACATCTCAGACCCCCAGCACTCCACCAGTCCGTCGGTGCTCACAGCACAGGTGTGGTCCCACCCTGCTGAGACCTCCCGCCAGGAGCCGGAGGGCACCACAAGCTGCCCCTCGATGCCTCGTCCCCAACAACTGATGGTCTCGGTATCGGCATCCAAGCCACAGGTGTGAAAGCCACCTGAGCTCAGCTGAGTAAAGCGCTTGTCCGGAGCACTGGTCTGACCAAAGTTGTTCAGCCCCCAGCAGCTCACCTCGCCCTCTGTGTCCAGTGCACAGCTGTGTGCATAGCCACTGCTCAGGTCCACAAACTCGCCCACATTTGGCGGGGAGGACTGACCCTCTTCCGAGCGGCCCCAGCACTGAATGCTGCCGCTGAGTGAAAGGACGCAGCTGTGCAGGCCACCTGCAGAGACGAGGGCAGGGATGAAATCCACCTCACCGGTATCGCCGGTATCGCCGGTATCGCCGGTATCGCCGGTGTCCGAAGGCTCCCCGGTGTCCAGCGGCCTTCCAGTATCGACCGGCACCGAGGTGTCAGCAGACTGGATCCGGCACGGCTCGTCGATGAGCACAAAGGAGCAGCCAGGCAAAACAGCGATGAGCAGGATGAGCCTCATAGGTTCACCCCCAGACCCGCCAGAATGCTGGACTCAAAGGCATCTCCGTTGTGACCAATGCGCGAGGCACCCACAGCAAACAGCCTGCGGCTCAGCGGAAGATTGTATCGGGCGTGAGCAAAGCCACCGAGGTGAACGGCCAGGTGCCGAGCCCCACAGCTGAGGTTCCAGCGCTCCACGGTGGCCTGTCCGCTGCCTCCAAAGCTCATCCCACCAATGGTGGTCTCCAGCCCCAGCTGAAGCGGTACTCTGCTGCCCGGAAGCGCACGGAGCGTTCCCAGTCCAGTCTGCGCAACCAGACTCATGCCCGGCACCAGTGGAATGGCCGCAAACAACCGACCCTCAAACACCGGACTCGATTGCAGAATGCCTCCGCCACCCATCACGCCCACCTGCAGCCGCGGGCGCCCGAGAGCCCATGCGCGCGAGAGCACGCTGCGCTTGAGTGCAGCCCCCATCGCCACCGCCGATCCTGGTGCTGCCGACTGTGCAACTTGAACCGTCTGCCCCGACTTCACGCGAACCGTCTCGCCGGCACTGCTGACCCGAACTGCGCCCTCGGTCACCGATACGCGCACAGGCCCTTGCGTCCCATCGATGGAGAACTCCGTGCCCTCCACAGCTGTCTGCACCGTGCCGTAGTCGACTCGAAAGACGTCTCTGACCTGGTAGTAGACCTCGCCCAGGCGCTGCATCACACCGCGGTCTCCCAGGGTGAGGTCCGCGCCTTCCGAGATGGTGAGATGCTCGTTGTCCTCGAGTGCGATCTTGACCCGTGCTTGAGCGGTCTCAATCTGGTCACCCACCATCAGCTCCAGGCCAACCGACAGCGGCGTCCTCTCTCCGGATCGAATCCTCGCCGCAGCAGCGGTCGCATCCACCTCAACCCATCGCCCTCGGGCATCGGGCTGGGTCAGAGACTGCACCGTGGCGTATGTCTGGGCCCATGCCGAACCTGTGCACACCAGACCCGCAGTGATCAGGAGGAGCGACACGCGCAGGAGAGTCTTTGTCATCAGAAGCATCGCCTTCATTCAAGGGCCATTCTGCCCCGGAGTTACAACCGGTGTCCGCCCAACCCACAAACCGATGCCTGCAGCAAGGGCCAATGGCAACAGTGGAACGAGGACTCCTGCGCTGATCAAAATCAGTGAAATTGCCGCGGTGGCCACCGGAACGATCCATGCGATCGACCACCGATGTCGAGGCAAGGCGATCCCCACGAATGCGGTCAGGAAGCCCACGATAAGGCTGAGCAGCGTGCCCAACTCCGGGGATGCCACACGGGGCGCGCGTTGTTGCAGAAGGGTCTCGATGAGGGCCGCCTCGATCTCCACGCCATAGACCGTCTCCGCGTCCGTCTGATGGATATCATCCGATCCGCCCATCTCACCGATGAGCACCGTCCGCCCCTTCACCCCCGCCCACTCTTCCGGGTTGCTGTAGTCATACACAGGGCTGGGCTCGGCAGGATGCAGGTAGACCAAGTCCGCCCATATGGGATTTCGGTTGGGCCCAATCACCAGAACATCGTCCTCGATCCGAGGCAGCTCATCGACGGAGAGGTGCCCACGTGCCGACTGCACCGCAGCGTGCCAGTAGTCCCCCTCATTCAGGGTGCGAATTCGGACCAGCGCCCGCCGCACATGCCACACAAAGATGTCCGCTTGAGCGAGCACAGGTCCAAACCATGCCGCATCCTGAATGGACTCCGATCGGGGCAACATCACCTGCCCGGCCTCCATCACCACCGGCATGACCACCGCCACTCCTTGGCTCCGCGCATCGCGGATGGCCCGAGCAACTTCATCATCATGCTCGGTAAGGGCCGTCATCGTGACGTCAAAGAAGATGGTTCGGGCACCCGCAGCCACCAGCCCATCGATGACGGCTGGATGCTGTGCACGCAGTTCACGCGCATCCCGCTGGGGCGGGAATGCCAAGATGGCAGTGTTGTCGGCCTTAAGTGGCCCCTGCATCCACCGGATCAGGGGATCATGCAGCAGTGGCTCCACCCGACTGCTCAGACCTGTGAAGGCCACCATCAAGGGGATCAACATCCAAAGGAGTCGACGACGCCAAGGTCGTGTCGGCGGCAATTCTTCGGCAGGAAAGAGCTGCTCGATGAGTCCTGTAAAGGTGCGACTGGGGATCACCTCGAGGCCAGCTGGAGCCTCCAGCGCACCCAGCCCATCCGCCGGGACGACCACCCGCTCAAGTCCATGCGCACTTGCGGCCCGCACCTTGGCTGGTACGCCCGATACTGGCGCCACCCGGCCATCGAGGTCCAGGCCACCGGTAAAGGCCCAGCCATCCGGTAGGGACTTCCCCCTGTGTGCGCACCAAACCGCTATCGCCAGCGGCAGCCCCAGAGACGTCCCGTGCAAGGCATCGGTGCTGCCTCGAATGGCCCACCGAACCCCCATATCGGAAGCCTGATCGCCCAGTGCGACCGCAACGGCGAGCTGTGCAGCCACCTGCGCATCCCGAGCGACTCCAGGAGCATGCTGCACCCCACTCCCGTTCGGGTCGAAGGCGACAGCGATTCGAACCACATGCCCCCGGCCCTCCGGATCAACCACCAAGCCACAGACAGTCGAGTCCTCCTCATCTGCACCGTCCAGCTCAATGGATGTGGGACGGCTCAGTCGGTCAAGATCTTCTACCGATGGGGTGAGCGCATCCATGGTGACGCGGGGCTCAGAAGATGACGGCGATTGATCCAGCACACCCAGCAGCTCTCTCACCGACTGAAACCGCTCCGCCGGATCCACCTGCAGGCACTTGGAGATGACCAGGCGAATGGGATCCGACAGCACACGCCCAACGGCTTCTTCTATTGGGCGGTATTCACCCTGCACGGTGGCATTCATGATCTGCAGTTGATCGTCGCCCTTGAAGGGCGCGCGGCCCGCCAGCATCGTGTAGAACAACGCCCCCAGCGCAAAGATGTCCGACCGGGCATCGGTTTCCCGGGCATCGCGGATCTGCTCCGGGGCCATGTAGCCAAGCGTCCCCATCGCCATCCCCGCGCGGGTGTGGCGCGTGCTCGCCTCATCGCTATCGAGCATGCGCACCAGACCAAAGTCCGTGATCCGGGGGACGGGGGGGTCTGTGGTGTTGTCCAAGAGGACATTGCCTGGCTTGAGATCCCGATGGATCAAGCCCTCACCATGGGCGTAGCCAACGCCCTTGGCGATGTCGCGAAAGAGATCGATGGCTGCATCGGGGCGGATTCCACCATCCGAGAGCACGGCCCACAGTGTCGGACCGGGGACAAAGTCCATCAGCAGTGCAGGGCCATCGGCGAGCTCCAGCACATCGCGAACGGGGACCAG
>Ga0163180_10001427_pt1 | contig 13532 bp, 8 predicted proteins | sample AtlANTMetagenome_2_FD_109647 | JGI IMG/M metagenome (GOLD analysis project Ga0163180, IMG submission 109647) | Marine eukaryotic phytoplankton communities from the Atlantic Ocean - Atlantic ANT 4 Metagenome | ecosystem: Environmental > Aquatic > Marine > Oceanic | place: North Atlantic Ocean...
CCTCTGCGTTTGAGAGGTGGAGAAAAAGAGTGCACGTAGAACGCAATTGTAACATCACACACACATTCCTATAATTCCATCGAGTTTGGTCGTCGTCGCGTTTGCATTTGGTCTTTGAGTAAAAAAGAGGTCTCTCTGACGTGTCAAAAAGCTCTCGATTCGGGATCACATTTTTCCTCCTCACACCAAAAAACCCGTGTGTTGTTGAAGACGTCGTCGCGAAAAGAGGCGGCGACGGTGTTGTTTCGAGCGACGCGCGAGCTTTTTGTTTTTCGCGTCTCCAACCGGGGACAGTTACACGCGAGAGAGACTTCGAGCGCACACCAAAAACGCATCCAATCCAGAGAAGAAGAAGAAAAGAATGAGACCAACGACGACACTCGCGTCGAGAGCCGTGCTCGCGCATTCGTCATCCGTTCGAGTGCAAAAGAAGAGCGGGATAAAAAAGAGTGTTTTTACTCTCGCGAAAGCGACGACGACGACGACGACGGCCCCGTGCGCGGAAGAAGAAGAAGAAGAAGAAGAAGAAGAAGAAGGTGATGATGATGATGTCGTCTCTTCCAACACGATTTTGGGAAGACGCGACGCGTTCGCGGTCGCGTTGGCAACCACAACCTTCCTCCTCAACCAACACGCACCGGCTGCGTTTGCTGCTTACGGCAACGCTGCCGGTTCGAGCGGCGACGAAGCGTCGGGACCGGTGACGTATTCCACGTTCTACGGCGCCGCGGAGCCTCCCGCGACGTATGGCAAAGTTGGCGGCACGACGCCGAACAGAGCGAAATATTCCTACGAAGTACCATCCACGTGGAAAGAAGAAGCGACGTCGAAAGTTGAAAAAGGGTCGGGTGGCCAAGACTCTCGTTGGGTTCCGAGAGGCGTGAAAGGCGTCAAAGCGGTGCTGGTCACCTTAAACCGCGCCGGCGAAGATGGGCAAGAGTTTTCGTTGGAAGACACGACCATCAACGCTTTAGCCGGGTCAGATCCAAACTTACAAGACGCGATTTTGAACGGTTTAATGAAAACCAAACGTTCAAACGTGGATGGACAAGACTACATTCAATACGACATCGAAGCAGGTATTTATTACGGGGTCAAAGCGACTGTAGACAGCACGGGAAGACTCTTTGCGTTGATCATATCCGCGCCGGACAACGTGTACAAAAGAGAGAGAGCTACGTACGAAAGAATGCTCGGTTCGTTCCGAACGTACATCTTAGACACGACGAAGTAAACGAGAAGTGGACGCGAGAGAGTGCGAAGTCGGTGTTTATGTAATAAGAGTGAAAAGAGCGAGCGAGGGATTTATCAAAAGAGAAATAATATCGAAAGAGAAGCAAAGTGGACCCGTTTTTGTTCCCACGGGGGGGTGGATATTTTTTCGTCTTTTTCTTTGGGCCGTCCGTCAACTGAAAATTCTCCATCATTTTATCTGCCTTCTTACACATACACGCGAACAATGAGCGACCACGAAGTCGAAACTTTCGAATCCACCGATGCCGGTGCCTCCAAAACGGTGCCGATGCAAGCCGGTTCCGTCCGCAAGGGCGGTTATATCGTCATCAAAGGCAAAGCGTGCAAGGTACTTTTTACGCCTCGTTGTTGGTTTTGAAAAAATGAACCGGAATTCGCGCGACCGCGTTTTGTCGCGACGAGAGTCTCGAGCGTTTTACGCGCGTTTCGAACGCGCGTACATCCATCGTAGTCGTTCAGAATCTTTCCGATGGGGTACAGAACCCTTCGCCTCGCGTTTCGCGCGCAGATGTGCACAAAAAAGCCCTCTCACATTCTGTGTTACTCACTCCCTTCTCCCTCTAAACTCTCCTCTACCGCACCCGCAGGTCATCGACGTTTCCACGTCCAAAACTGGTAAGCACGGCCACGCCAAGTGCCACTTTGTCGCCGAAGACATCTTCACCGGTAAAAGATGCGATGAACTCGTTCCAGCTGGCCACAACCTGGAAGTTCCGGTCGTCTCCAAATCGGAATACACGTTGTTGGACATCGACGACGACGACCACATGTCTTTGATGGACGAAAAGGGAGAAACGAGAGAAGATTTGAAATTGCCGGACGACAGAAGCGGGGATACCGCGTTTGCTTTGGGTCAAGAAGTGCAAAAGAAGTTTGACGAAGGCTTGGAACTCGTGGTGACAATCTTGTCCGCGATGGGCATCGACCAGTTGTGCGCGTGGAAGGAAGCGGCGAACTAAATTGCCTGTTTGTTGAAAAAGAGAGTTTAGTTTAAAGAAAAACACGTAGAAAGGATATATAATAAGGTGAAGGTGTAAGTGCATGTGGTTGGTTGAATATGACGCTACCCATTGTGCGTTTGTATTTTTTATCAAGGGGCGGCGGTACGAGAAAAAGTAATAGAAGGGGAGAGAGACAACCATCTTCTTTGTGAATGGCGTTTTATTTGCGGACAGTGCGTTTCGTGCAAAACTGGAATACCATTCACACCAAGGGAAGAGCGGTGTAGAGATCGTTTATATGTAGAGAGACAGAGACAGAGACAGAGATGAGAAATTGTTATACAAAGTGTATACAAACTAGTGACTTGATCGTATTCGTACGAAATGCGCGCGCACGTTTTTTCATTTTTCTCTTTCCCAATCATCGCACAATAATTCTTTTGCGCAAAATCCGCTATTTTTCCGTTCGCATACACAGTCACGCAACAATGGCTACACCCGCGGTCAGCAACATATGCGCCAATTTTGAAGAAGTAGGGCAGGTGCGTGAACAAGCGCACGCGTTTCAGATTCAATTCTTTCCTCTTTCTCCGTCTGTCTCTGTTTTTCTTTTTCCCACAATTTTGACTCACCCAACACAACACGCGTTTCTCTTTTCTCCCCCTTTTCTCTCCCTTTCCAGGCTTTTGCACAGCACTACTACCAACAATTCGACAGCGACCGCTCGCAACTCGGTCCTCTCTACAACGAAACCCACTCCATGCTGAACTTCGAACACTCTACCTCCAGACCCGGACAGTTTAAAGGTTCCCAATCGATAGTTGAAAAATTAGTCTCTTTACCGTTCCAAAGAGTCCAACATCAAGTGGTGACCATTGACACGCAACCGACCCCGAACGGCGGAGTTTTAGTGTTCGTGTGCGGGAACTTGTTGATCGACAGCGAAACGCAACCGCAAAAGTTTGCGCAGACGTTTCAGTTAATGCCGACAGATGCTGTCGGGTTACCCGCGGGGAGTTATTTCATATTCAACGACGTCTTTCGCTTGAACGTCGGTTAAGTTAGTATTTTTAGAAGATTTCCTTGTTATGAGAAATTACGTCGCTTGTATACTGTATGTAATAGATTAGTATTTTCTGTGCGTATATTATCGTGTGGTTGTTAGCATGACTATTATTAATATTACCATTACAAGAAACCGCGAGACTCTTCGTCGGCGGTATTATAGTTTTGACTGCGGTCGGTGATGACTTTAGTGGTGTACTTAATATTTCCCGCTCTGTTGGTGTACACAAACCCAATTAAAGCGATGGTCACAAGGGAAAGCAACCCCACGGCTTCTTTGAATGGGTTGTGCCTGAACATGACGCCGCTCGCCAAGTGCACGTCGGTTTCGCCCAATGCCCCGGAGGTGAAGGTTGTGCCTCTCGCTTCTCCTAAGGCCGCCGCCGCGTTGGAGTTGTACACTTGGCGCTGTTTGCACGATTGCGCCGGCCCGTGCTCTTGCTCTTCGCATCGAAACTTGCCCAAAAAGCTATACGCGTCGCTAAACATTTTAAACTGTGCCTCTTTCGCTGCTGGACCTTTCCAGTTGTTGATTATTTGCTTGAATGTTTTCGCTTTGCTAAACATAAAGCGCATGTCTCGGCAAGATTTCACGTTCCATTTCCCAATCGGTTGGTTAAAACTGGACGTTTCTGCGAACATGCCACGCATCGATTGGACGTTCTGCACATCCCAATTGGAAATATCACTGTTGAACTTCTTCGCTCCCATAAACATTCCGTTCATGTTGGTTACTTTATGCGTCTTCCAATTGTCAATGGATCGATTGAAACTCTTCGCGTCGTGAAACATATCTTGGCAGTTTTGTAAATTTTGCGTGTTCCATTTCGATATATCCGCGTTAAAAGCATCTGCGCCGTAAAACATCTCCTGCGCGTTCTTCAAATTCTTCACGTCCCATTTACTCAAATCGCCGTTAAAATCCCACATGTCGTAAAACGCTTTAGACATGTCCGAGACTTTGGAAACGTCCCAATCGGGCATGATTCCGTACTCACTTCCTTTACACATCCCAGCAATCGGGTTCGTTTGTAAACACGCATTTATGGCGTTATGAAACGTCTCGTCCGTTAACGGTTGTTTATTTTCCTTCTCTTCCTTCTTTTCTTCGTCTTCGCCTAAATTCGATTCGGTCCATTTGATTGCGGTACACGTGCTAAACAAAACACCCTCGGTCGGGCTTCGTTCGCACACGAATGCCTTTTGAAACGCCACCGCACCTTTTACCGCGTCTTTCATGTGTGTTTCTGTCGCTTTCCCTTTCCAACCGGAAATATCTGTCGCAAATTCCTCGCAGTTTCGAAACATCCCCTCCATGCTCTCCACGCGTTCCGTGTTCCATTTCTCTAAACCAACACCTTCAAAGTCTCTGCAGTCGGAAAACATATCTCGCATAGATGTCACCGAACTCACGTCCCAATCGGACAAATCCGCGTTAAACTCGGTGAACTTCACCAAAGTCGTGCTACTCTTTCGACTTCTCTTCCTTCCTTCCGACGCTTTCCTCGTCGATCCAAACGCCAGGTCCATGTTAGTCACTTTACTCACATCCCAAGTCGGCATCGCGCCGTATTTCGGCAATTGCGTGCACATTCCATCCACGGGGTTTGTCCTCATGCACTGTTCGATGGCGTCCTTAAACGTGGCGTCCGTTAATGGCTCTTTAGCGTTCGAGTTGTTCTCGTTGTTGGCATCGTCTGCGCAATGCGCTCCTTTTCCCAACAAAAGGAAAGCGGATGCCGTCGCCGCGACGAGTACGCGATGATGATGGGAGCAGCGAGCAGCAATCACGGAAGAACGCGACCCACGCGAAGAAGAACGAGAAGACGGGGTCGTCTCTCGTCTCGACGACGACGACGACGACGACGACGACGCTCGTCTCTCGTCGTCTCGCGAAGAAGAGGAAGTGGAGGCAGACGACGGGGACGCGTCGTTTCTCATCTCGGCGATGATGATGATGTGCTCTCTCTTTTCTATAAGACGCGGCTCTTCCCCAGCAGCCCCCCTCGACGATGTGTGGGACAAAAAAGCTTTTTCTTCCGGAACGAAGACGATTTCACAAAACGCGAAAGACGACGGTGCCAAAACGACGAAGAACGAGAGTGGTGGTCGAACGCGTGCGCGTCGTTTTTCGCGAAAGCGTCGAAGAAGTCGATTTTGCACCCGGAAGAGAAACAACGACTTTTGTGGGGAAGAATGATGAGGAAGAAATGTATGTATAAATGTGCGGGAAAAATGAACACCCAAAAAGAGAGCTTGTGTTACTACTACTACTACGAGGACTGTTTGCTCTGCTACGCCTACTCTACGCGCTATACTATCTAGTGTACATTCACATGGCCGTCTTCCCACTCAAGGTCAACTCGACCTTCTCTAACAAGTTTCCGTTTTCCAACGCCGCCGCGACGCGTTCTTTATCCCTGAGCTGTTTGTTCACTTGCGTTTCGGACGCGTGCGAGCCTTCGGAGACTTTTATCTGTTTCGCGCGCCGCGTTCGAATGTGTCGAAAGACGACGGTTTTGTTGGAGAGAGAAAGCCGTTTGGGTCAGTGTTGTCGTCGCAGACGAACGCGGATGATGATGTGCAAAACTTTGCGTAAAGGACGAGAAAAGAGGAGTCGTTCCATTCGTATGAAATGGAGACTTTTCGAGGCGAATGAAGCGCGCTCTGACAACAACACCATCTATAAACTCGTGTCGTACATCGACTTTAAACCTCTTCGGTAACACTCGCAACAGCTGCACTCGAATGCTCAGACCAATCAACGTGGCCATGGAACAATGTTCGACTGTTGGGGTGAAATACACGGTGACTCGACTTTTTTCGTCGTCCACGACGATGTTTTCCGGAGAGACCACCGCTAACTGCTCTAACGAATACGGATGTTCCGGGTCGTTGACGTCTTTGATGTGGCTGAAAATTTCGTACGCATCGATCGGGTCTCTCTTTTTTTTAGCGTTGGTGTTGTCGTCGTTCGAGCGTTCGTTTTCTGCGCGTTTGCGCAACGAGACGGTGGACATGGATGCGGTGGTTTTGACGAGGGGATTGGCGTTGTCCAACTGCTGCGCCGTCGTCTTCATCGAGTGTGTCTTTGGAACGCGTTTTTCCCACCCAAAAAACTTCTTCTTTTTATAGGGAAAAAATGGGGAAATGTATGTGTACTTATTCGTCAAAAGAGATACCACGTAGGAGAGAAATACGTAAGAGAGAACGCACACATGTCGAGCTCGTGTGGTCGAGTGTCGGCGTCGCGTGCCACAAACAACGCGCGGCACGACGCTTCGAGAAGGAAAAGTGAAACGAAAGCGAGCTGCAGAGGTGCGAATGCTACGAGGAGTCGCCGAGAACATCTTCTGCGGATGACGACTTCGTTGGGGGTGATTTTGATGAACGAAAGTGCGAGGAGTGGGAGTAGATACGCGTTCGCTGTGGAGGAAGACGATGGTGCCGCCGCTTCTGGTGCGGCGACGAGTGCACTCGCAGAGACGACGACGACAACGACGACGACGACAGATGCTGCTACTTTCGATTTCTCGAACGACTTAACGTCCTATTCCGACGCTTCAAACAACTTCCGCCTCACCTACCCAAAAGACTGGACTATAGAGAAGAAAGCAGGAGCTACTGCCTTGTTTAAGAACCCGAACGTTAAATATGCGTCGATAGGGGTCACCGTAACCCCGGTACGAATCGATTCCTTGAAAGAATTCGGTTCTTTAGACGACATAGGGCAAAAGTTAGTCCAAGCGGAATCCCAAAAGCAAACGACCGTCCCGGGCGGGACGTTTATGGAGCGCCAAAGCGAATGCAAGTCGGTGGATACGAAGACGACATTTTACGAGTATGAGTATAGGTTAATTACGACGCATGGGAATAAGAGGATATATAATTACGTCGGAGTCAAAGATAAGACGCTGTTTATCGTGAATGCGCAAGCATACGAGATTGAGGATGGAGGCGAGAGCGAGGCGGATTTGAAGACGAGAGCGTTGTACAGGGAGGTTGGGAGATCGTTTGACGTTTTGAAGTAGAAGGCAATAGTATGGTAATAGTTCTAACAAAGATGATAATATTTACGTTACTGCGAATGCTATCTATCTACTATCTATTGGAAATGACGGTTCCGACGCCGCTTCGAACATTTGGCCGTTATATTTCCACCAATTTCCGTCTTCCGTTTTGTACAGGTTCGCTTTACAATGCCAGTGCATGTTCGAAGCTTCTCCAAAGTACAAACCAGTCGATTTATCGTACACGAATCCCTCGGGAGAGGTCGTAGACTTTAGAAGTTCCGAACACATCTTTTCGATTTCTATTCTCTCGCCACCAGAACCGATGCTTTTCCCGTGGGATTCGCAACAACGTTTGAGCTCTTTGATCGAAAAAGTTTTCGGATCAACGCTCACTTTTACATCGGCGGTAGATGGCACTGCAGGTGTTGGCTCTTTTTTCGCGTCCTTTTCTTCCGTTCTCTCGTCATTGTCGGAATCCGCGAACATGTCGTCTTCGGCGTCTTCGTACGTCGTTTTTGCCTCTAATTTTAAGACTAAATTTGCCGATTTTTCCAACATTTGCTTTTCGATGGTATACGCACCATACTCTCCAGCTGTGACTAATCTCGACGCAATCGCCGTGATTTTGTCAAATATCTTCTTATTCTCGCCTTCTAACTTGGAATTCTTTTGTCGTTGTTGCTCCTTCGTCCCGTTTTTACTCTCTTTCTTCGATTTTTGTTTCGACACGTATTTGTTCTTGTTGTTACTACCAGGTCCTTCACTTGCCCCACCCACCCTTTTAATCGCTTTCAAAGCTGTCTCCGTCGGCCCTTCCAGCAATTCCGCTAACTGTCTCTTCAATTTCGCTACTCCTTCTTCCGTCTGATCGTATTTTATCTCCTCGTCCTCCTCCGCCGCCTTCTCTGCCTCCATTAACCGTTGCGACGATGGTTTTATCGTCTTGAACTTTTCGTACTCCTCTTTCGTCGTCTCGTCGATCCAACTGTCCTCCGCGAGCTTCTTTTCTTTCTTATATTCCACGTAATTGCCAGTTTCTGGGTCGAAATACCCCTCTTGTTCTTCTTTGGACATGTCGAATCGGTCCATTTTTTGTTCGTCGTCTTCGTCTTTGTCTGACACTCGATATTTCTCTTCGTCCTCGTCTTTTTCTAATTCGTCGCCGCCGTTTCGCGCTCTTTTACGAGCGCGAGTCGCGTCTTCGATCGCTCTTTTCGATTTAATCGTTTCGTTTTCGGCGTGCTCTTCTTCTAGCGAGCGTTTGTCTTCTCCTTTCTCCTCTTCTCCCCCGCTTGGAAGCACCGTTTTATTCTTTTCTCTCCTCAATTTCGACTTTAATTTCCGTTTTTCCTCTCGCATGGCTTCTTGGACGACGTAATCAGTGCCCGATTTCGGTTCGTTTTCGAACTCGGAATCGTCCGAGGTTGAACCCTCCTTCTCGTCGTCGTCGTCGCTCATGGTTCCCGCGCGATGTCTTTTTATGCGCTCGTCGATATCCCTTATCGAATGGTAAGAGCGCGCAAAAAGGTGACGATTCAAATTTTTCTCCTCATTTTTTTCTTCAACGAAGAGAGAGAGAGAGAGAGAGAGAGAGAGGTACAGAAAGGAGTTATGCAACACGACATTTACAATCTATCGGGAAACCAAACGCCTCACTTCGTTCAATTCTTCGGTGGAGATGGACCCGTTGTTATCGCTGTCGAAAATCTTGAACAGAATGTCCGTCATCCCCAATAACTTCTCGTACTGGAATCGTTTCCCTTTGACGTTGCACTCGCGGAAGATCTCAATGAACCGCTCTCGAGTGACTTCGCTGTTCTTCTCTTCTTTTATTTTGTGTTCAAACCTTTCTGAACGTCTCAACACGCGCATAAAATCTCGAAACTGTTCTCGATTGCAAAAGAAATCCTCGTCGGGAAGTTCCCTTACAACATTCAAGTATTCGTGGATTTTCGTGACGTTAGATCGAGTGATGAGCGCATAGCCTAAGTCTCTTGGGGATATCCATCCGTTATCTTCTTCGTCGTAATGGGAAAACTCCATGTCCACGAGCATGTCGCCGATCTCGTTGAGAAAGTCGTGAAACTCCGACAAGGATATTTTCCTCTCCAAATCGTATTTGTTATCTTTGCTATTTTCCTCGCTACTATTGTCATTGCCGCTGCTATTACCACTACGAAACCATCCTCGCCTTTTGGCTTTCTTTTTCTTCTGAAAAAAGTGATTATAAATCCCGTTCCCGAGGACGTCTAAATTTGCATGCTCGATGTGCACCCCGGTCCTGCTCATGTGAAAATCCGCTTTCGCGTTCTTCATCTGCCCGCAACTTCGCATCCGTCGCATCATCATCGCGAACTCCTCCGCGTCCAACTCTCCGTTCCCATCCGCGTCCGCTTTCAAAAACTCTCTCAAAATCTGTTCGTCAGAAAGTTTGATCAGCGTCGTGAAGAACACAAACTCAGGGAAGTTAATCATACCGTCGTTGTTGGTATCGAAATATCTCGCGATCCGTTCTCCACCAATAAACGTTCGGTTTTTCTTCGATTTAAAGACGTTCGTTTCCATCACGTCTTTCCCTTCCACCTCTTCTTCAGACACCACTTCGCCTTCTAAACTTCCCGACCGGATGTTCGTTTTTTGGTACACCGGTATCGCTGATCGAATCAAATCTTCTTTCGTCATTAACGTTTCACCGTTCGCGTTTTTTCCAGAGGCAAAGTACGCGAACACTTTGTCCATGCTTGAATGTTCTCTCAATCGGTTCTCGTACGCGAAAAATACTTCACGGCGGTATTCGTCTGAAACGAGCGAATAGGAGGACCCTCTGGAAGTCAGTTGAGATACGAATTCTTTAGCGTTTTTGAGCAAAGATTCAAAAGCATTTTGATCAGCCTCTTTCTTTTCCGAGCTTGATGTAACTCCTTCTGTGTCCGCGGAGACCACGCTGAAACCAATAAATGTCGTCGTAAAAGCCGCCACGCCGCCAAGAAGACGAGACGTGTGCGTTCGAATGTGTTCGTGAAATTCGGTTGCCTTTTCGCCCGAAGAAGAAGTTGCCCCTGCTGCTGCTGCTGCTGCTGCTGCTGCTGCTGCTTTCATTGATACGCTCGACAACGAAGAAGATCGAATAATCGCACTCTCGCGACGACATCTCAGAAGACGCAGAGCTCTTTTGTCGCCAATGATTCTGCGAGACATCATCGTCAATAAAAAATAAATTTGCGTGGGATCAAAGTGAGGAGGATCACGACGACTTTTTGAGGTCCTTCTTCTTGGAGAAAAGTGATGACTAATATTACGCATGCTGCATTTCTTACGCTAAACACGACGGAAAATTCTAAACTGGATACCTGCCCGTAACAATGCTCGGCACTCTGTGCGGCTCGCTCTGGAATCCTTTATATATTCTAGCTAGTCTCGCGGTCGTCAACAGTTTCCCTTCGATGGAAACTCCCACGTCGGCTAACGCCATGGCATCCAACTTGACGCCTCTATATTCTTTTGGCGAGAACATCCTCTTATGTTTTTGAACGGAAGCATATAGGGCATTAACAGCATACAGGAGCATACCTTGATGGAAAGTTTCGTTTTCGAGGTTTTCGTCGTCAAAGTTCCTTTTGGGGCGGCGCGCGGTATGCGGCGGGGTGGCGTTGACGTCGAGTGACGCATCCATTTCTAAGCGACGGCGTCGATATTCTTCCGCGATTTCTAAGCGACGAACGAGGTCAGAATCAGATGCATTGTTTTTAAATTTAATACTTCCGGTCCCTTCGGAGAATTCAGAGTCAGAAGCATCCTTATTGTCCTCGAAAACGCGATGTCGTTTGATAAACTCGTCTCGCGTCATTTTCAATCGCATCAAAGATCGTTCCGCGTCGGCGACTAATAGGCGCATCTCCTCCCTCGCTTTGCGTCTTTTCTGAAATGCTCGCGACACGCCAACGGTCTTAGAAAACGAGAAGCTCCCGTATACCAACAAGGTTGCAGGAAAACATGCCATGAGTGCGAAATTCAAACGGTTTGCGCGCATGACAGCGTCCATTTGGAGCAAAGCGTCTTCCATCTCAACTTTCATTACTTGCGTCTGGATGAGCAAGAGTTGCATGAGATCGCCGCCGAGCATGTTCTGTAACGGCGCTTTTAACTCTTCTTCAACGCGCGCAGTTACGAGCGACATTGGGTCGATATTAGTCGTCGTTTCTTCGCCTCCTCCTCCTCCTCCGGCGTGTTCATCTTCGCCGCCGGCAGTCATCGCGCCAACCGATTGATACGCTCTCGTCAACGATTCGGAAAAGCCAGGTTTCGTGGCATTCTTCACGTACTCTTTTAACATTCTATCTAAAGACTCCTGCGTCTCTTCTAATCTTGCCGCCGCATCTTCTCTATCTCCGGTATCGAACGCTTTCGTGAGCTCTTGCTTCAACTCCTTCGACGGCGTTTTCATGTACGAGTTGAAAAACGTTCGCATCGTTTCGTACGCCGCTTTTAACGTTTCGTCCAACTCATTGGAACCGCAAAGAGAAGATTTCCGAACGAGTAAGATCGCGCTGCTCACGCCGACTAACGATAACAGCGAAATTGGTATCCACTGGCGTTCGTATTTCGTTGGCTTGCGATGCCTTTCGACCGTGCGATCAACCGCTTTGCGAGCTTTTTCAAATCGAGATTCCGTCGAGACGATGGCTTCCCACGTAGCGTCGTTTTCTAAAGGGAACGGGATTGGTTCGCCAGATTTAGCCATCAAACGCGTGCGGAGTTTGTGCGAGACGAAACCGACTCGTGTGCCCGTACCGCCGTCGGACTTGAAGATGTCGCCGAGAAATGTGTTTTTGATGAGATTCTGAAAGTACGAATCCGTTCGCTGTAACGATGCGTTTTGGCGGACTAAAGTCGGGCTGTTGTTATCGTGCGACTGCGACAGATTCAACTTTTGAGCTTGAGCGGCTTCTTTCGGCGAATGTGGAATCTTTGGCGTTCCACTTCGCGAGACGCTCGAGACGAGAGAGTCCGTTCGATTGTGCATCATCCCTGAGAACAATGGCGAATTCGAGATGGTGCGTTCGAGAGAGCTCGACGGTCGTCTCGGAGAGACTGCTTCGTCGTGGTCGTCACCACCAACGTTATAAGTATTCTCCTTCTGCTCTGCTTTTGCTGCTTCTTCCTCTTCGTCGTCGTCCTCGTGCTCGGCGTTTAACGTCGCCGCGGTGGATTTCACGAGCTCAATAGCTTCGTTAATCCCATTCACGCACTGTTCTACTGCTTCTCGCGTCTTCTCCACCTCCCTCTTCCGTATCTCCTCCTCAGATAGCCTGTCATCGTCATCCTCATCTTCGTCGTCCTCGACCCCATCTTTAAGATCTTTCCCTCGAAGATGTTTCCTCCTATTGTAATCGCCATTGACTAAATTGTCCGCTCTCGCGTGCACCCTCGCCACCGCACTCGCCAAACTCCTCTGCATCTTCCCTAACGCCGCCACCTTCCCATCAATTATCGCTCTCGCTGGTGGAACCGTCAACAATGTCTCCAACAAATGCTCCTCTTCCTTTTCTTTCTCTTCGCCGCTTTTACTAGTATTCAATGTATTCGCTACCGACGAAGATATCTTTTGGCTATTCCTTCTCATGTTTCCAGACACGTGCAAAATTGCTCTCCGTCTCGCGGCGATGACTTTCCGCTCCATGAACCCTTTTGTCTCTTCTACGAACGCTCGCGGACCACATCGTAACGTCAAGAAGAATCGGTGTGAGATATCTCCACCTCTTGGAATCTCGTCCCGTTTCTCCTCCCAAAACTCGAGCGACCTCGTCGTCCTGTCCACAGTACAGTTGTCAGCGGCGTGTACGTACGAAGTGCGTCGAGCTCAAAACTCCTCGCGACACGAACAAAAGAACCAAATACACACGTAAAACTCCGCCCGAACTGTCGAATTCAAAGGCGAAAGGTAAAAAAAACGAGATCAACATCGCACACCGTCTCAAATCTGCCAGCAGCGTTCCGCTGACGACTCTCGCGAGGTCCAACGTCGCTTCCGCTGCGTGTCCTAAATCCGCCATCGCCGCGTCGTCGTTCTCGTACGCGTCGTCTTCTTTTTCCTCCGAGTTGTTCTTGTTGTCCTCACCATCATCGTCTCCTCGCAGTAACGACGACGAAATCGCGAACGCGTCGCGCCACCAGAGCGCGGAAGGCCCGATTAAAAAGTTGCTCTTTTGTTTATCGAACGCAACCGGAATTGAAATTTCAGTCGTCTTCCGAGAGAGGA
>Ga0163180_10001429_pt1 | contig 13524 bp, 10 predicted proteins | sample AtlANTMetagenome_2_FD_109647 | JGI IMG/M metagenome (GOLD analysis project Ga0163180, IMG submission 109647) | Marine eukaryotic phytoplankton communities from the Atlantic Ocean - Atlantic ANT 4 Metagenome | ecosystem: Environmental > Aquatic > Marine > Oceanic | place: North Atlantic Ocean...
ATTCTTCATTTTTGTTAGTGTAGCTCTTGCCCTCTTCTTCGGTATCTGGTGTATAAAACAGGGGGGAGTTATCCAACTAATTTCAGCCTTTATATCTTTTATCTTGGGTGTCGGGCTAACCGTTTATTTGTTCGTTTTCATTAAGAAAGTACGAGAATTACCTGATTCAGGAGACACGTTTTGAAACGTCTGGCATTGTTGTTCTCGATTTTTTTCTTGAGTTTGCAAAATAAAAGTGTTGTAGCCTGTGCGGTCTGCTTCGGAGATCCAAATTCAAAAATGACGCAAGGTATGAATGGTGCCATATTCGTTTTACTCGGATTCATTGGGTTTTTGCTTGTGAGTTTTGGTGTTTTTTTCCTGAACTTTAGGTCTCGTTCGAAAAGATTCCAATCAGTAATGAAATCACCAGCAAACACAGAAACTCTACAGGAAGGATATAATTAATGAAATCATTTCTGCAAATTTGGATGCCTATTAATGCTTCCACGCATGGCGACAGGGTTGATAACCTAATTGTTTATGTCCATTGGTTAATGTTAGTGTTATTCGTTGGTTGGGGAATCTTTTTTGTTTACACATTATTTCGGTTTAGCCGAAATCGAAACCCCAAAGCTGATTATCACGGTGTTAAAAGCCATTACTCTAGTTACCTTGAAATTGGTGTCGCACTAATCGAAGCTGTACTACTAATTGCTTTTTCGTTACCATTTTGGATTCAGGAAGTTGCAAGTGCAACCGAGGAAGGTAGCGAGTACGATATCGAAGTTCGTGCGTTAGGCCAGCAGTTTCAGTGGAATATTCACTATCCAGGGCTAGATGGTGTGTTTGGTAAAACCGACCCTACCTTGATTGATGGTAGTAGTAACCCACTTGGTTTAGACCGTTCTGACCCTAATGCAAAAGATGACTTTGCTAGCGTTGGTCGTTTGTATGTGCCGGTTGATAAAAAAGTTCTGGTTCATGTTGGAAGCTACGATGTTATCCATAACTTCTTTTTACCTGTAATGCGTGTTAAACAAGATGCGATTCCTGGTACAAGTATTCCCGTCACTTTTACATCAACTGCGACTTCACCCAAGAATCCTACGAAAGATAACAGATGGGAGATTGGCTGTGCTCAACTATGTGGATCTGGACACTATAAGATGATTGGCGAATTAATTGTGTTAGAGCATGATGAGTATAAAACGTGGGAAGAAGATCAAGTCAAAAAGGCAATCGAAGAAGGGGACGCTTGGTAGTAGTTAATGATCGGTTTTAGCTTCCAAGGAAAGCTTTTTCAACCAGTCGATTAAAATGCGGGACAAGTTCAGATTCGTCGTTATCCTTCTAGTTTTCTTACTAGGTACGCTTGCCTTAGCTCGACAGATCTTAGTCGGTCGTGATCAAGATACTTCTGAGAAAATAGCCTTGCCTATACTTGGTGGTATTCCAAAATTTGAGCTCATCGACCAGTACTCAGACTCTTTTTCGGCTGATAATCTGAAAGGTAAAGTAACGTTAACTGACTTCATTTTTACTACCTGCCCAAGTGTCTGTCCGATGATGACACAGAAGAAACTTAAGGTTTTTCGCCGCCATCAAAATAATTCAAAATTCCAATCTCTTTCAATTACCGTCAACCCTGCTTACGATTCACCTGAAAGGCTGAAAACATATGCTGAGTCCTACGGCATAGAGGATAAAAAATGGCTTTTCTTGACCGGAGACGAAAAGAAGATCCATCGGTTAGCTTGGGAAGGTTTCAAGGTTGGGTCGAAAACAGAACTTGTTAATCATAGCCCATACTTCATTCTCTCGGACAGCCAGCAACGTATACGGGGTTATTATAATTCTGATGATCAATATGCCATGAAAAAACTTAAAAAAGAGATAATCCAGCTATTAAACGAAACAAACTGATTATCAAACACTTAAACCAAGTAAAGATGCTACAGCAAACATAGATGCTGTTCCTACCCATAAGAAGCTCGAAGCCTGACCTGCTTTAGATTTTTTGCTGGCAATTCCCGAAAGCGCACCAGAAAGAAGTAGTAAAGCCAGCTTGCAACCAGTAATACTCCAAAACTGTATACCCAGTACTGTTCCACTGTTCATTGCTGACGTAAAGCGTAAGTATACTAGTGCCAAACCAGTTAAAAAGGTTAGCCCCAAAAACATTTGTGGTATACGCCATACCATATCATCTTGGTTCTCTGGAATCGTTCGTGATAAGAAAACGCAAGTAATGGTTGTTCCAAAAGCGCCTGCCATTGCTAGTAAATGAACCCAAATAGGTAACAGAAAAAGAAATTTTTGCAAAATTTATTTGTTCCTCGTCTGAAAAGTTATCATCCTCAATTATTTAATATTAACATGTATTGGCTCGTTCAGGGCGGCAGATTTAAAAACACTTGACACAAATTAGGCTGTTAGCTAAAATAGGGAAGTTTGGCCTTCGTACGTCGATTTTAAATTAATGATATCCTATGAAAAGCACATCTAGTATGGTCTTGAGTACTGACGTGGATTGGAATCCTAGTTTATTTTTTTTGTATTTCTTTTATTACTCGGATTTCAGACATGAGTGGGTTATGGGAACAACATAGAGACAAACAGGAAAGACTTGAATAAAGCGCCCATCATCGAATAGGTACTAGTCGGTGGTGGGCGCTTTCAGTTTTACGAAAAATTGTACTAAAGACATAAGTAAAAAAACACAACTGAAACAATAGAAGAGGGGTATAAAAATGGTTGTCATTATGAAGACTGAGGCAACACATGAGGACATTGCCAAGGTTGTCTCAAGAATTGAGTCGGCTGGGTTGCAAGCCCAAAAATCAACAGGTGAACAACATACGCTTATCGGCGTTATTGGAGATAAATCAAAGTTGGCCAATCAACCTATCGAGTCAATGAAAGGAGTCGATCGCACTATGCCAATTTCAGCTCCGTATAAACTGGCAAGCCGGCAATTTCGGGATGAACCTACAGTTATAGAGTCTAACGGAACCAAAATCGGTAGCAAAAAACTAATCGTGATTGCAGGCCCATGTGCTGTGGAAAACACCGATCAGATTGTCCGAATTGCTCAAGAAATCAAAATGTCAGGTGCTAATTTTATTCGTGGTGGGGCTTTTAAACCAAGAACTGGTCCATATAGCTTTCAAGGATTTGGAAAGTCTGCCCTTGAAATGCTAGTTTGCGCTAGAAATGAAACTGGGCTTGGTGTTGTTACTGAAGTAATGACTCCACACGAAGTCGAATTGGTAGGCCAGTATACTGATATTTTTCAGTTGGGTACGCGGAACATGCAAAATTTCTACCTGTTGCGTGAAGTTGGGAAACAACAAAAGCCTGTCATACTAAAGCGTGGTTTTTCTTCAACCATTGAAGAATGGTTGCTGGCAGCTGAATATATTCTATCTGAAGGTAACCCCAACGTAATTTTATGTGAAAGAGGAATTCGTACTTTTGAAACACATACTCGCAACACACTTGATCTTAACGCCATTCCTGCGATCAAAGAACTCAGCCATTTACCAATTATTTCAGACCCAAGCCATGGAACGGGAATACGTAGTTATGTTGCTCCAATGTCAAAAGCTTCGATTGCAGCCGGTGCCGACGGCCTCATTTTAGAAGTTCACCACGATCCAGACAATTCGATGACTGGTGATGGTGTTCAGTCTCTTTTTCCAGACCAATTTAGTACTTTGATGAATGATTTGAAACATTTAGCTACTGCTATCGGGCGCAATATGGACTGAGTTGCAACCGCAACATATAGGGGTCGACGTGTATGTCTGAAAAAATATTGATCTTTGATACAACGTTGCGGGACGCGGAGCAAACGCCCGGCGCAGCCCTAAACGGTAATGAGAAACTAGCAATTGCAAAACATCTATCCGCTCTGAATGTGGATGTTATAGAAGCAGGCTTTCCACGCTCTTCTCCTGCTGATTTTGAAGCTGTAAGTCGAATTGCCAGTGAAGTTGAGGGACCAGAAATCTGTGCATTATCCAGGATTATTGAAAAAGATATTACTGATGCATGGGAGGCAATCAGGGATGCAAAACGACCTAGAATACACACTTTTGTTGGTACGTCAGAGATTCACATCAAGGGAATAATGCGCTCAGATGAAGACACTATTCTGAAGTCGTCGATTGAATCAGTTGCGTATGCACGAGATTTATGCCCAACAGTTGAATTCTCGCCGATGGACGCAGCTCGGACTGATCCCGTTTATCTTTTTGAGATCATAGAAGCTACTATTGAAGCAGGCGCTAGCATTATTAATATACCTGATACTGTTGGCTATGCTATACCTTCAGAATTTGGCAAGTTGATTGCCAGTATAAAACAGAACGTTAGTAATATTGATCAAGTTATTATTAGTGTTCATTGTCATAACGATTTGGGGTTAGCCGTTGCTAACAGTATTGCGGCTATCAAAAATGGGGCACGACAAGTTGAATGTACAGTGAATGGACTGGGTGAACGTGCGGGTAATACCTCAATGGAAGAAATTGTTATGGCTATTCGCACCCGGCGTGATCATTTTGCAGATGTTCATACTGATGTTGACACTACCGAAATTATACCTATTAGCCGGCTGGTAAGTCGGACTATGGGAATGCCTGTAGCAGCCAATAAAGCTATTGTCGGAGCCAATGCCTTTGCCCACAGTTCTGGTATTCATCAAGATGGAGTGATTAAGCAGAGAGATACTTTTGAGATTATTAACCCTACAGTGGTTGGTTTGCAAGAGAGCCAGATTATATTAAGTCCGAGATCTGGCCGAAATGCATTACGCCACCGTCTCGCTGTATTAGGTTATGATGTTGAAACAGAACAACTTGATTCGGTATACGAACGTTTTCTCTCTTTAGCTGATAAAAAGAAAGAAGTACATGATGCTGATCTTGAAGCTATTATGCAAGACGAATCAAAAACTGTGCTGGTAAGTGAAAATCGATACCAATTTGATCACATTCAGGTTTTCAGTGGAAATCAGATTACTTCAACTGCTACGGTCGGTATAACAACCGAAGGGGGAGCAGTGACTGAAGCAGCTACAGGTGATGGTCCGGTCGATGCAACCTATAAGGCCATTTCACGTGTCACAGGTTTTTCTCCAACATTATCAGATTACCAAATCCGGTCTGTAACAGAAGGAATGGATGCGATTGGAGAAGTAACCGTCAAGGTAAAAGAACAAGGTCGTTCATTTGTTGGACACGGAGCTAGCACTGATATTATAGAGGCCAGCGCAAAAGCATATATTAACGCCATCAATAAAGTAATCCACTTCAGGGAAAACGGTTAGCGTCTATCGATAATTGACCGACTATTTCTGGATTGCTGTAAGTAAATTGGGGGTAACATCCGCGTTTATCTGATTCCTAGCCTTTTCCAACGCTTTTAGTCCTGCTTCCCAGTAATTGGTATGTATACCTTTGATATTTACTAACCCTTGATGGTAAATTTCCTGATCAGTGATTTTGTTTGTTACGGCTATCGTTAAATCGGCGTAAGCGACAAATTGGCCAAAAACTTCGCTTCCTGCTCTTGTTCTAGCGTGTAGATTGATTACAAAATCGGCGTCAACTACATTTTCCTTGAATGTAAAGCCTGCATCTACGAGTACTCCTTTTATTTTTTCTGTTATATATGATACAGATGGAGACTTGCCCATGTTTGTTTCTACTGATTCCATATAAATTGATGGTTTAATTATCTTTACGATAAACCTGATAGTCGGCACTGGAAAATCCTCAATCAACATTCTCAAATACTTCGATGTGATTTCGCTAAAACCAATCAGAGCGAACAAATCCAGTTTTGCTTCCGCAATCTGAGTCTCTTCTATATTGAATTCTTTAGGGGCTATACGTGTCGAAGCAATTCCATTCTGATCAGTTAATACGGTGGATATAGAATCGGTGGAAAGACTGATGCTGCTAAATCGAATTGGTATTTGTCTTAGTGGTTTTGATGACTCAACTATGACTTTTAACAGACTGAAACTGGGTTGACCTAGCTTAATGGAAACTTTGGGAGAATCAGTACTTATTCTTATTTGCCCTAAGATCTGCCGAATCTGGAGATAAACTTGGTTTTGTAGTTGGATAGTAGAGTTTTGATCCTGTTTAACTGTTAATGATTGAGCTAAGTAATTTTGAATAGGCAAAAGAGCTTGTAAGTATAAGGGTAAGGCATTAGCTAATTCACCGGCGTTGAGTTGACGTGTAGCTTTTTGGTAAAGGCTGAATGATGTTTGTATTGCTTGATCGATTTTTTGAGCTTTTCGTTGATTGTATTTGGTTTTGTTCAATCTACAGTAGACCCAATAAAATTGGTGATCTTGCCAAAAACCTACTGTTTCTACTCCTTCTAACTCTTTCTGGGTCGAAGTACGAATATCTTCCTGAAAATCGCTTTCTAGCATACCCGAGATTTCAACTGCTGTATTGATCATTTCACTCGAAATTGTAACTGAAATTTCCTCAGCAACTTGGGCTAAGGCTCGGTTTTTAGCTAGTTGTGCATAATTGCTATCATTTATATTAGCTTGGCCTATGCCCATATAATAGAGGTCGTTAGATGGTCTCACTATTAGCCATTCGGGTGTTGCCACAGATAGTTTCGACTTGTTGATTGTATTTTGGCTTTTGTATCGATGTTGCAAATCAAAATCTTCAGAAAAGGTATTTCTCACACTCGCTTTGTTGCAACCTATTGAAATGACAAAAAAAAATGTCCAAAAACTGAGTCTTTTCATCATTAATTCCTTAAACAATTAGTTGAGAAAGTGAATGTCAAATTCACCAGCTATACCAATAGTAACCGCATAAGGTATCTTTATACTCGGATATACCACATATTTATTATCAATTGACTTATCCTCTGTAAGGATTTTTCCATCATCAGACCTCGTTCCGCTATCTACTTGGTATTTCCAATTTGTGAAACTTAAAGTTTTGTAGCTAGCATTTGCCCAAGCCACTAGCTTACCCAATTTCAACTTTGTATCAAGACCAACAATAAAATGGTAAGACTGTGCTGTCACGTTATCGTCGTTACCTTCACTAAGTAACTGAACAATATCGCTGGAAATTTTTTGCTGACAGTGCCCGAAACCGAAACCAATAATCGGGCTCAAAAACAAAATTTCAGGTAAAATCCCAACATGTTTGCTTAGTTTCAAATCTACTCCCAACGATGTTAAATCTGACTCTTCACCGAGGTTATAATAATTAAAATCAGCTCCAATCGAGATTTGACTGATTGGTTTCCTTAAATAAGCCGATGCCTGAATCAGAAAACCAGTTAGTGGAAGGTTATCTTTATTAGAATAATCCATTGATATGATTGTATGTCCATACCCTCTATTCACTAATGAGTCTCTTTCTGTGTATAAAACTGGTGTGATAGTACTATTCCATTTATCGACTTTAAAATATTCTTGTTTTCGATTCGTTTCGCTTTTCAGACTAAACATACCGTAACTAATTGTTAAACCCAACCAACCGTAAAAGGGGGTGGTTTGTTCCAGTTTCATTCCCCGACGGATGAAGTACCGTCCTTTAGCAATCCGGCCGCGAGAAAAAGTTTGGTGTACCTCTGTAATCATCACAGTTCCAACAGGTTTAAACCGATTAGTGTGGACTTCGCCCGTTTCCGGGTCCGTCAAGTCTTTTTGTCGTTTCATAACCTTGAAAGTTGCACCTTTTGTTAACCCCAAATCAGCACCAGCATTAACAGTAATACCACCAAATGACTTCTCTAAGATATTAGCTTCAATCTTGATTGGTCTGAGAGTTTCTCGAACTAGATTGCCCACAACTACTTCACTAAAGTCACCGAAAAGACGTCCTTTTGCTGTCTGGGCGTCAATCGAAGTAATTTTCATAACTCCATTTTCTGGTATATCATCGTTAATTACAATTTCGTCGAAAATCTCATTTGGTAGAGGTTGAAACTGGTAGATTATGAAGGTCATACCAATTTTGACTCCTGAATCTTTACCCCGTGCAATAGTAACAGTCGAATGGTCTATTTGTTTGATAACAGTCTGAATGGGGAATTGACTTTCAAATTCTGTAACGACTGATTCAGCTAGTTTATCCAGTGCTTTTGAAAATGCAGCATCCGCATTTTCTCCCCGTTCGCGGGCATAGGTTTCCACGGATTTATCGTAATGTCCACTTTCGACAGATAACATACGAATTGTGGCACCAACGTTAGATTCGTAGTAGCTAGGTCGTATAATTTCCCCCTGGTCGTTTTTTTTAGCCGGATAATATTCAACTGAATTACCTGTAAAATTACCAATAATACATCTTTGTACACCGGCTAATCTTCCAACTTGTACTACCGTATCTTCGTCAATAACACCAGATAACTGAAGGTTTTGTTCCTCAATAATTCGTTCCAAGTTCACTCGATCAATAACATTGAAACGTTGAGAGTTGATTATTCGGTGGATAATTTTATTAGTTAGCGCCGATTGAAAACCATCAGCATTTTGTCCCTTCCAGCCGGAAAAAGGCAAAACGGAAACATTCTGTTTTTGGTAGTTTTCACTATATGTAGTAATCAAAAACTGAAATAAAAGTAAGCAAAGAGCGATTCGTTTTTTATGTGGCATAAGTTGTTTCGTAAATGTTGCTAGTCAGAATAGATCCATCCGTATTCTCCGCTAAGTATGGGCGTATACACGTAGTGTAATTCCCCTCAAATACACGGTGTATTATCACTAGAATATTAACCAAGCTTCGGGCGGAGTTTAACCACCAAGCATGGCCAGAGTAACGCCCAATAACAATTGACTCTAGTTTGTTTAACTGGTTAGGGTAAGCGGTTCGTTTACGGAACAACATGATTTTTTGGAAAAATGAAAATGGTTAATTAAAAAATAGTACTGTAAACGAGATGAGTGTAAAAATAGAATTGTATTACAGCAGAAGTGATTATGAATTCACCTCAGGGACCACTGACAAGATTTCCATTTTGGTTTGCGACAAACAGCAAATTTCACCAGCCCAGAAATTATTATGCTAAAGATTAAACAATGTTTCAGCTACTTTTTATAAAGATCGTTCAATATTTACATTTCTTAATAAATATCTTAGAACTTTAGGACGAAGATGAAAGAGCAAGTTTTTTCAAGAGAATATGATTCGGTAGGGCCAAGATGCACGAAAAAGGAAAAATTTACACTGGTGGATTCTGTATTGTGCTTTTTACCATTTTTTGAGTTCGTTCGTAGGCTAACTCAATTTGTTCAGTTCGAGACCGTATACTAGCTTCGATGTTTTCCAGCTGGTGTTCAAATTCTTCTATCATAGCTTTTACCTCCTTAGGTGATGTTCCTCCACTACTTTTATTTCGAAGTAGTGCTTCCCTCGGTGCCAAAATGGAGGCTAAATCTGATATAGAAATTTCGATTGACATTTCTGCGAGCAGGCTTGCAGTTCTATCTAAATTGTCAAAAGTTTGATTGCTTTTTACTAGTTGGCCAACGACGTTACCGACTATATCGTGACACTGTCGAAATGGTATACCTTTTTCTTGTACCAAGTAGTTGGCTAACTCTGTGGCGGTTGAAAAATTGGCTTGGCATAACTGAGCCATTCGGTCGGTATTGAATGTTAATGTCTGTGACATTTTGGGCAAAATTTTCAGACATGCGGTGACTGTATCAAATGAACGCCAAAGTGGTGGCTTATCTTCCTGAAGATCTCTATTATAACCCAAGGGTAAACTTTTCAGATTACTCAGTAAATCGACTAGTGCCCCTAGAACTTGGCTAAAACGTCCTCTTGTCAGCTCAGCTACATCAGCATTCTTTTTTTGTGGCATGATCGAACTACCAGAAGCAAAACTATCATCAAGCTGGATTAAACCAAACTCATATGTTGTCCAGTAGACAATCTCTTCACTAAATCGAGACAAATTAGTCATTAAGATAGCTAAGGCTGAAAGGGTTTCAGCAATAAAATCTCGAGAACTGATCACATCCAATGCGTGTTGATGTGTGCTTTGGAAACCCAGTAATTCGGTTGTAAAAGTCCGATCTATAGGTAAATTTGTACCACTTAATGCGCCAGCTCCTAACGGATTAGTATTAGTTGTTTCAAAGGCAGAAAATAAACGCTTAAAATCTCTCAAAAACATACTGATATAAGCCGTAGCCCAAAAGCCCAAGCTGATCGGTTGAGCATGCTGGGTATGAGTATAACCTGGCATCACTGTTGTTGTGTGTTTGGTTGCAATACCAATAAAGGCTTTACACAGTACAACCAGGTTAGAACAAATAATCAAAATTTGTTCTCTACTATACAAGCGAGTATCCGTTAAAACTTGATCGTTTCTGGATCGAGCAGTGTGTAGTTTACCCCCAAATTCTACCCCAGCACCCTCTATCACATATGATTCAACGTTCATGTGAACATCCTCTTTGGTTGGGTCAAGCACAAATCGACCTTCGTGAAAATCGCTTAATGCTCTCTCTAACCAAATCAAAATTGGTGATAAATCAGTGGAGTTAATAATATTTTGGTGGGATAACATCAAAGCGTGGACTTGGCTACCCCAAATATCGTAGGGAATTAAGCGTGAGTCGGTCTCGGTCGAATGCGTAAAATCAAGCATTAGATTGTCCATTTCACTAGTGAAACGGCCAGCCCATAATTTACTTCCTATTTTCAAGGTTATAACTCGCTACCAGATAATAAATCATCCACTACAGTTGGGTCAGATAGAGTAGAAGTATCTCCCAAATTTTCAGTATCTCCTTCAGCTATTTTGCGTAGGATTCGTCGCATAATTTTACCAGATCTAGTTTTAGGAAGAGATGGAGTAAACTGAATTTTGTCTGGAGTAGCGTGTGGCCCAATCAATGTTCGCACTTTTTGCTTGATACCACTAACTGTCTGTTCAGATGGGGATTGACCAGTCATCAAGGTTACGTAGGCATAGACTCCTTGCCCTTTAATATCATGTTGGTAACCGACTACCGCGGCTTCGGCTACGGTTTCATATTGGCCAATCGCACCTTCAATTTCTGCGGTTCCCAAACGGTGTCCAGAAACATTCAATACATCATCGACGCGACCAGTAATCCAATAGTGTCCGTCAGCATCACGCATAGCGCCATCTCCAGCCATATAATAACCAGGAAATCGATCGAAATAAGTCTGACGAAAACGCTCGTGGTCCCCGTAAACAGTACGCATCAAACTTGGCCAAGGTGACTTGACACACAAGTAGCCACTAGCAGGATTACCCTCAACTTCGTTTCCATTTTCATCCAATAAAACGGGATCAATACCAAAAAAAGGAATCATAGCTGAGCCTGGCTTCAAATCAGAAATAGCCGGTAGTGGTGTAATCAAAATACCACCGGTTTCGGTCTGCCACCAAGTATCAACAATCGGACAATTCTGATTACCAACGATGTTATAATACCAAGTCCATTCGGGTTCTTTTATTGTCTCACCAACTGTACCGAGTAAACGAAGCGAAGATCTGTCATATTTTTCCACCCAGCTATCACCTTCTTTCATCAGGGCTCTGAGGGCGGTTGGGGCTGTGTAAAATAGGTTGACCTGATGTTTCTCTACTACTTGCCAAAATCGGCCAAAATCAGGATAATTTGGCACACCTTCGAACATTACCGTAATAGCTCGGTTAGCTAAGGGACCATAAATTATGTACGAATGACCAGTAATCCAGCCAATATCTGCCGTACACCAATACACATCTCCTGGGTGGTAATCAAAAATCATCTCGTGAGAATACGAGGTATAAACCATGTATCCACCTGTTGTATGTAGGACTCCTTTGGGTTGGCCTGTCGAACCTGAAGTATATAGAATAAATAGAGGGTCTTCAGCTAACATTACCTCAGGCGAACAGTCATCATCAACTGTCAACATTGCCTCATGCCACCAAACGTCTCGGCTTTTATCAAAATCTACTTCATCTCCGGTTCTCTGTATGACAATGACTTTTTGGATGGAAGGTGTTTCAGCTAATGCTTGATCAGCATTAGCTTTCATTGGGATACCTCCCTTGGCACCTCGAACAGCTGTATCTTGTGTAACTAGTAACTTACATTCAGAATCATTAATACGATCACGTAGCGCATCAGCAGAAAAAGCACCAAATACTACCGAATGTACAGCTCCAATTCTGGCACAAGCTAAAACAGCAATAGCTAGCTCTGGTATCATCTGTAAGTAAAGACAAACTCGGTCGCCTTTTTTTATATCTTGTGCTTTTAGTACATTCGAAAATTTCTTTACCTCTGCCAAAAGCTGGTTGAATGTGTAAGTCTTGTCATCGTTTGGATTATTACCTTCCCAAATCAGAGCAGTATCATCGCCATGTCCGTCTTCAATGTGTCGATCTAAACAGTTGTAGCAAGCATTTAAAGTTGCTCCCTCAAACCACTTGACATTTGCGTTGACAAAATCATACTCACAAACCTGATCCCATTTCTTAAACCAAGTGATACGCTCGGCAATTTCCGACCAGAATGCTTCAGGGTCTTGGATCGATCGGTCATAAATCTCTTTGTACTGATCTAAACTGTTAATATGGGCTTTTTCTATAGGATATTTGCCACTACTAGATGGCGAGTAGGATTTTTGACTCACTTGATTATTCTCCATTGCAGGTTCAGTTTTGTGATTTGACTTAGGCTGAGAGTCTATTGGCTAGCAGAGCATTATAACACTGATTGAACTAAGCAACAATGTTCATCAAAAAGCCCAAAAATTAATTACTACCATTGTATCCTATATAAAGAATACTGGTATGACGTTCCATATGCTTGACTAAAATAGTAAATGATCAATGAACTCTCTAATAATCTTTTTGTATTTTATGCAGATAGTTTAACGGAGTAAATATCGTTTGTAAATAGATGGTATATTTCGTGCTACACGTATCGTGAGACGATTGTATAAATATGCGGCAGCTGTATTTTAATTTTATTTTCATTCTGTTCTTGCTAGTTTTTCTTTGTATTAAGGATGCGAAAGCTGTTTTAATTTCTCTACGAGATGCAGAAACTGAGCGTAATAACTTTTCCGTAGGTAGCGGAAAAGAATTCAACCTTCAAGTATATATTGATCCACAGGGTAGTCGGGTCACTGGTTTTCAGATCTACCTTTCTTTTGACGATCAATACTTAAAGCTCCTTGATGCTACCGATAAACTGACGGGACTACAGCCGGTTAAGAATGGACCTGGTTACCCAACTGGTTGGCAGCCACTGGATAACGACACACACGGAGACCCAGGGAATATTTTGCGTAACTTCCAGATTGACTATGCAGCAGCCTTGATGGCTATTGGTGATGATGTTTCTGTTTTAAAGGAGCCTAGTGTGGTTGGTCTGATAAAATTCAAAACTTTGCAGCCTGTCAAAGATACTGCCATCCGATTCGATTTCATTGAACGTGTTAGTCGAATCACAGGTGTGATTGTAGACCAACTTCCTCGTCGTAATTTTTCCGATTTGGA
>Ga0163180_10001431_pt1 | contig 13516 bp, 4 predicted proteins | sample AtlANTMetagenome_2_FD_109647 | JGI IMG/M metagenome (GOLD analysis project Ga0163180, IMG submission 109647) | Marine eukaryotic phytoplankton communities from the Atlantic Ocean - Atlantic ANT 4 Metagenome | ecosystem: Environmental > Aquatic > Marine > Oceanic | place: North Atlantic Ocean...
TAAGCCAAAATTCAACTGTGACGCCGTTTTGCAAATCTACATCAAGATTGGATTCTCTGGCGCCGAGGGCGGTCAGTCCAGTGTCTTTCGCGATCGTTTCGTAAGTTTCGTAAACATTTGATCCCACGCCGCGTCGGTCGGTTTCAAACTGTTTTATTAATGTAATTCCAGAGCCAACATTTGGGCCGCCCTTAAATTGTATATATTCTTTAGTAGCTGGCAGTCCATACCCTGAAGTTATTGAGCCGTTCAGAGTACCCCATCCAGAAGTCGTAGAGCAGAGTTTAGCATATCCAGTTGTTCTTGGATATAAATTGTCAAAAACATACAGATCTAATTGGGACGCTTCCAACTCCCATTGTGTTTTCTCTTTTGCGGAGCCATCATATGGGTATTGATCCGCGATGTAGTCCAGAGCATCTTGATAATATTTTTCTGCTGAGCCATAGATGGCAAAGTTAGATGCAGACGCTGCGTCTAGACGGATCTGTGGATGTACTCTTTCTCGTTTTTTCTCAATTGCTGCGACCAATTTGTCTGACTCTACTTCTTTACTGTAGCTTTCAGCCGTCTTGCTCGAAGCAATTTTCTTACCTTTTTCGGTAACAAATAATTTTTTAATATCACTCATTGTATATTATTGCTTATTCCTCGATTCTAAACTTAAATTGATTGTCAAGCTCAACCCAATCTCCTATAGCTCCGTTATAGAACGCTAGCTGAATTCCGTAGGAATATCCAGGTTCAAGCAAGGACAGGTCCATGTCAAAAAAGCTTCCAGAAGAATCATACGACATTAAGGTATGAGCAGAAGAGCCGGTACCGAACGGCACCGCTTCAAACCCATCCACAACTCTGTAGATTTTGTACGAACCGGAATCCATAATTTCGCTATCAAGCGTTGCTTGGGCCTTGGTGTATACAGTCGGGCACCAGTCTTTTTTCCTAGCGAAGAATCGGAAACGAGCTTTCTCATTTATAGAATATTTGGATTTTAAATTCAATGGAGAGACGACATAGTTAAAGGTTGGATCCGCTGTCCAGGCATATCCTTGATCAAACTTTTTAGGAGTAATCGCCGAGCCGGTATGAACCTGCTCTCTCCGATCGGGTTTTGTTGCGTTGCCTGGATCCGTGCCCAAAAACCAAACATCGAAGAGCGATTCTGTTGATTTAATCGAACTTGTCGTCATTAATTGTACTTTGTACACTCCTGTAGAAGCCTCAGAGGCGGTCACAGCGTACACTGAGGTTGGAGGAGTGCCAGGCTTCTTAATCTGTAGAGCGGACTGTTCAGGGCCAGAGGAGCCTGAATAAAGCGCTACTGTAAGCGGATCTGCGGAAGGGATTGACCTAAGTTTTCCACGAACATAGTTGTATAAGTAAAGACTGTTAATATTTTCAGAGGCAGCCAGTGAACTACTCATGTAAAAACTGCCGCGATCATCTTTTGTGGCTGAATTCCAACGGGCTTCAAGTGTTGGTCGTCTATAGAAAAACTCAGATTCGCGTGAGAAGAATCTTTTCGTATAAGAAGACGAGATAGCTGTCTCTCCATGATCTGGTATTTTAACTATTAAACCGTAGTTTGTCAAGCCGCCGGCTAGCCAGCCAACTTCAACCAGATCCGATACATCTATTTCCATATCTTCAGTGCCTGTTACATAGGACGAAGACAAGCTTCCCCACTTCCCGTTAAGGGTAAAATCTCCCCCTTGCGTCGACCATTCTGCTGTTCCATCTCCTCCGAGAAAATTACCAACAGTCAGGCCAGTACCTTCATCTGTATTTGTTCTATTTCCCGAAGCGCCGGGCGTACTCTGTGTTATGGTTATAGTTGCGCCATCTGCAGACGCCGAGAAACCTATAGAGGTTCCAGCGTTAATTCTTGCAACGATCTGCGCGGCAACATCTGTTGCTGAAGTGGTCCCAACAAGACCGATTGTAACGGTGGTTCCGGGAGTGTAGCCGGCGGAATTTCCACCGGTGGCTGTTCCCGTAGAAAGGTTGTATGTTGTAGTAGTACCAGCGGTGTCAGTTAGTGTGAAATCTTTAGTATCGACAATCGAAGCTTCGGCCACGGCTGTAATGGTTGCTTTTGCAACGGTTCCTACCCCAGAAGAGGCCGAAAGAGCTTGTACCCAGTTTGCTCCTTCTTTTCTTTTATGCGCATAGTTTTCCATATCTAGGCCTCGACCCTCCGCCCAGTTTTTCGTAACAGGATGAGCAGTTAAAGATAGTTTGTGTGGAATGTTTTGAGAATGTGCTGCGTTGTATAATTTAAGTTTCCAACTGACGCTGCCGCTAGCGGGAATTAAACCGGCAGTGCGGTCTGATGCGATCTTAGTCGTATCAAACTTTAGTAAGAATCTACACTTTTCTACTGACATTCCGCCAGACCCAGAAGCTTGACCGTAAATCACAAAAGTTTCCAGTACATCGGATCCACCCATGTTTGAGCCCGTAGCTCGGGTCGTCAAATCTTCCTCAAAAGCGTTCGTAATTGTCGTGTCAGCAATTGCCGTGTATCTTTTAATAGCCATTATTTAACAGTTCCTCGAATGTCGACAGAAGGATATCTCATCTCTAGGACAACATTTTCAGGCACAACTATATGTGTTGCATCATCAGATTTCTGGTCGTCAAAATCAAAAGTGGTATCAGAATAGTTGGCGCCAATAGTGGGATATATTTTAACACTCTTGACATCCAGTACTCCTCGAATTCGGTTAAGCATAGTGTAAATCTTGGAAATGTACAACGGTTCTGCAATATCCAAAACTTTATTAGGTTGTGCGCAGTGATCTGCAATTGCTCTTTGGCACGCTAACAAAACCGAATTCTTATCTGAAGAAGGGTGTGCTTTTACAACATATTCTACACCGTAGTTGACCACCTTTGCGTCTAAGATATCGATTGTATCATTAATCATTCTATTCTGGTTTAGCCAAGTTTTTAAATTTTGTTTTGCAGTGCTGGTCAAATTTGCTAAATGACGAGTGCGCGGATCTTCTCCCAATACATATAAGTTTAAATTTCTCTTAAAAGAATCCGGGTCTCTCAGGATGTTTGCCCGTTTAACATGCCCAAATTCTGGCGGCATTGTGTAAACTAACGATAAGTAATCTTGCTTAGTTACTGCTCTATTTTGAGCTGCAAAATTACCTAAGATGCGCCGCTTTAACTCTGCTGTTGTTGTTTCTGGACTTGCTCCGGTTATCGCTTCGTCGTTTGTACACTCGATTGAACGCTTAATCTCCGCCATGCGAGTAGTGCTTAACTGGCTAGACTTTCTAAACCTTAGTTTTGCAGTAGAAACTTTATTAAGCGTACCTGCTGCAGCTGCTGTCCCCGCTGGGCTATTAATTCTGTATGTCACGGTCAATGTTGTATCTGTCGGACATATGCCAAACTTATCCGTTCTTAAAAGCTTGGATGGATCAAATTCGCGCGCAGTATAATAATCTTTTGCATGCATATTCAAAACAACATTGCGAGGATCTTTCACACTTTTTGTCGTCAATTCTGAATCGGATCCATAACCGAACTGCAAATACATGGCATTTCCTTGGCGTTCTACGGTGAATCGGCGTGCGGCGAGGACCGGTTTGAGGACATTGACCACAGTTTCTTTATCAGAATTGGTGTTAACGATTGGTTTATAAACAACATTTTGTGACAAATGCTCGACTTCATAATACTCGTTTCCTTGTGAGTCTCTTACTGATATAATTTCCGAAATGTTCCTACTTCCAATTTTTAATCTACGAAAACGCTCAAATTTTCCTACAGTCAGGCTCTTTCTTTTAATTCGGCCTGAAATTACAGTTGCCGTTGTTTTTGCAGCATAGTGGGTCGGTACGCCTGTGGTCTTAGAGGTTCTTCCCACCACAAACTCAACATTTGTATCTAGAAAATTAACATCATCAATTAAAGAGAACGCGCCGCCGGCGGCAGATGCTAGTGTGGAGCCTCCTTGCATTATAGGGAGATAGTCTGTATCCGGACCTAATCCAGTTGCATTCGCGGGGACGAGCATATAGAGAGATACTTCTCCGAAACTACTAGGAAATCCACTATGTTTATAACCAAGCTGCCGGCCAATTCTTAAGACATTGTTATATTCAACAGCTGTGTCTAAAAAAGACTCATTTGCTTGATAGTCTATATAGAAAGACATTACATCTCCCACATAAGCAACCGTATCGAGCATTAAGGCGCCGAAAGAGGCCTCATTAAAGTCTTTAAATGTGTCTGGGTAATATCTTTTAGCATATTCTACAAGGTCTGCTTTAATGGTGTTAAATTCGCGACTTGTATATTTGATTGGTATTACTTTTGTCGGCATTGTTTAAAATTTCTCGCTTTATGTTTCTAAATAGTTATTTTTCAAAGTTACAGCATAAAGAGTTTGCCTGTATTTTAAAAATAAGGCGATACCTCTGGTACTACCTCTCCTTCAAATACCGCTCCGCTCTCAACAGAGTCTGAGACTGCTTCATCATACGCCTCCTCTTCCCATGTAACAGCAAGCGGTGCTGGATTTAGAGTCAAAGGGCTGCACTGATCGGCGCCGAGCTGTGTATATACCGTCGGACCGACACCGGGGACAACCACAATACCGCCGTCATCGATATATTCAACAATTGTAATTCCGCCGCCACCGGTGCCGAACACAAATCCTAGACCCGATAAGGAGTCGTGATCACATATTTCTGTTGCGGTGATTTGATAAAGTAAATTGATCTTCAATACTCCATGATCCGCGTCATCCTCTTGCTCATCTCCAAAGTTTATATCTACTATGTTGATATAGGGCAAGTATATTGCAACTTGACCTTCAATAGCCGCTTTGATATTCGATTTTGTGTAAGAGTCATTCATTTCAAACAAATAATTTCGGAGGCCTACTCCAAAATCTGGATACATTATTCGCTCGCCCGGGGCGCACAAAACTATATTTATTAAATTCTGAGATGCCACCTGGGTGAGCGTTAGGTTTTGTGAGAATCCCGTTTGGCTGTCCGGAGCAAAGGGTAAAATTCTTGGTGAGTAACCGTATGTTGATGACATTGTTTCTGTCTCCTTTTTGTAAATAGACGCAATTTATATTTTAAAGTGCTTACATCCTATTAAATGCTGCAGCTGCAGCCCGGGAGCCAGGATTCTCATCGCAGTCAGGGCCTTCTAACATTCGATTCATAAACCACTTTGGCGGGCCAAACCCAAACTGACCAAAATTAAAGTTTATTTTAAACTTTGGAAACTTCCAGTTGCCAGAAACTTGAGTCTTATAATCATACTCGCCCATAAACAGATCACGAAGCGTTTCTCTTGTTTCAAAAAATGGCGATGTTCCAGACATGTCTTTTGTGTAGTTTTTGTGTTCCCAGTTTCGATACCCACTAAATTTCTTAAGCTGTCTGGTAAACAACAACCAATCTCCAGGCTTAACGCCCGGGCCTCGACTATGTTGTAGTGAGCGCATCCAGCGCGCAAAACCGCTATCATAGGCTCTAGGATCTCCGGGTCCGTCGCCGGAGTCATCTGGGCTTGCGTTTTGATACCAATTATCATCTAGACCAACAGAGTCCAAGAAACAGTGCAACATATAAATCGTAGGCACGGCCAAAAATCGATCAAGTGCAAAAACATACTCAAACAATGTTCTGAAATCATCCTGCTTTATAAGTTGCTTCATTAAACAATCAAAATCGTAATCCTCGATAATATCAAAATTACCAATTGGCATCTCTGGAGGGATCTCAATTTCTGTTGCAACGATCGGTAATAGCGGTACATATGATCCTAAACTTGTTATCTTCTCTGCGGTCTCGTAAGAGATCGAATCATCTTTTTCTCCCCGCTGCTCAACTATGAAAGCTTTATGTTCTCTTGCAACGGACTCTTTAATCTGATCCGTGTGTTTTAATATTGTATTCTGATCATAGAATGAAGGCACATAACAAAGTCTCAATCCGTAACTCCAAGATACCCACTCTTCTCCAATTTTTGTTTTATATTCTGCTTCGGTCAATTCGCCAGTTTCTTCATCTTCTGTCTCTGCTGTGTATTCAAAATTATCATTTTCTGACAACCAATCACTCCATTCTTCTAAATTAACTACTCCATATAGTTGAGGGTGGCGATCGACCTTTTCTGATGGAGAAGATTTTTCTTTAATTCGTATATATTTCTCGATCACAAATCCGCCATTTTTAAGATACTCGTAATCTCCTGAAAATTCTCCTCCGGACATAAATCGTTCTTCGTTTAAGTTCTTGGCCACATCTGTGACGCGAGCGGTGGTTGAAGCTCCATCCAGATCAAGATCTCCTGATAAAAATTGTTCCTGAAGATTGTCCACCTGAGAACAAGTCCAATTCGCAAATCTTTCCGAAGATTCTTCAAACTCGCGCTGGAATAACTCTTTAGCAATTATCGTTGCGTCTGCTTCCGTGTCTTGCAAAACTTTTCGACGCGTGGCTCGGCGTTTGACCCTAAACCAGTCGTTCGATGGTTGATAATATGTTTTCTCGACCTCTTTATCAATTGCATCGACGGCGGTCTTCATGGCCCCGCTAAGTGTGAAATCTCCTGCGGCGACTCCTCGGACATACATATTACAACATTGTTCTAAAAACGCGTAATCATAACGATCTTCCGTGTCCATAAGTTTTCCTAATCCTCCGAAAATTTTCACCCTTCTAGAGAAGTTAAAGATCGACTGTCTCATGTGCTTAAATAAGTAAGCTGGTAAAAGGTCACCAAAACATCCGGTAGATGGGTTGAATTTCGAAAACGCCGGAATTCCTTTAATTAAACTTTCGAATATTGTCACCCTCATTGTTGCTTTGATCAAAGATTCCATAGTCGCTTTCGCATCTCGGGTGTTAACTCTGTCATATGGAGGATCCCAGACGCATTGGGGGTTAGCTCCGACACGCGGATCATCTTCAACATTTCGATATGCTTTCATTTTATGATCTATAATACCTTGCCAATTGAAAATATCCGAACTAACTTGCTCTTCGCACGGATTTGCTGGCCCGGGCAAATATTCGTCGGCCATTCTAGCCCAACCTCTCTGATATTGTTGGTGGATATAATAGGCCGCTGTGCCATATTCTTGCGCTGGTAAATTTACTTGTTCAGATAAGCCCTGATCTGATTCTACGGGTTCTGGGCGGTACCAACCTGTACCTCCATTTTTATAATTGTTATTATCAGAATATCCCGGATCCGTGATGTTCCACTTACCGCGCGAGATACCGGCTGTGTATCCGCCAGATCTCTTGTCTGCTATCTCTTTCTTATCCTCGTCGTCTCCTTTGTATTTTACTATACCCAGATCAATACACTCGTCTTCTGTTAGCTGATTAAGTTCAAAATTAATAAGTCCGGACTTCCACATGTTTGCGTCGTCTGTAATTTGCTTTGCATATTGAGTCATAAAATCATTACAAAGCTTATCATATTCACTATTATAAGCTTCTTCGAACAAATCACTGCTTTCTAAAGCTGCGCGTGGAGAATCATATCCTGATATTTCTACACTACTTTCTTCCAGTGCAGTTGCAAGAGCTTTTGTTATATAAGTTGCCCATATTGTTGGCTTTTGCATTTTGTCTGTCGCGACGCTTATCTCCAGATCATTGTTAATGTGACTTAATATTTCCTCGTCTAATGGCCTGATAGTCCTAATAATTGGATCAATTGCCGAATTTCCTTTATCTGATCCGGCGTCATAATTTGGTCCATAACCTCTAAAATGTGACTCAATGTTTCCAATATATTCGTCTGCGGCGATTCCCGGCGTTTCTACTTTAACTTGCTCTCCGGCGCCATTAGCTTCAAGTTCAGATGGGATCCCGCCTCCTCCGTCAGAAGGCACCAATTCGAATATGTGTAACTTGGCAGTATCAACCTCCAATTCATTCTCTTTGGTGTTCCAGTTAACTCCTTGTTCGTCCATTCCGTTTCTTTCTTCATTCCAAAAATGAAAATGATATGCAGGATATCCCGCGTTGTCTTTTGCGTTTCGGCCAAGAGACGGATCAGTCGACTTATATTCCAAACGGGCTGATGGCTCGGGGTATATGTGTAATTTTGCTGAATTTGGCATATGGCAGTATTTTCTAAATTCAGACCCCGATGGAAATATCGGTGCTGGCTCATCTTCGCTAGCGGGAACTGGATAGCTTATAATCTTCCAACCGCACAGGGTGCCGCCGCTTTCCGTGACTTGATCAATTTCATCAACGGTACCTTCGTCAATAAAGTCTTGCCCACTCTTATATTCATCAGTCCAGGAAGCTCCATAAGCCCAACAATACGCTTTCTTACCATCATATATCTCCAAAGAGTTTGGCAAAGAATTGCTCCAACCGCCCTCTAAGGCGCCGTAGCCAACTCCCTCAACCGGAGAGAACTCAAGAAAAGTAATAGTTCCTCCGCCGGCAGTTTTAGAATCAGAAGATTCAATGTCTCTTCTTGCCCCGTAATCAGTTGCAATACTTGAGCGCTCTCCTCTCATGATATCTCTAAGATATGATGCAATGCGCGTTGGGTTTCCTCCGATGGCTTTCTCTAATAGATCATCAAGTTTAAGATCGTGAGTTCTTTTACCTCGACCGTCTTTATCCGACAAGATTCTATCAAAAAATCCGCCTCCGCCAACTAGCTCTTCTTCATAAATTTCTTGCAGAAATCCTACCTCTTCCTCTGCATCGTCTTGCGCTTCTGCCAATGTTGCGGCGTTATCTTTAGGAACTATGCTTCCAGGGTGAGGCGGAGAACAAGGATCCAGAGAACCTGATGGGAACACAGACATTGGATCTCCACCGGATGTTCCTAGATTTAGCATCGTAGTGACAGCGTTATCAAAGTCAGTCATTGATGCATCGGACATATCGTCTATCACATTCTGAGGTAAATTGATATTCAGGTTTTTATACGCTTCCTGAATCGCTGCTCGGCCAGGATCTAGCGAACAAAAGGGTATGTCGCCATCAACAGGCCCGGGGCCAGAAATCATACACTTTGTCTTTTCTGTATATGCATCAATCAAATTTCCGACAGACTTCGGACCTATAAAGACTTGCCCCATGGCACCGAACAGATTTTTAATTGCGGCCGGGTTGCCTAATCGAGATGCAAAACTTGCTCCGGAGCGTGCGTAGAAGTCGGCGGCGCGTGCTGCCTGATCATCATTCGCTGAACCATTAAGAAGGCTGAGCATATCGTATACTGGCTGTTTCGATGCATAGTCTCCGGTATAGGCTACGAATTCTGCTCCTGCTGTTTGTAGATCTTGTTCTGTAGAAGCCGAAGTTGCCCCCAAAGCAGAAAGCATTGCGCCCATTGCTGATTCTAACTCTGCATCAGTTGCATTTGCTCCACACAGAGATTCTTTCATAGATTGTTGAAATTCAGCTGAGTCCATCAGGCCCACAGCTGTCATTGCAGCGGCGCCTAATACTCCCATAAGCTTACACAATAGCTCTAATATCCATTCTATAATCATCTTTATCATGGCAATTAAAGCTTTGACAATTGCCGCTTCGAGAGCTTCAAGAAGTAGTTGGAACATCGCGCGGAGCCAGTCCCAAATCAGAAATGGCCTGTCTAATACGAGTCGGGGAATATATAGACCCTTAGTACACCATATAAGAAGTCCAATATCCCATTCTGATATTGCTTTTTGCAAATCGTTAAACCAACCCTTCAAAGGAGGGTGAAACATCGAAACGCCCGGGCATCTAGATAAATCAAACAAGTCTTTGAGAAAGACCATTCCTGGGATGTTTTCAATTGTGTCCAAAATCTCCGATGGCGTCAGAACCTGCATTAATGCGTCAATGTACGCGTCCTTAACCGCCTCGACTGCTCCAGAATCAACTAAGATAGAGCCAAGAGTCTTAGAATGACGCGCATCTTGCGCTCCATACCATTGAGACACCGAGTCCTCCATTCGTTCAGTTGCTGCATCTACAGAAGCTGCTGCTGCTGCACGGGCCTCGGAGGCGGCAGGAGACATAGAATTTTCGAAATAGTTGTAATTTGCTGTTCGGTCTTCGCCATCAGCAGGCAGCACGGAATCTGCGTCGCTCTCCGCCAACTCTTGCAGCCTTTTATTCTGCTTGTTTTCCTCGTAAGCATATGAGGCTGATTTGATGTGGTCTTCATGACGCTGGGCATAGTCACCTGATGGTTCGTTATCCCATGGACGCCAATCTTTGATATTATCATCCAAGCCTTGTGACGCTATTTGCGCTATGTTGTTTTGTACCCACGGAGGCAGACCCACTAACAATCTTTGAAAAAGTTGCATATCCATGCTTTTTAGTGCGCTTTGTAGGGCGCGCTCAAGGATATCGCCAAAATCAACACCAGAGAACATGCACTGAAACATTGTTTGGATAAAATTTAACAATCCACAGCGGCCAAGTTGGTGCAAGATGTGCGTCCATAGACCGTCAGCATCGGTAATAAGATCGAGACTATTCCACATGGTTTGCATGAATGGATCGTCGACTCTAATATCTCGCCACGCTTTGCCCGCTTGATCTCCAATATCTTTGGCGAAGGGCGAGGATTTAAGTTTATCCCAGTTGCCGGCGTCATCGCCTGCAGTTGGCGCATATCTCGCAAAATAAGTTTCCCATGCCTCAGAGCCTTCCTCGAATGTCTTGCAGAGATTCTGATCAAACTTTCGCGTTAATGCCTCTACAAAGACATCCCAGCCAGTCTCCATTACACCTTCCAGCATATCGGAAACACTGTTACAAGGAGGGCTATTGTCCCTTAATTCATTAAAGTTACCAATTCTAACTTTTGGCCAAGTCCACAAAGTAATGAAATCTTGCCATTCCATCGGAACTGTTGCTTGTGCTGCGCTATCCATATAGGGCAACGAGGCAACATATGCCATGGTTCTCGGATCCGATTGCGGATATGTGTATGCGAAATCACCCCACCCTTTTGCAATTTTAAACTCAGGGTTTACAAAAGGATTCCAAATGTAGTCTGGATCTGCCTCTCTCTCTTCTAAAAGCCTTTTATGGTTTTCTTGTCCCGTCAACATAATTGGAGGGCAACCACGCAAATTATAGGTGACCGTTTTAATCTGAAACTTAGTCGTAAATTGAATTTTGATGTTTTCAATTCCGGTGCGCTTGTTGTGCTCATTGTGCCAAGAGAACCCGTGATAACCATCGATGTTATCATCCAAAAACTTTATTAAGTTTTTTTCAAATTTGCGCAAGTTGTCTTTTCCACAAATTTTCAGATCGCTTGGAGTCAGTATCTTTTTATAGTTTGGAGGACCATCATTAAGTTCAGAAATATAGTCATTCCAGGCGCTAAGCCTTGCGTCAGAAACAGCCTTATCGTAATTGTCGATATCTTCTAATAAAGCTGACGCCGTATATCGCTGGACTGCATCTGCTGCGGTATCCACTGCCTCAATACCTGTGTCTTCAAATGTTTCTAGCACGCATGCTTGACCTTCGACATAATCGCCCGGGAGTCTCTTATCTGCATAATGTCCCATGAGCCAAGTAACTCTATCAAACATTCCGTCGGCCAACTCTTCCGTTGTGAATTCGACCTCGTTGGGCAAAGTGACACTAACCTCGTATTCGGATTCTACCGAATATGGTTGATCTTCATCCGGTTGAGGCTCGGGAATCATATCTAAGATTCTAGCTGGTATACAAATTTGTACCTTGATTCTAGTATCTGCTACGGGTGGCACATACCACTGTGCCGGTTTTACAAGCTCGTTTTCTATAAGATATTGTGCACAGTCGCTGGCTTCTACATCCATTATCCAAGCTTCTTCGCTAGAGATGTTTTCTACAGACTCGGACGGGCCCGATTGCTCTGCTTTTGGACCTTCTCGGCCGAATTCCCGATCTTCGTCAGAAATCCACATACTTTCCGCGTCTTCTTCTCCAAGGCCAAAACGAGAAGCTGTCGGATCATCGACGAGCGTTGTATCTGCCAACTCTACAATCATTCCCCCCGGTTCTTCGTCACTTGATAGTACGATTTCTACGAAATCTGCCCAGGAATCCCAAGCATAATCAACTTCAGCATCATAGCTGCTGCCCAACATAGCTAACAAAAGAAGTTTAAGAGCGGTATTTTCTTCATCAGACCAAGTTCTATTAGATAGGTTGGTACCATGAGCTTCAAAGTATTTGATCGTCATGCCAACAGCTAATAAAACTCCGAATGCACTCGAAGCTTCGCCGTGGATGGGAACATAAGTATCGTTTTCTTGATCGTATATATAGAAATGGCCACGAAGATCAATTCGAAGAGGATTTTCCTCTCTAGACACATATGCGCCCAGAAGGCCAACACAATAATCAATTATGCTGGTCTTACTGTACGGAACGGGGATTTCAAGACCAGTGTCTTCTTTATATTCTAATTCTTGCCCATTAATAAGCATGGTAAGTACGGGATCTAAAGCATAATCATCATTATCCGTGTCGCCCAGAAAAGCACCAGAAGTGCCATTGTTTTTAACATCGGAGGGTTCGATAAGTCTTCTTTCTGCATCGTCGTCCGATGTATAAAAGAATTCTCTTTCTGACATCCACCCATATGGGAAGGAGCCGCTATCTTCTTCGTACTTCTCTTCATCCCAGAAATATCTTCCGCCTGTCCAAGATTCAGAAACTTGACCTTGAGTTAGTTCTTCTATTAAAGCTACTCCATTAATATCATAATATGTTTTGCCAATCCTACTCATTCCCAGAGTGGCCACGAACTCAGAATCGTTCTGCGCGTCGGCCGATTCTGAAATTCCTCCACCGAATCGATCGCATGATTTTTCTACTGGAGTCTGCGTTGCGCCGGCGGCGTTGGCTTGCTCCTGATCGCAAGGATCCGTGGGGCCGGGCCAATTTAAATCTTTATTGTAATGCTTTATAAGCGTTGCTAAACCAGGAACAACAGAATTTTCTAATACTACCGTTTGCATCCAATGTTCGAACAGCTCTTCTTCTGATATGTCCGATTGATATTCTTCTGCTTGCTCTCCTTCTACTATCTCTTTCCAATCATTGAGAGTATAATCGCTCCAAACAGTTACGCAATAATGGCAGGTCTTTGGGTTTAGAAACGGTCGAATACGACGCTTCCAGTTAGGAATCATGTGTTCTGGGTAATTTTCATCTGGGATACAATCCGGACAAATTTCCTCTTCGGCGCACTCTGATTCGACTTCTTCTGGTTCGCACGGATATATATCGGCAGCAGTTAATTCCCCATCCGTGGTGTCGCGATCTACGCGCTCGGTAGCTGATAAGTCGATAGCAACTTCTTGCTTGACATCATCCGCTGTTGCTAACGGATCTTGCTTGGTATCTCGGGTACTCATGTTTTTTTGGTGATTCCTATTATAATAACACTAATTCGTTTTGTTAAATGCACTACCAAACCAAAACTCTCCGGCATTACTTGTAAAAGAGTGCATATCGTTTAAATTAATCTGGTTAGA
>Ga0163180_10001433_pt1 | contig 13501 bp, 7 predicted proteins | sample AtlANTMetagenome_2_FD_109647 | JGI IMG/M metagenome (GOLD analysis project Ga0163180, IMG submission 109647) | Marine eukaryotic phytoplankton communities from the Atlantic Ocean - Atlantic ANT 4 Metagenome | ecosystem: Environmental > Aquatic > Marine > Oceanic | place: North Atlantic Ocean...
AAAAGAGTGTGGCGGCAGTTGAGTGAGTGTCTTTTGGGCCCACACCCCCACAAAGAATTACTCCTCTCTCGTTTTCCCCCAAGAACTTTTGTCCCCCGCGTGTGGATTCATCATCATACTTTTGACCTCTGTCCACGAGGAGGAGGAGGAGCACTACCTTTTCGATGCACGCGACGACGACGACGACGACGACGACGGCGGCGACATCGAGGGGAGGTTTTCTCTTCGGGAAAGGCTTCAGGTCGAACGAGACGACGACGACGACGACGAAGAAGATTACTCCTCCTTTTAACAGGAGCAGCATCTCCAATAATGTGGATAATCATAATCGTCGACATCGTCGTCGTTGCGGGCGAGTGACGAGACAAAGTCGCTCCGAGGGGGGCGCTTTCGTCGACGACGACGTCGAGACGTCGTCGTCGATGTCTTCGTCGTCGAGACGAGAGGGCGTCGTCGCGCGCGCGACGTCCGCGGCGGACGCTTCCTCCGCCTCTTCGTGCACCGTATCTCAAGAACTCGCGAATTTGGAACGAGAGTTCCGAGACATGTTGGATCCAGAGTCGGAGTCGAAACCGAGAGCGGCAGAGGTGAGAGCCATGAGATCGAAAATCAACGCGTTGAAAAGAGAAGTGGCGAGCGGGAACGGCGCGAACATCATTCAATCGCAAACGAAAACGAGAGCACCGGAAGCGAAAGAAATCGCTCGAAAAGAGTTGGAACGTTTGAGAGAAGAACGAGAGAAACTTTTGAAAATGAGAGCGCAAGTGGAAGAGAACGAACGATTGAAGGAAAGGAATAAGGACAAAGGCATCTCGAATAAAAGTAACGCTAATAATGTAGAACCAGAGCACGATAATCCGGTGACGACGACGACGACCCAGAAACCAAAACCAGCGGACGAACGCAAAGCGAGAGTCGCGCACATGGAAGCAGAGAAACACAAAGATGATGATATCATCGATATTTCGGCCGTTATCATGGACGATGATATGAAAACTTTGATAATGAAGGAAGAGCAGTCGAGGAAAGAGGCGGAGAAGTTGGAAGCGTCGAGATTGATGGCGGAAGCCGAGGAGGCAAAGTACGCGGCGTATTTGGAAGAGTCGGGCGATTTCTTGAACACGAATTCCGGAATTCGCTCGGGCATTAACGATCCGTTCTTGGACAGAGCGTTTGTAGTGGAAAAGTTAGAGTCGGAGCTTTTGGAAAACTTGGAATTACAATCGGATCTTCGCGCGATTGAGGATATCGACGACAAACTGGAGTCTCAAAAGAAAGAAGCTGAAGAGGCAAAACGCGCAAAAGCCAAAGCCGAAGCGGCGAAACAGTTGGCAGAAGCGAAACAAAAAGCGGAAGAAGAGGAGGCACGTTCTGTTGTAGAAAAACAACAAAGAGAAGCGCGCATGAACGCGGAAAAGATTGCCGCTGCGCAAGCTGAATTGAAAGCCATGGAAGCCGAAGCGAAGAGATTACAGAGACTTGCTCAAGAGAAGCAGCAGCAGCAAGAAACTACTACCCCCGAAGCATCATCACCAATGATCGAGTCTCCGGGTTCGCGAGCTATTCGAGACCTTCTCAAGAAGAAGCAAGAAGAAGCGGCTAAACTGCGTCAGTTGGGTATGGTCGAAGACGAGCTCGCCAAGCGGGAAGTCCAAGAGGCGGCGAGGAAGAACAAAGCCATCCGAGACGCAAAAGAAGCCGAAGAATTGGCGGCCAAGAAAGTCGCCGAAACCGAAGCCAAGCTGAAGAGAGAAGCTGAGGAGGAAGAGGAGGAGGCTAAACGCGTGGCAGAGTTGAAAAAGCTGGAAGAGGCGAAGAAGGCGAAAGAAACGTTGATGCGTTTGAAGGAAGAAGCGGAGGAGTTGAAAGCGGCTGCGGAAGCGAAAAAGTTACGCGAAGAAGCCTTGGTGAAAGCGCAAGTGGAGAAGGAAAGAGCGGCTGCGGAAGCGAGAGAAGCAGCTCAGGCGGAAGCGGAAGCGAAGGCGAGAGCCGAAGCCGAAGCCGAAGCGCGAGCCGAAGCGGAAAGGAAAGCGATTGAGAAACAACTCCAAATCGAAGAGCTTGCGAAACAGGAACAGGCGAAAGCGGATGCCGCGAAAGCAAAAGCCGATGCCGAGTACGCGAAAGCGGAACAAAAAGCGAAAAAATTGCTAGAAAAAACAAAAAGTTTGAACAGTGATGACATCAAACACTTGAGAGCGAAATATGAAGATTTGGCGAAAGAGTCCGAGGCATCTCCGGGGGCGAAAAGAGACTGGGCGGAAGCAACGAAAATAGCCGGCGACAAAGTCAGATGCATGGAGCAGCATTCCCACGGTCAATCGCCGAAGGACAACGCGCTTTGGACGGTATCTCCGGCGACGCCGGTGCCCGGTCAATCCGTCACGGTTTCATATTGCAACCAAAACACCGTTTTGAACGGCAGACCAAAGGTTTTTGCTCATTTTGGTACCAACCAATGGTCGAGTGGTGCTGAACAGTTTGAAATGAAGCCGAGAGCATCGGCTGTCGCCGGTGACTTGACGTCTGTCTGGTTCGACTTGGAAGTTTCTGTGCCAAGCAAAGCGGTCATTTTAGACTTTGTCTTTTCCGACGGAAACGGTGCTTACGACAACAACAACAGAGGCGACTTCCACGTTCCAGTTCTGGGTGCAAACGAAATGCTCGAGAGATCCCGCATCGAGTCGTGCATCAACATCTACACGAAACTTCGATTAGAAAGAGAAGAAGAAGATCGGTTAGAGGAGTTGAGACAAATGGAACGAAGAAAGTTGAAAGAAATTGCGAAAGTGAAAGCTGCGGAACTTACGAAGAAACAAAGAGCGCATGTTTTGTTCACCATTCCAGAGATTCCGAAAGCCGGCGAACCCTTCAAGTTGTGCTACAACCCGAAGAATACGAATTTGAAAGATGCGACCGGCATTTCCGTCGTCGGCGGATGGAATCGATGGAACCATGAACAGGCGTTACCGATGACAAAAATGACCCCCGATCCGAGTTGTAAAACGGATTCGCAAGATTATTTCTCCATTGAAGTAACGTCGCCGACAGACGCGTTTATGTTTGATTTTGTCTTTTGCGATCAGGACGGGAACAACTACGACAACCGTAACCGTTTGGACTATCATTTGCCCATTGCGGGCGGCGTCAACGCAGATGGATCGAAAGCTGTTGAAAAACCAATGCATGTCATGTCTGTCGCCGTCGAAATGGCGCCGATTGCTAAAGTTGGTGGTTTAGGCGACGTTGTCACGTCATTATCGCTCGCGGTTGAAGCTGAAGGACACAGAGTCGAAGTTGTCTTGCCAAAGTACGATTGCATGAAGTACGATTTAATTGACGACTTGAAAGAAGAGCAAGGTTTTGAATGGGGTGGAACATACAATCATGTCTACTCTGGCACCGTTGAAGGCGTAAAAACGTTCTTTATTGACCCAGATAACGGAATGTTTAAAGTGGGCATGGTCTACGGTACTGACTATCTCTCGATTCCCATGACTGATCAAGAACGTTTCGGATTCTTCTCCAAAGCTGCGCTTGAATGGATGTTGCAATCTGGTAGAAATCCAGATATCATACACATCCACGATTGGCAAACAGCACCAGTGGCGAAGTTTTTAGTTGAAGATTACGCTCGGTATGGTTTGGATAATCCAAAAGTGATTTTTACCATTCACAACTTGCACTATGGTCAAGCGTTGATTGCGGACGCCATGCACAACTGCGCGATTGCTACGACGGTGTCGAGAACGTACGCCAAGGAAATCGCCCACGAAGGTTGTGTCAATCCAAATTTGCACAAATTGCATGGCGTAGTGAATGGCATCGATCCGGACATTTGGGATCCGAGAAACGATAAGTTCTTACCGCAATTCTTTGGCGAAGACGAAGTCATCCCAGGAAAAGCCGCTGCACGACAAGCGTTGTGTTCGAGATCAAACTTATACAATAATCCGAACGTTCCAATGATTGGTGTCGTCACGCGTTTGACGCATCAAAAAGGTATTCATTTGATTAAAAGGGCAATCTATCTTGCTTTGGAGAGAGGATGTCAAGTGTGCTTGTTAGGCTCTGCGCCAGACGAGAAAGTCCAAAGAGAATTTGAAGAGATTGCGCACCAATTGAAGCAGCAGCATTACAACACGGCCGCATTGCATCTTTACTACGATGAAACTATGTCGCACTTCATATACGCTGGAGCGGACATGATTTTAGTGCCGTCCATGTTTGAGCCATGTGGTTTGTCGCAGCTCATCGCCATGCGTTATGGTACCGTTCCGGTAGTCAGACGCACAGGTGGTTTAGCGGATACCGTTTTTGACGTCGAGCACGATCACGCTAAGGCTGCTTGGGAAGGCATGACCCCGAATGGTTTCTCGTTCGATGGCACCGACGAAGGCTCGATTGATTATGCGTTAAATAGAGGTATCGACATGTTTTACAACGACATTGATGCGTTCAGAAAGTTGCAAGCGAACTGCATGAGCCAAGATTGGTCGTGGAACAGACCGGCGATTGAATATATCGAACTTTTCCACGCGGCAAGGAAAGTATAAAAATATAAAACACAATACAATAAAAAGAAACGAGAAATAAAGGGAAAACTATAGTGTACAGAATAAAATCAAAATCCAAGTCGAGATGAGTTCCATGACTTTGACTTTCACAAGATGACGATGGATGAGGCCATCGTCGCGTGATAATACTAACTTTTTATAATATAAAAGCTGCTTTACTACGACATTGTACTTACATTGGTATCATTTTCTCATCTACACTCTTTTCATCTTACACGAGATTCCAGCATCTTTTCGTGCGCACACATCGCACTCCCCCGCTCCTTTCTCGTTTACCTCTAAACACTTCTCCACGCGTTCATGAATAATCGTCGTCATCAACGGATGTAAAGCAATCGGGGCCGCTACCATGTACTCCAACTCATACTTCCCTCGGTACTCTTCCGCTGCTTCTTCCACCAACCGCGGAATATCTTCTTTCACGTGCCGTCCCGGGCTTAAAAAAAATGGCGCCACCACGACTTTCCTACAATTCTTGGTCTCAATCAACTTTCGAAACGCGTCTGCTATGGACGGCGAAGCCAGTTCCATGTGCGCCGGTTCAACTTCGCATCCATCACTACCATCACTGCTCAGGCTCCCACAGGTCGTCGCGTACATCTCTGCGAAGCGTTCCAACAGTTCATTGCTCGACTTTGCGCGACTGCCGTGGTCGACGAGAACGATTCCAACTTTTTCGTTGCTTTTCGTTACCGAAGACGACGACGCTTTTGCCGACGAATGTGCGCGCGAACACAAAATCCTTCTCTTCTCCCGAGAGAGAAGAATGCCCCACCGGTGCGCCGCATTCGTCATCTTTAACGCCATATGCGACGACGACGACTTTGACGACGACTCCAAAAGAATGCGACGCGCGTGATGTGATGCGTGTGTTTCACGCGTCCGGTATGAAGGAAATGGAAAAAGAGAAGAAGAAATGGAAGAGATTTTATCTAGTAAACAGTTATAACTACGTATTAGTACGTCGTACGGTATCTATTTAAAGTTGAAAACTATCTAACCGGGGAAAACGGCGCGGCACTGCACAAGGTCGTGTTAAAATGCGTCACCATCGGTGCAATCTTCCCAATGGTGTCTCTCCACGCGTTCGCCGTCCTCGCCGCTTCTCTGACTTTGATGTGCGACTGGTAGCTCGGATACTTCCATATTTCCACGAATTTATTTAAATCTCCGACGTCTGCGTATCCAATCCAAATAAGTTCGCTCAACTTTTCCTCATCCGAGGCAATCTTAGACGGCAAACCTTCGGCGTATAAGTTTTGCATCTTCGGTATCGGATTATAGCCTAACTGTAATGTGTACGTTCGGATCTCAAAGATAGAATTGGAATCATTATAATCACCCGTTTTGCTCCTCTTCGAAGCGTTCTCTTTAAAGCTATTCACGCTCAAACCGGCGCTGTTCGTCGCCACGGTTGCTTCGATGTACACCTCGCTCGTTTGTTCCTCCACCAACCCTAATGTTTTTCGCAAAAAGCTTTGCCACCGTTCGTTTCCTTTCATATCTAAACGAACTTTATCCCGGTGGTCATAGTCGTCGTAGTGGTAGATGTGCGTGACGGTGTTTAAATCCGAGCCAACTTCGGGAACGTAGAAACCGCAAAACCCGGGCGTTAACTTTTTCCTCAACGCTCCAAATTCGTCGCAAAGTTCGATGTATTCCGCGCGTTTCGACGGGAGGATTTTATACCGACGGAGTTCGTAAAAACCTTTCGGTGTTGGAGACGACGACGCGAATCGAGTCGGCGCTGACATTGGACGAGAGAAGATACTCGTGGTCACGAGAGACGACGAGGACGACGAGGACGACGCCAAGAGATTGCTCACTCGTCGAAGGCGCATGACTTCTTTAAAGTAAGTGCCACGAAAAGGGAGACGGCGCGGGATGAGACGTGTGTGTGACGCAGAGCGATTGATTTTGATTGTCTTTTGAGTAGTGACGTCGGTCGTCTTTTTCTTAAAAAAAATGCCTCTCTCTCTATAAAGACAAATAAAACTCCTGCTCTCTTTTCTTTTCTGCTCCCTCGCCCCGATTTGATTTAAATGTGTGCACTCGTTTCGGTGCTCGCGTGCCTCCTCCGTATCTTTCTCTCTTTTCTCTCTCTCTCTCTCTCTTGCTATGTGTTCTTGGCTATTGGTTTCTAAAATTTTCATTATATATACTGTTTTTGTTGATACACGGATCCGTTTTTTTCTTCTTTTCTTTTTCTCGTTTTGTTTGTTTGTTTGTTTGTTTGTTTTCTCTTTTGCCTTCTGTTTATTTGTATAATTGGTAGTACTTTATCTACATCGTGCGATGATTAAGTTCGATCGGACGGACTTGGCGTGGAAATGGTCGTCGTCTTTGATTTCTCTTGAATGTCCAAGGCGCGTTTCTTTGCCTCGACGGAGGCTTTGTAATTTTCGCGCCTCTTCTTCATCTCCTCTTCCGCCAACCGTTTCCTCTCCGCTTCTCTTTCCTTCATGAGTTTCAGTCTTTGCAGTCTGATTTCTTTCTCTTTTTCCTTGTCTTTCGCAGATCCGTCGCGGCTTTCAAACGTGCGTTTCGTTCCTGAAATTTGGTAGCCGTGCGAGGAAATCGTGCGCTTCTTTGTGTCGAGTAAGAACGATGATTTTGGTTTCGGTTGCTGCTGTTGTTGCTGAAACGAGCTCTCCAGAGATTTAGAAACAATGCCAGTCGCTCCGATGGTGGTAGCACCCGCAGTCGACGAATCGACGTTCGAAATGACATCCCCAAATCGATTGACGCGTTTCGCGCTCGCTTCAAGGTACGACTTTCGTCTCGGTTTCTCCAACTTTTTCAGCGTGAAGTGTTTGTTCTTCGTCGTCAACGACGATTGCGTCGAGCTACCACGAGTGGTCGTTCGACTACTATTCAAATACGCACTCTCTATTGGCGCGTACACGTTAGTCGTCACAAACGAATCTTCTTCGCCGTTGGTATTCTCGAGGAGACGCTTTAAATTCTCTCGAATGCTCTTCAACGCGTCCGAGACAACCGGCACGCTTTCCACGAACGCGTTCACGTCCACAACCGGCACGCTCTCTTCGTTTTCTTTCTCTTTTCTACTCTTGATCGCTTTTGAAATCGCTTGCACCCACTGGTCCTGATCTTTTATGCCCAATTCGACGACGGCGTCAACGTTTGAATTCGTCGACGATTTTCCGCCTTGGACGTTCAAATTCAACCCTCGGGTAAAAAACAGCGCGTAAAAGAACCCTCGTCTCACTTCCGGCTCGAAAATGGTATAGTTGTTCGCGAAAATATCCACGACATCTAAACTCGCGCTCATGTTCGCCGGTCCCCAGTCGCTCGATAACTTTACGGCGTCTTTTCCGAGGAGCAATTTCGCGGCTGTTTGCATGTCCTTCGTCGTCGACGTAATTTTTTCGGCGCGCGATCGATCCCCCGCCGAAGTGGCGCGACGCGACGATACACCCGGCATCGTCGACATCGCGTCCCGCTTTTATCGCGATGATGATCCTAAAAAGGAACGCCCCCCGCGAGAAAAAAAAGAGAGAGGAGGTTGACTTTTGACTCGACGAGCGGCCGCACAAAAGCGCGAACGGTGCCGCTGTCAAACGAAAAGTGGGGACGATTCGATTCGAGTGAAAAAAAATGCATGTCCCGACCAAAAAAAAAACGCACAATTTTAGGGATTAACAGAAGAAAGAAGAGCTTCTGAAAAACACACCACCACCACCAAAACCAACAGAGAGAAAGAGAAGGAGAGGACACCATTTTTACGACGGACGAGCTCTGCAGAACGCAAAAAACGACGACGACGACGCGATTCTGTGACGCTCGATCTCATTCGCACTCCTCTAAACGCTACTACTTCTATGTGTGTGTGCTAACTACTTTGCTTTTTCGGCGACGACGTTCGCCTGGCGCGCCTTGGTCTTCTCTCGTTTCTTTCGACTGTCCCGTTCGTTTCGTTCGACCTCTCTTCGCGCACGACCGAGCTCATCCTCGGTGAGCGCGACTCCAGACTCGACGGCGTGACACTGTTTGTCGGGGCAGTAGCCGTGTTCGTCGTCTTCCGTATTGTCGTCGCTCGTATCAGAAGAAGAAGAAGAAGAAGAAGAAGAAGAAGAAGAAGAAACCAGCGGGCGAGGCTGACACTTCATTTTCCTACATCCACACGCGTAATCGCCTCTTTGCTTTTCGCTTCCGCCGCAAAAGGAACCTGGGATGACGTTTTCATCATACAGTTTCTTCAACATCAAACGTTCGCACTCGAAACAGTGAACGTCATCTCCGACGGCGCGGTTGCCGCTGGTTTTGTAGTAGTGGTATTTAAACGCCGCCGTGGGATTGTTTTCGTCGTCTTCATTACCAGATTTGGACTCTCCAAAACCGTACAAATCCACCACACCACATGTTTTCGACATAACCATAAACATAGCTAACCCCGTGGACGGAACGTTACCTCCAAAATACGGACCATTGTGTTTCTCCACGCACTGTTCTTCGCGAAATTTCTCGAGTAAAAATTTGGCGTTTCGTATGGGACTAGTAGTCAAATACGTCACTTTTGCGTCTTTCCTCTCCGCTTGAACTTTATCGTGTAACTTCATAAACTCGTCTTTATCCGAGCGCAAACTGACGATTCTCAAATTTTGTTCCAGGGGCATAACAAATCCACGATAGATGTGATGTGGACTTCTCGTATAGTGCCTTGTCCATAATCGATTCAAAGCGCGATGGGTCGTTTTCCTTCCCACCCAAATGGCATGGCCCATCGTCGGCGCTTGGTTCAATCGAACGACTAAATCATGACTATCAATGGCATCTCCGTAGTTGAACTTGCGAAGCTCCCCTCCGTTTCCGATTAACGCACACGTCGGTTGAACCAATTGCGAGGATGGACCGCCTTTCTTCCAGATTGCAAACGGAGATTGTGAAGGGAAAAGTTCTTTGATGCGCTTCTTGTCCGTATCGTTAAAGCCGTGTCTGCGGTAGTTTTCCTGTGTCACTGCTAATTGTTCTTGCTGCAAAGCGTTCAATAGATTTATCGCACCGTCTCTAAACGTTTGCCTTGTCACTTTCCTGTCCTTTTCGTCATCTTCTACGTCTCGTTTACAATCGATAAACTTTGTAAAATCCAAGCGATTTTGAACGCTCTTCCTCGAAAACCAAACCGCGTCTTCCTCGCTCTCGATCCCAGTTTTTTCGATATCTTCCACTTTCCACGTTTTCGTCCACGACGAGTACTTCCAGCCTTCCCCGTGCGGTGTGTGAATACCACCATTTTCTCTTCCGGTATTTTCTCCCATCACCTCGATGTCCTCGGCGACAATATTGTCTTCGTCTTCCGAGGACTCTTTGCCAGCTGTCATCATCGAGGAAGAAGAAGAGCGTTTTTTTACTATCCCAGACTGCTCTTTGAACTTCGGAAATATTCCACCACCATCGTTTGGGTCGTACAACTGTTTTCCACCGAGCCGTTGCCATCGCTCAATCTTCATCTCAATCTCTTTCGGTAGCGTACTTTTACCGCTCAACTTTTCAACAGAAGAAGAAGAAGAAGAAGAAGAAGAAGCATTCCCACCACCACCACGAAAATTCCCAACCAATGAATACCCAAATATCGTGCAACTCGCACATACAAAGCAAAACAACGCGATGAACTCTCGTCTCCCCGAACACGAGTGCGCAGATTGCGAAGAGGTCACCTCCGCGCGCACTCGAAACGATTCCATTTTCGTCTGGAAAAATAATCGGATTTTGCGAACGACATTATTGAACGACGACGACCGCTTTTTACTGCGACGATGACGCGTGCCACACTCCACGTCGTCCCAGGACGACGACGCCTCGCGGTGACGTACCGGACGGCCCGGAGTCACGGCCCCGACGAGGAGGCGCTTCGATGCCATCTTCTTCTTCTTCTTCACCACCCCCGCGAATTTTGCGATGACATCCTCCTCGTGGCAATAATGCAAAAGAGGAGGAGGCGTTCTGAAGAGTGTCGTTCGATGGGTGCGCTCGAAAGAAAAAATCGGAAGAGCGACTTACTTACTTACTTACTTAAAGAGTTGTGTAGTGTAAATATTAAAATACGTAGGTTCAACGTTCTTCTTACTCGTGGTTTCGCCTTCCACGCGTCTATCTAAGATTGCTCTTCGTCCGCACCCTCGTTGTTGTCGTTGCTAGAGTCACTACCGCTAGTCGCGGCTGACGCCGCAGCCGCGGATTCTGAACCGTCGTCGTCGGATTCTTCGGCGGTGTCGTTCGCGATCTCCGGAGCCGGTTTTTCCTCCGGAGCAGCGGATGCCCGTTTAGCCGCCTTTGCTAAACCACCGCTAATCGTACCGCTAATCGATTTTGCCAAGGCCATGGTTCGCTTCTTGAGTTCAGCTTGAACTTTTGCAGCCTTGTCGGCGGCAGCTTTTTGTCTCTTATCTTTGGCTGCCTTCACCGCGGCTGCCTTTTCTGCTTCGATGTTGGCGAGGATATCGCTTTCGTCCGCCAACGTCGAAACTTTTTTATTGCCCGACATTTTGAGGCCGACGAATGTTTTCGGAGTTGGATCCTTCGCGGCTGGATTCATGTCCATCATAGCTTGTTTCGATTTCAACGCGTCTTCGGTCATTTCCGAGTATTCCTTGCGATCTTTTGCATCCAAACGCGAGAGAATAGTTCGGTCGCGGTTTTTCTTCGCGTTCGATCGTTTCGCTTCGTCAGAGATGGCAGCGATTTCCTTGTCTACCGCTCTGACGACCGCTCTGATGGTTTCAGATTTGATTTTTGGTACTGGGATGCGGGTTGGTCCGGACTTTACTTGCATTCCAGGAATATTGAGGCCACCAAACGCGGACGGTAACTCTGGCATCTTGAATTTAGGCGTCGCCGCTTTCTTGGGCGAAGCAGCTGGCGGGGTCGGCGGCGAAGGTGGCGGGGGCGGTGGACTGGCTTTCTTGAACCCGGTACCAAAGCCTCCAAACGCAGCAGGCTTCTTGGCGACAGGGGGAGGAGGAGGAGGAGGTGGAGTTTTTGGCGTCGCTTTCTTACCAAAGCCTCCAAACGCAGGCTTCTTGGCAACAGGAGGGCGAGGTGGAGTTTTCTTTGGCGTCGTTTTCTTACCAAAGCCTCCGAACGCAGACTTCTTGGCGACAGGAGGAGGAGGTGGTGGTGGAGTTTTTGGCGTCGCTTTCTTGAACCCAGTGCCAAAGCCTCCAAACGCAGACTTCTTGGCAGTCGGCGGCGGTGGTGGCGGCGGCGGTGTCGGAATTGCTTTCTTAATTCCAGTGCCGAAGCCAAAGCCTTTCTTTTTAGCTGGCGGAGAAGGAGGCGGAGGAGTAGAATTCTTCTTGACCCCTCCAAAGCTGAAAACCGGCTTCTTCACCGGTTTCTTCACCGGTTCCGATTCAGTCTTCACCCCTCCAAACACGGTAAAAGGTTTCTTCTTCGCTGGCGGAGCGGGCGGCGGGGTGGTTTTCTTAATCATCGGCTTTCTCCTACCCGGTGCTGGTGCTTCCTCTTCTTCCTCTTTCGTACCCGACGACGCGTTCAACCCAAGCGCGACGACGCCAGCCGCGCCCGCCGAGAGCGCAAATACCGGTAAGAAATCAAACTCATCATTCTCAGCGTTTCTTCTCCTGTTAGATTTCGGCGCGTTCGCTCGTTCTCTTTTTTTTCTCTGGCCTCTCGTTTCAAATTGTGCTTTCTTCGGCGCTCTCTCTCTCGCCAGCCTTCGTTCATACTCTTTGTCCACTTGCTTTTGTATCTTTGGTTTCACCGGCGGCGCATTGATTTGAATCCCCGGCGCCTCTGGCGCCGCAACATCACTCATCGCTTCTGCCGCAATAGTCACCGGAGCATCAGCACTACCCGGTGCCTTTCCATCGACCTCGACCGGTGTTTCTGCTGCAGTTTTCAACATCGCCAAGTAGTCGTCGTATACGTCCGCGTTCGCGGCGTCGGCAGCCGCGGCGACGCACGCGGCCGCGACGACCGCCCCCCCGACGGCTTTCGTCCACGCGTCGTCGTCTTTAGTGTTGGTGTCCTCGTCGTTTTTCGCGGACGACGCGCATCGCGTGGTGGTGGTGGTGGTGCGACTGGACCATTTTTTTAACGGTCGTCGTCCCTCCTGTTGTTTGGAATAGAATGATGCATACCAAAGAGAGAGATCGGTAATAAAAGAGGAGTATTATGTGTGTGAGTATTTTTTGTGTTTCGAGCGATATTATTATTGATTTTTTTTGAGTGCTTTTTTCTCTCGATTTTTTTTGTTGCAAAAAGACTTTGAGATACAAAAAACCAAAACCATTTTTTACGTCTCATCAGAGTCGAAAAGCTTCTTCTTCGACGCGTGTAGTCACGAACGACGACGACGACGACGACGACGACAAAAGAGAACGAGGCCCGCGAAAACCACCTTTCGTCGTTTCGTGGTGGCGGTGGTGGTGGTCAAAAAGCTGCCTCTCCGTCTCGTCTTCGAATAGAGAACTCTCCCCCCTTTTTGAGACGGCATCGTGTCGGGATCCACACACAAAAAAAAGGGAGGAGGAGATATCTTTGCGATCATTTCGATTCGAAGGACACACACACAACAACGAGAGAGACCGACTGTAGTAGTCACATTACCTGTGTTTTTCGCGGCGTTTGGGACGACGAGGAGGTCGCGCGACCACGCAAAGCCGAAGCGTGGGTGTGCGACACAGCGGACGACCTCAAAGACGCGGCGTTGGTGTGCATGACTCTCTCTCTCCTCTGCAGACTACGAGACGTGCGTGTTTTTTGTGCAGAAGAAGAGAGAGATTTTTTTCGTTCCACTTACTCCTTAAAGTCGTCCCATTTTGTCCCGTGTGTTCTTCTTTATTTTTACAGTGGTCTTTTTTTTTTTCCTCTCTCTTTCTTTCTTTCTTTTTTTCTTTCTCTAAGGGTCTAGAGCAGTCTCTCTCTCTCTCTCTCTCTCT
>Ga0163180_10001434_pt1 | contig 13499 bp, 9 predicted proteins | sample AtlANTMetagenome_2_FD_109647 | JGI IMG/M metagenome (GOLD analysis project Ga0163180, IMG submission 109647) | Marine eukaryotic phytoplankton communities from the Atlantic Ocean - Atlantic ANT 4 Metagenome | ecosystem: Environmental > Aquatic > Marine > Oceanic | place: North Atlantic Ocean...
CAAAGACGTGTCATCACAGTCCGTCGCGTCTGCCACGAAACCAGAAGGTAGCGAGCAGCCGGGCTGGGTCTGGTTGGGGTCCCCAAAGCCATCTGCATCCGTGTCCGCATACCAGGTGCTTGCATCCAACGCATCCGGCTCATCCACCTGGCCATCGCAGTCGTCATCCACCGTGTTGCAGTATTCATCCGCCACAGGACTGACGGTCGCATCCTGGTCATTACAGTCATCTCCCCCCATCGCAGAGAACCCACTGGTCACCGCACCATCCCAGCCCGTGGCATCAATGGTGCAGCTCACGTGACCATCCGCGTCCGTGTCGAGCTCGGCCGCATCCAGGCCTCCCGAGCAGTCATTGTCGACCCCATCACAAATCTCGGAAACACTGGGATTGATAGCGCTACCGTCGACGGGATTGTCATCACAGTCCGTGTGGTCTGCCACCATGCCAGAAGGGGCACTACAGGCAAACACAGCGCTTGAAAGATCGCCGTAGCCATCTCCATCCACGTCTGCGTACCAGGACTGGGCATCTACTGCTGTGGGCTCATCCACCACCTCGTCGCAGTCGTTGTCGATGCTGTCGCAGTACTCCAACGCCATGGGACTGATGCTCGGATCTGTGTCGTCACAATCAAGCGAGTTGGAAACAAAGCCTGATGGAACGCTGCAAGCCAGCTGGCTGACCGCGATCGCTCCGTACCCATCGGCGTCGGTGTCGGCGTACCAGGAAGGCGCATCAAGCGCATCCGCCTCATCGACAGCCCCATCGCAGTCGTTGTCGATGGTGTCACAGTACTCCAAGCCATTGGGGTTCACAGTGGACAAGGTGTCGTCACAGTCTGTGTGGTCCGCCACATACCCATTGGGGGGACTGCAAGCGACCACGCTTGAGGTCACGTTGCCGAAATCATCGCCGTCGCTGTCGGCATACCAGAGGGTGGCATTCACCGCGGTGGCTTCATCGATGGTGCCATCACAGTTGTTGTCTATGCCATCGCAGTATTCGTTCGCTCCGGGAGAAGTCAGGGCATTGGAATCGTCGCAATCATCGTTGGACGCGACGTACCCAGCGGGTGCTGAGCAAGCGAGTACAACCTGGTCCGGAGAGCCATAGCTGTCAAAGTCGGTGTCGATGTACCAGGGGGTGACATCGACCGCGTCCTCTTCATCGATCGCGCCATCGCAGTCGTCGTCCTGACCATCACAGTATTCCAGAGCCCCTGGAAACACCGAGGAATCTCCATCATCGCAGTCCTGGTCATTGTCGACGTAGCCCGCCGGCTGGACACAAGCCCGGGTCACCGCCGAAGCGGCACCGTATCCATCAATGTCCAGATCTGCATACCAGGTGGGTGCATCCACTGCATCGTCTTCATCCACGGTCCCATCACAGTCGTTGTCGACGCCATCACACATCTCGTCTGCCACGGGGTTGATGGCCGGGTCCGTGTCATCACAGTCGTCCCCATCAAACTCAACGGACACGTACCCATCCTGGTCGGTGTCTCCATCGACTACATCAAAAACACAATTGTCGGAATCCACTGCTCCAAGACTGTCTGTCACCGAAACGGTCAGCACATACTGACCAATAGGCAGGCCTGTCAGGTAGAAGCCTGCGCTGCCATCCGAGTTGGGGTGCGCAGGAGCCGAAACATTCCCGGCCGCCACCCCTCCCCACTCCAAGGTCAGCTCATGGATGTTTCGCTGATCCAGGTCCTGGATATCGAGGACCACCTCGATCGCATGACCAAAAGCAAACTCTTTGGACTCCACAGGGTCGAGAATCGTCACGGAGGGCGGCTCGTTCTCCTTGACCGTAAACGACACGCTATCGCTGGCCCGAGCACCCACAGGATCTACCGCCAGCAACCCCACGGTGTAGGCACCCGCTTCCAATCCATCCGGAAGAAGAAGGGTGACCTCATTCTCCAGAATCTCCTGCTCCCCTTCCACCGAACCTTCTGGGCTAAACCCCCATGAGAGATCCAGCCGATCATTGGCCGTCTGTGGGTCCGAGACCTGCGCAGACAACAAAATCGGCTCGGTGAGAAGAAACACCTCCATCTCCGATGGCGATGTGAATGTCACCTCCGGGGGGTCGTTGATCAGACCGACTTTGTTGTCTCCACCACACGCCGGAAGCACATAGATCAGTGCGCCGTAGCTGAGTGCGCGACACAGCCCCATCCAAACATTCCTACCGGTTGCCCGAAAAAACATGCCCAGTGAGTCTACCTCCAGGTATCGAGGGCTCCAAACATGCTTACGGATCTATTGGCAATGGGCTTTAGGCCCCCACCCAAAGAAATGGGTGTTTTCTCAAGACCATTCCCCAGAAAAACCCCGTCTCTTATGCATGCAGAAAGGATCCAGCTTGAACTGGGGCATTTCCGAAAACCACCAAAAAGTTCAGTGGGAGGCAAGAGGCGTTAGAACACTGAAGTGACCTACGACTACCCCTTTACCGTTCGCTTTGCGCATGTAGACAGCGCTGGAATCGCGTTCTTTTCACGCGTCTACGAGATCTGCCACGAAGCTTTTGAGTCTCTTCTCGCAGAAGCGGGGCTCCCCCTGGGGTTTGTCATCAATGACCAGGGCTGGGGAATGCCTGTGGTCCATTCAGAGGCCAACTACAAAGCGCCGATGCGCCTCGGAGAGCAGGTGCTGGTCAAAGCCACTATCGAGCGACTCGGCAATTCTTCGGTGACATTCGCATACGATGTGAGAGGCCCAGAAGGCGATATTCGGGTGCAGGCCCGACTGACCCATGCGTTCATAGACACCCAGACTTTTCGACCTTGCGCCGCGCCAGAATCGTTTCGCGAAGGCATGAACAACATCGGCTTATTGCCCGCTGATCAGTAATCCTCACCTGTTTGGGTCAGCGCAGCTTCTCGCCGCCGCACCTCGGAACGCAGCCGCTTGCCCAGCTCGGTTCTCGGCAGGCTGTCCGCCCAGCGAAACGCATCGGGCACCTCAAAACGCTTCAAGTTCCGTGCGCACCATTCCTGAAGATTCTCGGGCGCGGGAAGATCTTGAGGGTCAGCCGCCTCCAGCCAGGCCACAGGCCGCTGACCCCAGCGCACGTCCTCCCGAGCAACCACCACAGCCGCCAGGATTGCCGGGTGAGCCTCCAACACAGACTCGACCAGCGCCGGATGAATGTTTTCACCGCCCGAAACAATCAAATCGTCGACCCGGCCTTCAAGCAGCACACGCCCCTGGTCATCTACCCGACCGATATCCCGGGTTTGATAGCTGCCTTCTGGTGCGACAGGCCCCTGCACCACAAGCCCCCCATCCACACCATCCACCACCCGCGCAAACGCCAGGGGAGCTCCCACGTCCTCGCCCGCATCAAGTTCACCCGGCGAGCGGGTGGTGACTTGCGAGGCAGTCTCCGTCATGCCCCAGGTCAGTGCCACAGGCAAGCTCACTTTCCTGCACTTCTCCAAGAGTGCTTGTGGCGCATTTGCTCCCCCCAGGAGCACCACGCGCAGCCGCTCATGTGCCTGCAGCCCCTCTTCAAGCACGTCCGATAGCATTGTCGGAACCAGGGAGACATGCGTAATCCCGCCCCCAGCCATGGCTTGCGCCACCGCCGCCGAATCAAAACGCGGCTGCAACAACACAGTGGTGCCGTACCACGCACACCGGAGCAATATGGACAGTCCCCCCACATGATGCAGTGGCAGACAACACAGCCAGACATCTCCCGGTAGATGCCCCAACCTGAGCGCCGAGCCAAGGGCGCCAAAAACCAGCTGCGTCACGGACAAAGACACCATGCGTGGCTGCCCGGTTGTTCCGGAAGAAGCTACCTCCAGCCGCACTTCATCCAACGGCCAGTCCCGCTCAGCAACCGGATGCTCGCCTCCAGCAAGCTCAAGGGCGATTCCTTTATCCAGCCAACCCGGGGGCAGGGCTTCATCCGACAACAGCCAGTCAGATTCGGCCTGGTTCAGCCAAGTAAGAAGGGCTTGCCCTCCAGGGTTCTGGGGTACAGGCTGCGCAATCGCCCCAAGCCAACCCACCGCATGAAACGCAACCACCCAGCCCAGCGAGGGAGCACCCAGAATCGCCACCCGGTCCCCCAGCCCAACCCCTTTCTGCTGCAGCACATCCGCGGCCAAGGCTACCTGCTCACGGAGCGCTGCGTACCCGAGCGCACCTTGTTCGGTTTGAACCGCGACGCCCTGCGGGTTTGCGCGCGCAGCGCCAGCAAGCGGATTGGGGATTGCAATCAACGGCGTTCCTCCGGAATGCCCATTCCCGAGCCGGTCACTCGCATTGAGCCACCCGACACGAACGGCCCCGGGCAAGGATCGTCCTGTAGAAAGCCTCCTGTATCCAGGCCACAGGAAAGAAGAGCGGGTCCCCGCAGCGCAGCAGCCACATGCAGCGCACCATAGCGCTCGACTCCGGAACCCAAACAGCTGGTCACCACAACCAACCTGCCCTCAGCAATCGCTTTTCGTCCCATGTGAACCGAATCCTGTAGACCTCCAATAAACATCGGCTTGAGCACCACAGCATCCAGGCCAGCCATCAACGCCATCATCGATGCTTCGTTTCGGACAGACTCATCCGCGGCAATCGGCACCCCAATCCGGCGGAGTGCAGCCCATTGGTCCACTGGGGCTCCCACAGCAAGAGGCTGCTCCACCAGCTCCGGCTCCCAGCGTCCAAGCCTCTCCAAAGCGACCAGTGCTTCTTCAAAAGACCACGCGCCGTTCGCGTCCAGACGGATCTGCATACCCGGGCCCACAGCTTTCCGAATGCTGCCCAGCAACGCGACCTCTTTGTCCAAAGATCCAACACCCACCTTGAGCTTGACCGTCTCCACTCCTTGGCGCATGGACTCCAGCGCATCACCTGCCGTGCGAACCAAGCGGGATATGGGCACCTCACACTCCCCAATACCGCCCAACAGCGCACACACAGGACGCCCTTGCTGACGCCCCAGCAGGTCCCAGAGCGCCTGCTCGAGCCCATGCGCCGCTGCAGGAGGCAACCCAAGCCCGGCCACAGCGCCAGCTGGATCCTCAAGCGCCAGACGAGAAGCCTCCACCCCTTGCAGAGCCTCCGCAACCTCACCTACATGTTCTGTCGAGAACCCCTCCAATGGAGAAGCTTCTCCAACCCCCCGCTCCCCGGACGCGTCTCGCACCTCAATCAGCAGCCCTTTTCTGCCAGAAATAGCGCCTCGAGCCGTGGACAGCTCAGCCGCAAACGGGGACTGCCACGGTCGCACCGTAAGTCCCAGCACACTCACAGCACAATCCCCACACCCAGCAAAATCCCATAGATCAATTCCAGGCGTGCGGTGCCTCCAAGATGCACGTTGAGTCGCGCACCATCCTGTGAATACACACCACGAAGCTCTCGAACCGCAAGCGGCAACGCCAACCAGGGCAGCATCCAGCCCGCCCCCCCGGCGCCTGTCGCCCAAGCAAGTGGACCCACCGCCCAAGCGATACAGAGCAAAATCGCGTATTCACGACGAGTCGCCGCCGCACCCAGACGAACCGCCAGGGTTCGTTTCCCTGCTACTGCATCGGTATGTCGATCCCGGAGGTTGTTCACCACAAGGATGGCTGTGGCCAGGGTCCCAACAGGAACGGCAGCAAGCCAGGCTGTTCCAGGCACCTGCGCCCCCTGAACCCACACCGTTCCACAGACCGCCACAAACCCAAAGAACACCAGCACAAACACATCACCCAAGCCATGGTAGGCCAAGGGAAAAGGCCCGCCCGTATAACAAACAGCCAACACCAGGCTGGCAACGCCCACCAGGGCGATTGGCCATCCTCCGATGGCCACCAGGTAGCAGCCAATCCCTGCCGCCATCAGCAGGGCGATCGCCGCCCCCAAAGCGACCTGGCGAGGCGCCAACCAGCCCCTCTGCGTCGCCCGCGCAGGGCCAAGGCGTTGTTCTGTGTCTGCACCTGACTGGAAATCAAAATAGTCATTGGCAAGATTGGTTCCAATCTGAATGAACATCGCTCCGAACAAGGCTGCAATGGCCGGCATTGCTTGAAACAAACCCTCCGAAAAGGCCACCGCCGTGCCAACACCAACGGGCACCACAGCAGCCCAGAGCGTCGCGGGACGTATCGCCAGCCACCAGACCCGAAGTCCCTTGGGCCGAGCGTCCAATGTGTTGGACCCCTGCATCACCTACGCTCGCAGGCTTTCAACCACAGGCCGCACGCGCTCGGCGACAGCTGCCCAGGTTTCTTGATGGCGCAGCACATCTGCCGACCGATCCAGCTCTACATGGATCACGCAGGGCGATCCCGCTGCAAGCGCTTTTTCAATGGCACCTTCCAGCCCCTCTCCCTGTGGACAGACGTAGCAGGCCACCCCAGAAGCCTCGACAAGCGCAGGAATATCCGCCTGCTGTGGCATGGAAAACAACGGCTCATATGCCGTGGAATGATCGGCAACGGGCAGGTAATCAAAGATCCCGCCACCGCCGTTGTCCAGAACCACAATGGGCATGGGGCTTTTCAGAGAACCCAACGCACGCAAGCTGCCGAGGTCGTGCAAAAGCGCCAGGTCCCCAAGCAGCACAGCCACTGGACCGTGAGACCAGGCCAAAGCCTCTCCCCATGCCGTGGCAAGCGTGCCATCGATACCATTGGCCCCACGATTACAGGTCACCACCAAAGGGTTCGGACCGTTTTCGCAAAAGCCATCCAAATCGCGAATGGCCAGACTGCTCGCTACATGCAGAACCGACCCGGAAGGAAGGCCTTTGACCAGGCCCTGTGCCACATGCCCACCCCAACCTGCTTGGGAAGCGGCTTGCCGAATCTCCCCGGCGGAGTCTGAGGCAAGCTGACGCCAGCTCTCCAACCAGCCCGTGGAAGGACGCTCGCTACCCAGCGCCACCGAGAGTCGCTCACAGAAATCCAGCGCGTCCACCGCATAGAGTCGGTCAACCGCGCACTCCGCGTCCAGCATGCGCCCGGACTCCGACACCGCAATCACCCGGCCCGCTGCGTGGTTCTGTATCCACTCGGAACAGGCCTTGGACACCGGGCTGCGACCGAACCGCAGAACCTTATCCGGAACCATGACGGCCCCAAGGCCTTCCACACGCAAAAGCGCGTCGGTGGAATCGATAACCCCCTGGGACTCCGCGCTCCGAAAGCGCACCTGGGATCCGGGCTCCGCAAGCACCGGCCAGCCCAGGCGACGCCCCAGCTTTACCACTGCCTGGGCAAACGCATCCGACTCAAGCGCCCCGACTCCGTCGCGCACCCCACAAACGATTACGCCACGCTCCACGGGGGCAAGCTCATCCAACAATCCAGCTAGATCCAGGGAAGACAATCGAGCGTGTCCCCGCACGATTCGCGCCGAGGTACGCCCACCATCCAGGTACGAGACGGCCTCCACTCCGGGCTCCCACAGCGGCTTCCTGAAGCGAGCATTGATGTGCACAGGTCCCGGACGTGCTCCTGTAGCCGCATCCAGAGCCTGCGCTGCAATCCCCACAAGCCAACGAGGCGTGACCTCCACGGCTGGCTCACCCAGATCGAAGAACGCTCGGCTGTGGGCCCCAAAAAAATGCTGCTGCTCAATGGTCTGTGGCGCTCCACAGTCATGCAGCTCCACAGGCCGATCTGCGGTAATGGCCAACAAAGGGATGCCCGACTCTGACGCCTCTACCATCGCTGGTAGCCAGTGGGCACCCGCACTCCCCGAGGTGCAGGACAAGATCACGGGCGAGCCGCTCACACGCGCCAGCCCCAGCCCCACAAACGCAGCCGTTCTCTCATCCAAGACCGGGTGAATCTGCACACGATCCGAGAGGGCATTCAGCGCCAGCACCAAAGGGGTGTTTCGCGCTCCCGGAGAAACCACCGCGTGCTTCACTCCCCCCTCAATCAACGCCGCAACAAACGCCATGGCGTGTCGCGCATTGAGCACGGCCGTGTTCACGACTTTTCACCCGTTGGCCGCGGCCTGCGAACAAGGCTTCGGTGAATGGTGCCCAGCTTGGCACAAGACTCATCCCACTCATTTCGCGCTTCGCTCTGCTCAATCAATCCACAGCCAGCATACGCCGTGGCCGTGTCATCACAGATATTGGCCGACCGGATACCCACAACAAAGACACCTTCTCCTCGGCCATCCACCCATCCTACAGGAGAGGAATACCAGCCCCGGTCCAAGTCTTCGTTCTCATGAATCCAGTTCAAGGCAGCTTCCTTGGGAAGCCCCCCCACCGCCGGCGTGGGATGCAAGGTCTTCAAGAGGTGCAGAAGCCCAACTCCGTCAGAAACCAGGCCGGAGAAATCGGCCCGGAGGTGATGCACATCCGCATAGGTAGCAACACGCGTGGTTGCCCCTCCCTGCATTCCCTCCAGCAAGGGGTTCAGTGCCTCATAAATGCTCTCCGCTACAAGGCGGTGCTCAAGCCGGTCCTTGGCGCTCTCCATCAGCTCCTTGGAGTCCTCCTGCCCGGAAACCCTACGCCGGGTCCCAGCAACAGCCGCTGTATGAGCCCATCCTCCGGACATACGAATCAGCTCTTCTGGCGTCGCGCCCACAAAGTCACCTTGCCCGGCGCCTCTCACCAGAAAGACTGTGCAGTCCGTCTGGGTCTCTCGCATCGCCACAGCGGTCCCCACCGAATCAAATACTTCAGCTCCTGACGCCTGCCAGCAGGCATTTCGAGCAAGCACAACTTTCTGAAGACTCTCATCCGCCACAGTTTCTACAGCCCGCTCTACCGCAACCTGCCAGTGGGAAAAACCTTTTTCATCTTCCAGAGGGTCCTGTCCCCCCACCACACAGGTCACATCCAGCGTCGCCACTGGAGACATTCCCGAGACTCGCTCCATCGCTGACTGCATGCGCTGTTCAACTTGCCCAGGAGATTCCCCGGCTGCCACCAGCAGCGTCACAGCAGCCTGAGTCCGTCCCCCCTTTCGCTGCACCAGCAGCTCCGGTATCCACAGCTCGCCATCATTCCAGCCCCGCCATGCACCCTTGCGGGCCTCGACAGCGGCCTCGAAAGCAAACCCACCGACCGCCAATGGGATCCCCAGCCAGTCTTCATCCGAAAACAACAATCGCTCAGACCAGGCAGCCAGAGCCTCGGCGGCCCTCTCAAAGCGGCCCGCTCCTTGAAAACACGCTTCGTCAGCGCATCCCAGTCCCACAAAACAACGTCCATCTGCCGGATCGTTCCACGCGAATACCCGCTTCTCGTCCTCTCCAACTCCCGCCAACAAAGTGAACGGATCTTCCTGAGACAAGTCCAAGACCACGCGAACAATCGCTGCAGCCTCCGCCCCATCGCCGAGAAACCGCTCTCCGGCCAGTTCCTCAGCCACCAGACACCTCCGCCCGCTCCCCCACAATCAGCGAGGCAACCGGGGGGAAAACCTCCCGCCCACTACTGCTGAAGCCCTGAGAGGACAGCATCTGTTCAAAACTCGTGCGGGTGGTAAACGCATCGATCGAGTCGGCCAGGTAGCGATAGCTATCCGGGCTGCCGGTAATCATGCCCCCAACCCAGGGCACAATCCAGCGATTGTAGCTGTCCTGGAGCACCCGAGAAAGCGCTCCTTCCGGCTGAAAGAAGTCCAGAATCACCAGCCGGCCTCCAGGCCGAAGAACACGGGCACACTCCCCTATCGCCTGCTCTACACCAGGAACGTTTCTCAGCCCAAACCCGCAGAGGATCCCATCGACTGAGTTGTCTTCGAGCGGCAGTTCCCGCGCATCAGCCACCAGTAGCTCAACAGGATCCGCATCGGAGAGCTTCGCTCGGCCTTCTTCAAGCATGGCTGCCGAAAAATCCACGGCATACACCCGAGAAGCACCGTGCTCGACCAAAGAACTGGTGAAATCCAGGGTGCCCGCACACAGGTCCAGGACCTCCCCACTGGCCGATTCCCCCAAGGCAGCCAGCGCCTGGCGCCGCCAGCCCCGATCCATCCCCAAGCTCAGCACGCGATTCGCCAGATCGTATCGGCCGGAGATTCGGTCAAACATCGCCCGAACCGCTGGCGCACGATCCAGATCTCCTGCTTGTGGAGATTCCAGGTTTTCAGTTGTTGAATCCATCAGGAAACACGCTCTACAAGGTGATACGCCAACGCCTCCAAGGCCTCGACAGCCGGTCCAGGTCTCACTTGCTCCAACGCCTTGAGGCCTGCAAAAACATGGTCCCGAGCCTGGCCGAGCGCCTCATCGGTCGCACCACAACCAAGCACCTTGCCCAAGATAGCCGGCACACGCTCCGGAGCGGGAATACCCGCCGCCAGCTCCTCCTTGAGCTCCGGAAGCTTCTCCATAGCCAGCAGGAGTGGCAGGGTCGCCTTGAGCTGCTCCAGGTCCTTTCCACGACGCTTGCCCGTCAAGGAGACCTCGCCCGTGTAATCGAGCACATCATCTGTGATCTGAAAAGCCACTCCGACATGCCGACCAAAGCTACCCAGGGCAGCCGCCGTCTCGGGCTCGTCAATGGCCCAGGCACCCGCTGCAGCACACCAGGAGATCAAAGAAGCCGATTTCTTGTCGATTACGTCGAAATAAGTCTCCAGCCCCAGGTCCAGGTCACCGGCGTTCAACAGCTGCTTTACCTCGCCCTCAGACATGGAGGCCACGACATGCGCCAGCTCGGTCACCGCATCAAGACCCCCTTCCTCCGCTGCGATCCAAATTCCCTTGGAGACACAGTAGTCACCCGTCAGGATCACCGCAGCATTTCCATACACAAGCTGGGCAGCAGGTCGGCCTCTGCGTTCCGTGCCCTCATCGACCACATCGTCGTGCAACAACGAACCCAGGTGAAGTAGCTCCCCTACACACATCAATCGCGCAATAGGCCTGAGGTTTCCTGCAGCCCTTGCACCAAGCGCCGTGAGCAGCGGTCGGATTCGCTTGCCTCCGGATTCCGCGAGGTACCGCCCAATTTCGCTGACTGCATCTACATTGGAGTGCAAAAGCTCGTGAAGCAGCCCCTCGGCCTCCTGAAGCTCCGTCGCCACCAGCTCAAATGCCGAAGCACCAGGGGTGACGAGGGTCCGCCTTTCTCCAGCCGTGAGGCCTGTCGGGTAGGGTCGGCGCGGCTGCGTCTGCATCACATGCCTCCTGGCGCACCATCCGTCCTGGATGGCTTTCCGCCGGTCGTGCCGAATAGCGGGTATTTCCGCCATCGACAAGGCTTCGATGCAAAGCAATCTCTGAACAAGACGGTTTTCAGACGAGTTGCTCGCCCCGAAGGGAGTTTGAAAAGCCCTTTAGAATCCTCACAGGCACAACGCTGCCCACCAGATCTCGCTTTCCAGGAAAGTTCACCATCTTGAAGCTGCTGGTACGACCGCAGATGACATTCTCGTCCCACTTACTCGGCCCCTCCACCAATACATCCAGCACATCTCCCTCCATCTCGCGGTTGCTCTCCAGCTGAAGCGCTCGCTGGCGCTCTTGAAACCGAGCCAGACGCTCACTGGCCAACTCGGGCGCTACCGCGTCCTGGTCCAGCCGCAGAGCCGGCGTGTTGGGCCGAGGAGAATACTTGAAAGAAAACGAGCCATCGAACCGCACTTCTTCCAGCAAGGTGAGGGTTTGTTCAAAATCCTCATCGCTCTCGCCCGGAAAGCCCACAATGACATCTGTAGTCAGAGACAAACCGGGCCTCGCCTCCCGGAGATCGGTCACTACCTGGAGATACCGCTCACGGGAGTAGAAGCGCTTCATCCTCCGCAACACCCGGTTGGAACCTGACTGAACAGGCAAGTGTAGGTGAGATGTAAGCTCCTTGAGGTCCCGATACGCCTGAATCACGTCCGGCCCCATGTCCCGTGGATGCGAGGTGGTATAGCGAATCCTCTCCACACCGGGAAGTTCCGCTACTTTGTAGAGAAGCTCAGCAAAAGTGAGCTCCCCTGGAACCTTCAGGCCATAGGAGTTCACATTCTGACCAATCAGTGTGACCTCTCGGGTCCCGCGCTCCACCAGCGCTGAAACCTCGTCGAGAATCTCTGCCGACGGTCGAGAAACCTCCACACCGCGAGTCGCGGGCACAATGCAGAACGTACAACGGTTGTCACAGCCCTTCTGGATCGTCACAAAGGCGCCAACCCCTGCGGCTTGTTTCGGCGCCAAGTCGCGCACGAAGGGGTAGTGGTCCACATCCATGAATTCGTTATCGAGCACGCGCTCGGTCTTTGCCCGGCTCAGCAGTTCACGCACCCGCGGAACCTGGTCTGGACCAAAAACAAGGTCCACGTCCTTTCGATACTTCTTGAAGAGACGGGCTCCGTCGTGCTGAGCCATACACCCCGCAATCCCAAGCGTGGTTCCTTTCTGTCGGAGGTGCTTCACCTCGCCGATAAAGGAGTGCAGCTTGTGTTCCGGCTTTTCACGAACCGAGCACGTATTGACCAGCACCAGGTCAGCCGCTTCCGGGTCGTCGACCGTCTCGTACCCGTCCTTCTCCAACAGGGCTTGAATCTTCCCGCTGTCATAGACGTTCATCTGGCAACCAAAGGTCTTGATAAAGACCTTCTGACGCTCTGGCAGTTTTTCGGCCAACTGGGGCTCCTCCTAAGAACTGCCGCGATCTATGCCGTTGAACTGGGTTCGGTCAAGGACCGGCAAGGCTTGGGAGCTCGTCTCGAGGAATCGAAACCAGTCGCGCTTCGAACCCACCCACATTCAGCTCATCGACCAGCTCCCATCGACTGAGCACCCACTTGTCAAAGGACACCCGGGCTTCTGTGCGCTCATCCGCAGCCCCCCTATCCAGCACCACATATGGCAGCGGCCCCTCTCCTGCGCACTCCGATCCCAGAATGGCCAGGCAGGTCGAGAAAGTGGCCGGATTGGCCGTTTGAGGGCAGACCGTACGGGGGCAATAGTCCCGGGCTGTGTAAATCACGGCTTCGCGAAGATCACAAACAAGACCTCCTGGATCTGGAAAGTGGTCTGCAACCATGTTTCCAATCCGCATGGCCACAGTGCCAAACATGGGTGGGGGCTGCTGTGCAGACGTCACGTTGGTGTCTGCCCGGTAGCCCAGGGACAACCCCAACCCCAGAACAAGCGCCAAGGCACCCGCCGGCCAACGCTCTGCCAAGACAGTGGCCTTCAGAATACGATCGGCAATCCTCGCGAAGCTGACACATCCCCGCATGAGGAGAATCGCAACGACTGGCAGCAGGTTCTGGCTGTAGCGTGGCTCTGCAGATGCTGTTGCCAGTACCGGCAGCGGAGCCAAACACACCAAGAGCACCAGCCCCTTCTTCCAGGAGCACGCCTCCCACCAACGTCTCCACCCCCGGGTATCGGGATCCGCTTCTTCCAGCTCAAAACCGGGAACCCCCAACCACAACACGAAGATGCCCACTCCCCAGGGTAGCCAGCCCGGCCTGAGCCAGCGCATCATTCCCGCCACAGCGTCTTCCGCAGCGCTCGAAGCGTTCCCTCGCATGACTTCCAAAGCCGGCCCCCAAACCGCTTCG